>Ga0194055_10000228_pt1 | contig 43643 bp, 42 predicted proteins | sample SepL449m_MetaG_FD_155482 | JGI IMG/M metagenome (GOLD analysis project Ga0194055, IMG submission 155482) | Anoxic zone freshwater microbial communities from boreal shield lake in IISD Experimental Lakes Area, Ontario, Canada - Sep2016-L442-9m | ecosystem: Environmental > Aquatic > Freshwater >... | reverse complement strand
AGTAGCAGTCTTAGCCTCACTAGAGCCAATTGTTAAGCCCAAAAGAGTTGGTACGCAGTTGGGAGCCACGTAGTTAAACAAAAGTCCATCAAATATATCAAAACCCCAGCCCAGCCAAGCTGCAAAAAGCACCATCCATTGATAACGTGTTAATTTCATTGCACTAAAATTTATTTTTAATAGAAGGTCATTCTAACCTGATATATAGGCTAATGAGCACTTTAACGATTTTTAAAGTTGTAGTTTAAATAGCTTGATTTATAAATCTACCTATGTTAAATTGGGGTCATAATCCTTGCAAAAATAACCTTTCTAAATTTACTGGTGTAAATAATGAAAATCAACAAACTAGCTTCTGCCTTAGTTGCCAGCGCTGTGCTTTTACAGTCTGCCGCAGCTCATGCCTTGACCTGGAAACTTACTCCAGATCCGATTGTACTTCCACCTGATTCAATTAATGTTACAGGAACCTTTGACTTTGATGGATCTACCTATTCCAACATCAACATCACAGCAACTGGTTTAACACCAGGTCAAAGCGCCCCTGCTGGTGTTAACTCTGTAACCTTTACGAGCCTTAATGGATCAGTTCTTTCTGACTCTACTTTTCTTTCACTTAAATATAGCTATCCTGATAGTACCACTGTGCCAACTTTGAATGCCTTCAATGCTCTTGTACTCAACTTTGGTAGCGCTTTAACCGGTGCTGGCGGAGGTACTGCCGATATTCTTGGCATAGGAGATCCTAAAGTTTCCAACATTAAGTACAATAATGATGCTACAGCTACTGCTTTCACTAAAGGATTCCCAAAGGGTAGTACTGTTACCAGTGTAGTGCCTTTTGAGTTCTCTCCTGAGCAGGGCTTCCTTTTGGGAGTACCTTTATTCTTAGGCTTGAGACAAATCAAAAAGAGATCTGCTGCCAAAAAACAAGCAAATATCTAACCCAAACAACTTATAATACTAAAGACTCAGAGAAATTTGAGTCTTTTTTTGATCTTAAATATTTTTAGAAATCATGGAAATCGAAAAGCCCCAAATAAATAACCCTTCAGTATATGAAGCTAACAAGAGTACTGAGCAAAGATCGCTGACTTTGTTAAGGACAATTGGCTTTTTTGTATTTATATTTGCCCTATTGGATTATTTAGCAATCTTAATACCAGCTTACATATTCAATCCAGACTGGGAATTTAATACAGTTGGCCGTCTCGTTGAACAAATATGGTCTCCACTACTTGCTTATTTTCTAGTGTTCTTTTACATAGAAAAAAACGAGATTAGGCTCAAGCAAGCTAGATGGTTGAACTTTTTCTCTTGGGTTGCCTTGGCACTATCTATACTCTACTTTGCCATTTTTCCGCTGATACTTTCAGATACTTTTAAGATCAATAATCGTTTGAGAGCGCAAAATACAGTCCAGATTGCCAAATTTGATACAGGGTTAGAGCGGGTCAAACAATTAGTAACTCAAGCAACCTCTGATCAGCAACTTTTAGCCATATCGCAGGCGACCAAACTTGGAGCTGAAGATATAATACGCAGCGGAAGACCATTTCCCCAGATTAAAACTGAAGTAACCGAAAAGCTGGTCAACGATGCCTTGAAATACCGTAAATTTGCCTCAGGTGAAAACAAAACCCGCATGATGGAATTTTATAAAAACGCCATTAAATATACACTCGGAACTTTTCTAGGCGGGGTCTGTATGTTCATGATCTGGAGATTGACCAGATGGTCAAGAGTGCTCTATAAGCAATTGAGAAAAGCGTAGATATTTGTGAATGATAATTTGCTCAAAATAGGTGAAATTGTAGCAGCCCAAGGAATCAAAGGAGAAGTTAAAGTCTATCCAGATTCTGATTTTCCTGAGCGATTTACTAAAAAAGGACTGCGCTATCTTCGTGCTAAAGATGGTCAAGATATTAGAGAAATTGAACTTTTGCAAGGGCGCATAGTGCCTGGCAAAAATCTCTATATCCTCACTTTTTCTGGAATCAATGATAGAAATACGGCTGAAGATTTACGCGGCTATGAGATTTTGGTAGATTCAGCCGATCTTCCTCAATTAGCCCAAGATGAATATCATGTATCCCAACTATTAGATCTTGAGGTTTACAATCAACAAGATGGCAATAGTTTAGGTAAAGTAGTAGATATTATTTTTGCAGGACAAGATATTTTAGAAGTAAAACCAATTCAAGGAGCAAATTATCTGATTCCCTTTGTCAAAGAGATTGTCCCGGTAGTAGATCTAGTTAATAAAAAAATAGAAATAAATCCACCCAAAGGATTACTAGAGATTACCAAAAATAACTATTCCCAATGATGTAAACCCCTAGGGCAATATAGAGATAGGGGACTATTCGATTGACATAGCGCTCTATTAAATAGGCAACTTTAGGCACTCTAGTCAGGTTATAGGCTAAAGCGCAAAATAAACCAACTAAAAAATAAAAGATGGCTATGACCACCAATAGTTCATTTAGTTTCAAACCAGCAAATAACGGTATATAGGTTGCAACATTGTCGCCACCATTGCCAATTTGAACAAACATCACCTCTAGGATATAGGGATTGAAATAGCGAAAAATTCCCCTTCTAAAAAAAGGTGAAACCGCTTTAGTATTGAGCTCTTCATCAATATCGACATTGGATTCTACAAGTCCTTTTAACCCCAAAAACATAGGCATTAGTCCCAATAAACCAATCCAGGATTTAGAAATTAAATAACCGCCCAAAAAACCAGGCAGACTCAGTAAAATCAAGATAGAAAAACCGAGGTATTCACCTAGAACAATATGCCTAGGTCTAAACTCGTTATTAATCCTGCAATAAAAAAACAGTAGAACAACCAAACAGTCCATATTAGTGGCCAAAAAAGCCGCAATAGAAACGAGAACTAACCTAGGATCCACACTCATAACAGTGAAATTAAATTGGCAATTTGATACAGCAGACTACATTTTAGGACAGCATGAGGTTCACCTATGGCAAGCCAGTTTAAATTGTTCTCAAAATATCTTGGATTTTCTCACTCGATTGCTTTCAGCCGATGAACTAGAAAGAGCTGGAAAATTTTTACAAACCAAACATGCTGAGCAATTTATTATCGCCAGAGGAATGTTGAGGCTTATTTTGGGACGCTATTTACAATTTAGACCAGAAGAGATCCTCTTTAGCTACAGTGAAACAGGAAAACCCAAACTATCACAAATAGCAAGCAATCTCAATTTTAACCTGTCTCATTCCCAAGGATATGTGCTCTATGCCCTTGGTCAATATAGTGAATTGGGAATAGATCTAGAATATGCCAAAGATATGGGCAATATTAAAGAAATTGCCAAGCGTTTTTTTAATAGCCAAGACTGTGAATACCTGGAAAGCTGCTCTGATGAGCAAGAGTTGTTTTTTAAACTTTGGACAGCAAAAGAGGCTTATCTCAAAGCCACCGGTCAAGGGATAGCAGGAGGGTTAGACAAGGTCAAATTAACAATAGATCAAGATCGCTTCTACTTGGAAAGGCCTTGGACTATCTATAGTTTCTCACCTCAAACCCGATACTACGGAGCGCTTGCTTGCAAAGGTAAGTTGGAAAAAATTCTAACTTTTTCTATTGATCTGGATCGATTTTCTCTGGAACTGGATCATAGCCACCACTATGCCAAGGATGGCAAGAGAGAATCCTCCTAATAGATAGGTAAGTTCCCCAAAGGGCACCATGTTTTTCTAATGCCTCTATACTATATTGAGAACAAGTTGGTTGAAAACGACAAGATGGTAAAAACAAAGGAGATATCCAACGCCGATAACCCTTAACCAGATTAATTAGAACAAATTTCATGAGAGCATGGACATAAGTAAAAAAATGGGAAATTTATGCAGATGTTATCTTTTTCTTCTACCTTGGTCTGGGTGATTCTTTACCTGGCTATTGTTATTTTAGCGGCTGAGATAATACATAGAAGAGAAGGAAAAGATACTGAAGCTCCTCGCAAAATCGTTCATATTGGGGTGGGCAATGTGATCTTGATTGCCTGGTGGTTAAAAATTCCTCTTTCAATTATTCTGCAGGCCTCAATTGCCTCTTGCCTGGTCTGTTTAATCTCTTATTTTATTCCGATAATCTATAGTCTCAGTGGGGTAGGCCGTAAAAGCTTGGGATCTTTTTTTTACTCTCTTAGCATAGGAGTATTGTCTTGGATTTTCTGGAGAGATTATCCCTACTTTGCAGTTTTGGGTGTGCTGATAATGACTTGGGGTGATGGACTAGCTGCTATTATTGGCAAAAGATTCGGCAAGCATAAATTTAAAGCCCTTGGCATGAATAAAAGCCTTGAAGGTTCTTTGACTATGCTGCTGGTAAGTTTTGGGATGACTCTTTTGATTCTCACTGTGGTGTTCGGCAGCTCTTGGCAAATTTGGTTAATTTCTTTAGTAGTAGGTGTTTTTAGCAGTATATTAGAATTGGTTTCTCGAGTGGGAATAGACAATTTGTTAGTTCCTTTAGGTAGTGCTTATCTTGCTTATTTTCTTTGCACTAATTTTATCTAGTTCTGTTATAACTTCGGACTAAACTGTTTTAATATTATCTATGATTACCAAGAGATAATATTTCGAGGACTACAGTGAAACGAGCTCTTCTTTCTCTACTTGTTACTAGTACTTTTTTCGCTTTACCTGCATTTTCCAGTAACAGCGCAGGAAATAAAGCTCTGACAACCAAGCCAGAACAAGTTTTAGTTGCTAAATCTAAAAAGGCTACTACTCCAGCTAAGCCTAAAAAAGCTACTAAAGCTAAAGCCAAACCTAAAAAAGCTACTAAGCCTAAAGCTACAAAACCCAAAAAAGCTACTAAGCCTAAAGCTACCAAACCTAAAAAAGCTACCAAACCTAAAGTTGTTAAACCTAAAAAAGTTACAAAACCCAAAGCTACAAAACCTAAAAAAGTTACTAAACCTAGGGTTACTACCTCAGCTAAACCCAAAAAAGCTATCAAACCTAAAGCTACTACCCTAGCTAAGCCTAAAGCTACTCAACCCAAAGCTAGGCCCGTTCCCAAAAAATCAACGCCCAAACCCAATATCAACAGATATAAACCAGAGCCAACCTATCGTAAAGCTAATCCAGCTCCTGTAACTCATCAGCTTCCCAAACCAGAAAGAAGTATAGAATCCTCTCCTTCAACCTATCGTCAGACCCCCGCACCAGAAAAAAGTATTCTACCTTCTCCAACTCCATCCTACGGAAATCCCGTAAACCGCCAGGGAATTACACCCAACCCTGTTAGAAGTTCTGTTCCGCTCATTAATTCATCTCCTGAGCTACCAGTTAGTCCTACTATTCCCAAAACCAACATAGATAACCCAGTTAAATCACCTCTTCAAAATTAGTTAATCCTATGCAAGGGTGGCTCATTGCTTGCCAAGCTCTTGAGAGCGGTGGTAGGAAGCTAAAACAGCTTCAATAGCTGCTGCTCTAAAGCCTCCATTTTCTAGAGCCCTGACTCCTGCAATAGTCGTACCACCTGGACTGGTCACTTGATCTTTGAGAATAGCTGGGTGGACTTGATTATTTTGCAACAGTTGGGCAGTTCCCAAAACAGTTTGGATAGCCAATTGCATAGCGATAGATCGTGGCAAACCTGAAGCCACCCCACCATCAGCTAAAGCTTCAATCATGATTGCCACATAGGCAGGGCCTGAACCCGATAGGCCAGTCACCGCATCAATTGAGCTCTCTGGTAGCTCGACTACTTGACCAATAGCTGCAAAAATTCTTTGGGCTAGCTCGATTTGTTCAGATTCTACACCTGTTGCTGGAGAAATAGCAGTCATAGCAGAGCCAACTATAGCAGGCGTATTGGGCATAACCCTTACTATTGCTTGATTAGGAAAAATAGTTGTCAAGCGCTCAAGAGAAATCCCGGCAAGGATCGAGATTAACAAATTGCTCTTGATATTCAGAGGTTCAAGTTGAGCCAAGATTTGTGGCTTAATAGCGAGAATCACAACATCTTGAACATCAGCTACTTGTTGATTATCGTTAGTTGTTTGTACTTTATATTTTTCTTGTAGATAAGTTCTACGAGATTGCTGAGGGTCACTGAGGATGATTTCTTGAGCGCTATAGAGACCAACGCTAATTAATCTAGAGAAGATAGCCTCAGCCATCACCCCAGCACCAATGATACCTAGTTTAGGATTTGTCATTATCTTAAAAAAAAGCCTACATAGCTATTTCAATGTAGGCTTTTAGGTTTTTTATTTGAGGGATATTTGTGGAACTGGCTTGGCAGATTGCAAAATTGCAGTACTGGTAACAGAATCATTAGCCAGAGAAAACAGAGGATTAGAAAGAATCCCCGCTAGGGTAGTAGCAATCAAAGAAAGAACCAATCCTACCTGGAGAGGACGCATCCCATTGAGGTTCCAACGAATCTCTGGATAATTTTTGACCACTTCGGACATTTCTTGAGGTTCTTTGACTACCATCATTTTTACTACACGAATATAGTAATAGATGGAAATAACACTGGTTACCAGTCCGAGCAGAACTAAACCATAAAGCCCTGCCTGCCAACCTGCCCAGAAAAGATATATCTTGCCAAAAAAGCCCGCCAGTGGTGGAATACCACCTAAAGAGAGCAAACAGATACTCAATCCCAGAGTCAAGAGAGGATCTTTTTGGTAAAGTCCAGCATATTCACTAATCTGGTCAGTACCAGTGCGCAGGGAAAATAGAATAATACAAGTAAAAGCCCCTAGGTTCATGAACAAATAAACCAACAGATAAAAAATCATACTGGAATAACCAGCATCACTATTGGCAATCAAACCAATCATCACAAAACCAGCTTGCGCAATAGATGAGTAGGCCAACATCCTTTTCATACTAGTTTGGGCAAGAGCGACCACATTGCCCAGAACCATACTCAAAATAGCCAGAGCAGTAAAGACAAAATGCCACTGTTCCGAGAGCGAACCAAAGGCAGTTACCAATAGGCGAATCGCCAAGGCAAACCCTGCAGCTTTAGAACCAACTGATAAAAAGGCGACTACTGGTGTTGGTGAACCTTCATAGACATCGGGAGTCCATTGGTGAAATGGTACAGCTGATATCTTAAAAGCAATCCCAGCAATTACAAAAACCAAAGAGATTACTAATCCTAAAGAACTAGCAGAATCACTCAAGACTATCTTGTTGGCAATTGAATGCAAATTAGTTTCACCACCAGATAATCCATAGAGTAAAGATACGCCATAGAGAAAAATAGCTGAGCTAGAAGCCCCAATCAAAAGATATTTCAAGGCAGCCTCATTAGAGCGCGAATCTCTTTTCATATAGCCTGTCATCAGGTATGAAGAGATACTGAGCATCTCTAAAGAAATGAAAATCATCGATAGCTCATTGGCCCCGGAGAGGAACATACCACCTACAGTCGCCGTGAGTAAAATAGCAATAAACTCAGCCAAAGCAGTGCCTGTTTGCTCGACATAGCGGATTGACATCAAGATGGTAACTACCGCTGAAAGTGCGATAATCGAGCGGAAGATTATACTCAGATTATCTGATTCAAATGAGCCGAGAAAGGAGATAGTCTCGCTTCGGTTCCAGCCCAAACAGAGAGCTCCTATAGATAAAAGCAAACCCGAAATAGCCAAATAGGGAAGAAATTTGCTGGAAAATTGTCTTCCTCCTAAAAGATCTCCTACTAGAACCAAAAGTAGGGTGACTATGACAATTCCCTCTGGTGCAATTGTCCCAGCGTTAAGTTGACTCGCAATGTTACTTGAAAAATCCATAACTTGTAATAAGACTTTAAACGCTCAATCTTTAACAATACTAGACTAGGAAGAGGGATATCTACATCAATTTTTCAAATAAAACATTTGACAAATTGGGTAATTTCCTCTTTATCATCGTTAAATAGTAAGAGAAGAGTGAAAAATTTGCTCAAGCTCTTTGTAGGTAATACCTAAATAGTATATTTCAAGGTCAAGAGTGATGTCAAAATTAGTCATTGTCGAGTCTCCAACTAAAGCTAGGACAATCCGCAACTATCTTCCCAAAGACTATAGGGTGGAAGCATCCATGGGACATATCAGGGACTTGCCCGGCTCTGCTGATGAGGTGCCGCCTGAATACAAAGATCGGGAATGGGCCAATTTAGGAGTCAATGTAGATAATGACTTTGAACCGCTCTATGTCATTCCTAAATCCAAAGAAAAAGTAGTCAAAGAGCTCAAAAGTGCCCTCAAGGGAGTAGATGAGTTGATTCTGGCTACTGATGAAGATCGTGAAGGCGAGAGCATCAGCTGGCATTTAGCTCAACTGCTCAAGCCCAAAGTTCCCATTAAACGGATGGTCTTTCACGAAATCACCAGAGAAGCTATTGGCAAAGCCTTAGAAAATTGCCGCAATATCGATCTAGATTTAGTACATGCTCAAGAGACCAGAAGAATTTTAGATCGTCTGGTAGGCTATACTCTCTCACCATTACTGTGGAAAAAGATCGCTCCTGCCCTTTCTGCTGGAAGAGTGCAGTCTGTAGCAGTCCGCTTGTTGGTACAAAGGGAAAGGGAGCGCCGCGCTTTTGTTGAGGCGAGCTATTGGGATCTCAAGGCAAATTTGGAAAAAGACAAGATCAATTTTGAAGCCAAATTATTCAGCCTAGATGGACAAAAGGTAGCAACTGGGGCTGACTTTGACCCCAATACCGGAAAATTAAGCAAGAGCAAAAATATCATACTGCTAGATCAGCTAGAAGCGGACAAACTCAAAGAACGCTTACAGTCTAAACAATGGACTGTCAGTGATCGTGAAGAAAAACCAAGTATCCGCAAACCCTCTCCGCCCTTTACAACCTCTACCCTGCAGCAAGAAGCTAACCGCAAGCTTAACCTTTCAGCTAGGGATACCATGCGCACTGCTCAAAATCTCTATGAGCGCGGTTATATAACCTATATGAGGACTGATTCAGTCCATCTCTCCTCAGAGGCAATCAGCGCTGCTCGCAGTTGCATTGAGCAGATGTATGGCAAAAATTATCTCTCTCCACAACCTCGCCAATATACAACCAAAAGCAAAGGAGCCCAAGAAGCTCATGAAGCAATCAGGCCTGCTGGCAGTACTTTTCGGCTACCAAAGGAAACCGATCTCACTGGCACAGAAGCATCTCTCTATGAGCTAATTTGGAAAAGAACAGTTGCCTCCCAGATGGCTGATGCCCGATTGACCCAACTTTCGGTTTCTTTTGCAGTAGAAAATGCTATCTTTCGCTCTTCTGGGAAAACAATTGAATTTGCAGGCTTTTTCCGGGCCTATGTCGAGGGCTCTGACGATCCTGAAGCAGCCCTAGACAACCAAGAAGTAATTTTACCAGCCCTAGTCAAAGGAGATCATCCCAACTGCCGCCAATTAGAAGCTATAGGCCATCAAACCCAACCACCTGGGCGCTATAGCGAAGCATCTCTAGTTAAAACTTTAGAATCCGAGGGAGTAGGCAGGCCAAGTACTTATGCAACTATCATTAGTACTATTATAGATAGAGGTTATGCGCAAATGCGCAACAAGACCTTGATTCCCACCTTTACTGCCTTTGCCGTAGTTGGACTTTTAGAATCTAACTTTCCTGATCTAGTCGATACAGCCTTTACTTCCAAAATGGAACAGACTCTAGATGAAATTGCCACTGGCGATGCTAAATGGCTCCCCTATCTGGAGAAATTTTATCTAGGTGAAAGTGGATTGGTTCAACAGGTTAAACAAGGTGAACAAAATATAGATCCTGGTATAGCTAGAGCTATTCCTTTGCAGAATTTCGAAAATGTGATCAAAATCAGTAGATTTGGTCCCTATGTTGAAGTGAAAAAAGGAGAACAAACCATCCCAGTTTCTATCCCACCTGATGTTGCCCCTGCAGATTTAGCCATTGAGCAGCTTGAATTTCTCCTGCGCCAGAAAGCAGAAGGTCCCGAGCAACTGGGAGTTCATCCAACTATCAATCAACCTATTTTCTTAATGGTAGGTCCTTATGGACCCTATCTCCAATTAGGTGAAACCCCCGAAGAAGGCAAGAAAAAACCAAAAAGAGCGCCTATACCCAAGACAATCAAGCCGGAAGATGTAACCTTGGAAATCGCTGTTGGGCTGTTGGATTTGCCTAGAGTACTTGGTCAGCACCCCGAAACAGGAGGAACTATAAAAGCCAGCCTTGGTCCCTATGGACCCTATATTCTCCACGATCAAGGGACAAATGCCAAAGAGTACCGCTCACTCAAAAAAGACGACAATGTCCTGACTATAGACTTAGAGAGAGCCTTGGAAATTTTGGCAACTCCCAAAGAAGCGCGCGGAACTAGAAATAGAGCTGCTAAACCCCCTCTTAAAGAGCTGGGCAACCATCCTGGTGATAATTTATCTATTGGGGTCTATGAAGGTCCCTATGGTATCTATATCAAACACAACAAGACTAATGTCGGCCTGCCTGAAGGAGAAACTGTAGATACAATAACCTTGGAAAAGGCTCTCTCACTGCTTGCAGCTAAAGTACCAAAGAGCAATTCTGGTAAAAAAACATCTTCCAAGCGCTCCAAAACAACCACCAAATAAAAACTAATGATCTGGCCATTTAGACCAAAAACAAGCAAACAAATAGCCCGTCTCGAAGTTAGCGGGCCAATCTCCTCTGAAACTCGCAAAAGAGTACTCAAGGCTCTTGATTTTGTAGAGCAGAGAAAATTCCCAGTCCTGCTTTTACGTATTGACTCTCCCGGAGGAACAGTTGGAGATTCACAAGAAATCTACTCAGCTTTGATGCGCTTGAGAGAAAAAACCAAAATTATCGCTAGCTTTGGCAATATCTCAGCTTCTGGCGGGATTTATATTGCCATGGGCGCCGATCATATCGTAGCCAATCCTGGGACCATCACAGGTAGCATTGGAGTGATTTTACGTGGCAACAATCTAGAAAGACTTCTCGAAAAAATTGGCGTTTCTTTCAAGGTGATCAAATCTGGTCCCTATAAAGATATTCTCTCTTTTGATCGTCAATTAACCCCCGAAGAAGAAGGTATTCTCCAACAATTGATTGATAGTACTTACAATCAGTTTGTTCAAACAGTATCTCATAGCCGCAATATTCCTGTAGAAACCGTCAAAGGTTTTGCTGATGGACGGATTTTCACAGGAGAGCAGGCTCTCTCATTAGGCGTGGTTGATAGTTTAGGTACTGAAGAAGATGCCAGAATTTTGGCTGCCAAATTAGTTGGATTAGATCCAAACAAAACGAAATGTTACAACATTGAAGAACCGAGACCTTTCCTTAAAAAACTGCTACCCTTAAGGGGAGAGAGTTTGGAACTACTCACCTTTGAATTAATGACTAGCGGTCAACCTCTTTGGTTCTACAGTTGTTGAACTAAGATTTAAGAGTCACAGTCATACAATGAGTGGGAACCAACAGCAAAGGAGGACATTATAGCCAATGTGGAAAGTGCGGGCAATTCGTGGAGCAACCACAGCATCAGAAAATACAGTAGATTCCATCACCCTGGTGGTTACAGAACTGCTAGATACTCTAGAGCACCACAATCAACTCGAATCTGATGACATTATCAGTGTGATTTTTACCGTTACCAAAGATCTTGATGCTCTATATCCGGCCTCGATAGCGCGTGAACGCCTCAATTGGTCCAATATTCCTTTGCTTGATGTTCAGCAGATGTATGTAGAATGCAGTTTGGATCATTGTATTAGGGTTTTGCTCTATGTCAATACTCCCAAAAATCAAAACCAGATTCATCATACCTATCTTAGAGGCGCTAGGGTTCTTAGACCTGATCTAGATCTGGATCTTTCTCAGATGGAATTACAACGGGGATGATCGGATTCGAACCAATGGCCGACCGCTTAGAAGGCGGTTGCTCTATCCTCTGAGCTACATCCCCAAAATGGGTATTCTTGATAATCTCATGAGCTGCTCACTAATGTCAAGTTTTAAACCATCTATGTCCAGTTGAACCAGTAGATAACCACCAAATTGCTCTGAGCACATCTCTGATTGATTTAATTGGATAGTCACCTTTGTCATTTGTCTGTACAAACACTGGCCTCATTACAATACCTCTGCTGCCAAATACTATCTCTCCAATCAAATAGGCTCTGGTCATATGTGAACTTGAGGTTACTAAATAGACATTGTTGATTTTTCTTGCTTTAAACTGGTCTACCAAAGTTGTAAAGTTCTCTAAAGTATCTTCTGCTTGATTATCTAGATGTAATCTATTGAGATTGACACCGGCATGGCGAAATATTTTCCTGACATGATTACTAGGGCTACCTGAAGATACCCAAATTGGCAAATCAGGGTTATGAAGAGCTAATTGGGCGGCATCTTTTTCTCTTTGTTGATCGCCACCTAGAACAAAAATAATCTGCGGTCTACTTATCCTTGCCTTGATTGCCCTTGAACCGCACCAGCAAAATAAAATCAGCAGAGGACTTATAGCTAAAAGCCCCAGAACTGATTTCTTTTTACGTAAGGATAATGGCGAATCTAGCTTGGTATCCATCTAAAGTATTGGGATGATTTTTACTTTTGACGATCTTGTAATCTGCGCTTGGTATCTAGCCATAATTTTCTAAGACGCAAATCCAAAGAATAACCTCTTTTAGTAGTGATTGCCATGGTACCAGCTATACGATCATGAAAGGCTTGATAAAATTCAGGATCAGCTAGGGCGACTCCACCATCGGCTATTAAAGGAGAAAGTAGCAAAATCATCGATAAACCATTGGCTAGTCCTATTTCTAGTCCCCACATTGCCAAGAGCGCAGCAAGTCCTAAAATCACTTCTCTCTTGCTTAGCTCTACCATGCCAGGTGTGCGATCAAAACGAGGGTCAATTACCTTGATGTCCATCGACCAATGACCTAGACTTTGTCCATGGTTTTTTTGCGCCGCGATCACCCTGGCAACCCACCAGAGCAACAGAAAAATTATGGTGCGTATCAACCAATCGCCGATAAAAGAACTCAATAGCCAGACAACAACAAAGTCAATTAAAAAAGCATAGATTCTTCTTTCAATTGAAACTTTAGGATAATAACGAATGGGAGTCCTATCAAGAGTCATTGTCTTTATTGGGTAAGTCCATGTTTAAGAGCAAAACGCACTAGCTCAGTTCTACTGTTGGTTTCGGTTTTAGTAAAAAGACGACTAACGTATTTTTCAACATTGCGCACGCTGGTATTTAAACGAACGGCAATTTCTTTATTCATCAGTCCCTGGGCTACTAGCTCTAGGATACTCTGTTCTCTAGGGGTTAGGTCAATCTTATGGGGTGATGGGGTCACCTGTAGATGGGAATTACCTGCATGTCCTAATTGTTCTTTGAGCTCTTTGATTTCTTGGCGTATTTCATCTAATTTGGCGCTTTCACTATCTCCTTGAGTGTTTTCCTGTCTTCTTTCTAGAAGATTGCTGATAATCACTCTCAGTTCTTCTGGTTCAAATGGCTTAGAAAGATAGGCATCACAGTGTGCCTGATATCCTGCAATACGGTCTGAGGTCATTCCTCTAGCTGTTAAGAAAATAAAGGGAACTGTTTTAAAACGAACATCTTCACGAATTTTTTTAAGGAACTGATAGCCATCAACTTGCGGCATCATAATATCGGATATAAAAAGATCTGGAGTTTCTTTTTGTAATATCTCTAATGCTTCATTGACATTACTGGCCACTTTGACTTGAAATTCGTTGTCAAACTCTAGATAGGCTTTAACTGACTCTCGAATTCCAGGTTCGTCATCGACCAAAAATAATTTAGGCGGTTGATTCACTTTTTTTTCCTTAAAAAGACTATGGTTAAAAAGACTATGTTTAATAGTCTCTCTATTGTGCCAGATTCTCTATCTAGGCGATGCGTTTTTATGTACTAAGAGGACTTAGATGTGGCTAAGCAATCAAAGCAAAATATCGTAAAAGAGATTATACAGTTCAATCAAGGCAGAGATGAACGATTGCTTGATTTGAAATATCAGGCAATGCGTGCCAATCCCTTTAGTTTTTTCCGGGGAACTTGTCATCTTTTTTACCAAGATTGGCCTGAGCATGGCTCTTTAAATGATGCGCCACTAGCTTGGATTTGCGGAGATCTTCATCTGGAGAACTTTGGTAGCTTTAAAGGAGATAATCGCCTAGTTTACTTTGATCTCAATGATTTTGATGAAGCAGTATTAGCCCCTTGCACCTGGGAAATTTCCCGATTTTTAACTAGCATTTTTTTAGCAGCAGATAATCTTTCTTGTAGCGAGTCTGAGGCATTTACCCTAGCTAAATCAGCCTTAGATAACTACATACAAGCTCTCTCTAATGGACACCTCGATAGCGTAGAAACCCAAACTGCCCAAGGTTTAGTTAAAGAGCTTTTAGTAAGCTTGCAGCTGCGCAAAAGAAAAGATTTTTTAGATAATAGAACAGAAATAGTAAATCAGCAGCGACGACTTAAAATAGATCCTAAGCGCAATTTTGCTCTAGAAGAGAGCAGGCTTGAAAAGGTCAGGCGATTAATTGATGATCTTGGCAGCAAAAGCAAAAACTCTGACTTTTTTAAAGTACTAGATATAGCAGGGCGTATTGCGGGAAATGGTAGCCTAGGCTTGGAGCGCTATATGATTTTGGTTGAGGGGAATGGCTCACCGGATAAAAACTACTTGCTAGATCTCAAGGCTCAAACTGGCTCAGCTTTAGCAAAATATCTCAAAGTAACCCAACCTAACTGGCAAACTCAGGCGCAGCGCGCCAGCACTATCCAAAAAAATATGCAAGGCACTTCACCAGCTATATTACTGACGGTAGAAGATGGCGAGCAATCTTTTTTACTCAAAGAGTTGCAACCCAAAGAAGATAAAGTCAATCTCAAACAGTTAAAACAAGAAATAAATAATTTTGAACAATTACTCAAGACGATGACTAATCTTGCAGCTTCGTCACAACTGCGCGCTGCCGGTAGATCCAGATCGGATATTCCAGATCGTTTGATTGAATTTGCCTCCCAGAAAGATTGGCCTGGTGAAATTCTCAGTTATAGCCAAAATTACTCACTCCAAGTCAAACAAGACTATCAGGATTATTGTAATTCAGATGTATTGTTGCAATAATTAAAAAAATTGTCTATAATAAAATTGTATCGAGGGGCCGTAACGGTTTCGACAGGTTGGCGAAAACTCCCCCGTGATGCAGGTCAAGAGTGAGTCTTCTCTTGTGAATACCGGGCTCAAACAAAACGTAACTGCGAACAACATCGTTCCTTTCGCTCGTAAAGCTGCACCTGTTGCTGCCTAAGATCTAAAACTGATCCGAGCGTCTATGGTTTGACTCCGTTAAAGACTATAGACCAACCCCCAACGGATGCTCCTGATGGTCGTCTTTGCTAGACCCCAGGCTAAGATTTAGTAAAGAATCCTATCCTCTGGGATAATTGAGGGTTCCCGCTCTGAGGAACAGATGAGCTAAACCTGTGAATGATCGGACAGCTAATACCCGATTTGGACAGCAGTTCAACTCTGCTCGGCTCCATGAATAAAAATGCGAGAGTGGGATTGATTCTCACTCTTTTGTTGTTTTTATAGTAAAAGTGTTACCTTACAGACAAAATAGCTTCTATATGATTTAAATATGTTGTTGGAAGAGCAATTACAGATTCTCATAGATCAAGGCGCTAGTTACGATGTTCCCCCCAATGTCATCTCTGGCGCATTTGTGCCTGTTTTGCGAAACTATGCCTTGTCTTTACCCCAAGAGCAATATTACATTGCTACCAATCAATCTGGAGATTGGTTAATCACTGTTCTTGAATCTAAAAGTAACCCTGGCCAATTAAAGAAGGTGATTTTTGCCTTAGAGAAAAGTAAAGGTATATGTAAATTGCTACCTGTTACTCATTTATTGTTTGAAGTCTTTGGCCGGGCTGAGATAGATTCTGTAGTTTTTGTAGACTGTCAGAGGGATATTAGCAGAGCAAATCTAGCCCAGGATATCGATAGCAGCATCAAACAGTACCTGATTCAATCAAGTTACTGCTAAGTTTAGATTAATTCATCTAACTTAATTTTCTGAGATTAGCTTAGAATATTTATAAGGATATGTAAACTTTCGTAACTATCTTGCCAAAATAGGCGCTAGCTAATGATCTCCACCTCATCTCTTTTTGCTCCAGTTGAACTTGACCTCGAATTACTAACCGAGAACTTAGCCCAGTTAATCGGCGCTCGTCATCCTATTTTAGGGGCCGCAGCTGAGCACCTCTTCACAGCCGGCGGCAAGCGAGTGCGACCTGCCATAGTCTTATTGGCTTCTAGAGCAACGCTTTTAGAGCAGGAACTCACACAACGTCATCGAAGACTAGCTGAGATTACTGAAATGATTCATACAGCCTCACTGGTGCATGATGATGTAGTCGATGAAGCAGATCTCCGTCGCAATGTCCCTACAGTAAATAGCCTGTTTAATAACCGTATTGCTGTTCTAGCTGGAGATTTTCTTTTTGCTCAATCATCTTGGTATTTAGCGAATTTAGATAATCTAGAGGTGGTCAAGTTACTCTCTGAGGTGATCCGCGATTTTGCCGAAGGTGAAATACTCCAAGGTATTAATCGTTTTGATACAAGTTTGAGCCTAGAAGGCTATATAGAAAAAAGTTATTACAAAACAGCTTCTCTGATTGCCAATAGCACAAAAGCTGCCGCAGTATTGAGTGATGCCCCTCGTCAAGTAGTTGATTCTCTTTACAATTACGGCAAACATTTGGGGCTGGCTTTTCAAATTGTGGATGATATTTTAGATTTCACCACTGCTAGTGATGTTTTAGGTAAACCTGCCTGCTCTGATTTGGCCAGTGGCAATATCACTGCTCCTGCACTTTTAGCTATGCAGGAAAAACCCTATTTAAAAACCCTTATAGAGAGAGAATTTAGTCAAGATGGAGATCTTGAAAATGCCATCAGCATGGTGATGAGCAGTCAAGGCATAGCCAAATCACGCGAGATGGCTAATCAACACGCAATTGCAGCTACTAAGTATCTCGATTGCCTTGCTCCTTCTCCTTCAGCCCAAGCTCTACTAGATCTAGTTGAGTATGTTTTGGATAGGTTATACTAACCTACTTTTTTTAGCGACATTAGGTGTATCCTAGATAAGAAGCAAATGTCAAGCCACAATAATAAAAATTAATTTAGGTGTTTAGGAGTTGAGATGGCTGTACAAATACAACAAGCCCTGGATATAGGTAAATATATATTCACACAAAAGCTTCGGGGTCGCCAAAAGTTTCCCCTAGTTTTAATGTTAGAGCCACTTTTTCGCTGTAATTTAGCCTGCAAAGGCTGTGGGAAAATCCAACATCCAGCTGAAATCCTCAAACAAAACCTTAGCCCTCAAGATTGCTTTGCCGCTGTCGAGCAGTGCGGCGCTCCTATTGTCTCTATCCCCGGAGGTGAGCCACTGCTTCATCCCCAAATTGATGAAATAGTGCAGGGATTAATCCAGCGCAAGAAATATATTTATCTTTGTACAAATGCTATTTTGCTGGAAAAAAACTTAGATCGCTTCACCCCTTCACCCTATTTGACATTTAGCGTTCACTTGGATGGTTTCCAGCAAGAGCACGACCAATCAGTAGATCGAGATGGTGTTTTTGAAGTTGCCGTTAAAGCCATCAAGGCTGCTAAGGCTAAAGGCTTTAGAGTTAGTACTAATACTACAATTTTTGCCGGAGCAGATCCTCAAAGAATGCAAGAGTTCTTTGATTTTCTAGAGACTCTCAATCTTGATGGCATGATGATCTCGCCCGGTTACAGCTACGAGTGGGCTCCAGATCAAGAGCATTTCCTTAAAAAAGAACAGACCAAGGCGCTCTTTAGAGAATTATTAAATCCCTGGAAAAAGAAACAAAAAAATTGGAATTTCAATCATAATCCCCTCTTTCTAGATTTTCTGATGGGTGAAAAAGATTACGATTGCACACCTTGGGGTATGCCCAGCTATAGTGTATTGGGTTGGCAAAAGCCTTGTTATCTTCTCAATGAGGGCTATTACAGTAGCTATCAAGAATTACTGGAAAAAACCGACTGGAAGCAATATGGTCCTAAAAGTGGCAATCCCAAATGCGCTGATTGTATGATGCATTGCGGTTATGAGACTACTGCAGCTCTCGATGCTCTCAAGCTTGAGAATATGGGACGGGCAATTGGGAGTGTATTGGGTTAATAGCTATGAAAAAAACATTATTTTTAAGCCCACCTTCATTTGATGGATTTGATGGGGGTGCTGGCTCTAGATATCAAGCTAAACGAGAAATTACCTCTTTTTGGTATCCTACTTGGCTAGCACAGCCTGCAGCCTTAGTTCCAAGAAGTAAATTGGTAGATGCTCCTCCTAGTGGACAGTCAGTAGAAGATATTCTGGCAATAGCTAAAGACTACGAACTGGTGATCATGCATACTAGCACGCCTTCGCTGGACAATGATGTCAGGTGTGCTCAAGCTATCAAGCAACAGAAACCCTCTACGGAGATAGGTTTTATTGGAGCTCATGTAGCGGTCTTACCAGAGCAAACTCTTCAAGAAAATCCAGTCATAGATTTTGTCTGCCGCAGTGAGTTTGACTATACCTGTTTAGAGCTTGCAGAAGGAAAACCTTACTCAACTATTAAAGGCTTAAGCTATCGAGATGAAAATGGTCAGATTCAACACAACCTTGAGCGCGATCTGATTCACGATTGGGATGCAATGCCTTCGGTATTGCCAGTTTATAAAAGGGATCTAGATATCAATAAATATTTCATTGGCTATCTACTACATCCCTATATTTCTTTCTATACAGGCAGAGGTTGCCCGGCCAAATGTTCATTTTGTCTCTGGCCTCAGACCATTGGTGGCCATCAATATCGCTCTAAAAGCCCAGAAGCAGTTGGACAAGAAATGGAACAAGCTAAAGCCCTTTTTGGCAATAGCGTGCGCGAATATATGTTTGATGATGATACCTTCACCATCGATAAAGCCAGAGCAATTGCCATTAGTGAACATCTCAAAAAGTTAAAGCTTACCTGGAGTTGTAATGCTAGAGCCAATCTGGACTATGAAACTCTCAAAACCCTTAAAAATAATGGCTTGAGATTGCTTCTAGTTGGTTTTGAATCGGGCAACCAAGAAGTCTTAGATGGTATCAGAAAGGGTATCAAGCTAGAAGTAGCTCGCAAGTTTATGGCTGATTGCCGTAAGTTGGGAATCACTGTACATGGTACTTTTATCATCGGTTTACCCAATGAAACGCAAGAGACCATTGAAGATACCATTCGCTTTGCTTGTGAAGTTAATCCACATACTATCCAAGTTTCAATTGCCGCTCCCTACCCTGGTACTGAACTTTACCGGCAAGCCCAAGAAAACAATTGGTTTACCAGTGGAGCTATGGTCTCTGAATCTGGTATTCAGCTATCTACCCTAGAATATCCTCATCTGCGCTCTAAGCAAATTGACGATGCAGTAGAGCGCCTTTATCGCCGTTTCTATTTCCGTCCTCAAGCCATCATTCCGATTGTCCAGGAGATGCTGGCAGACCCACAAATGTTAGTACGCCGTCTGAGAGAGGGTCGTGAATTTTTTGCCTATCTCAAAGATCGTCGTAATCAATCTCTTGTTTGATTTTGAAAAAGATAAATAAATATTATGAAACTAGGAACCCAAGCTCATAAAGAACTATTTTGTCGTAGTTTTCTCGATAGCTACCAGGAATATAATCCAGAAACTCTACCGTGGCCAGATCTAGATCCAGTTTCTTTAGAGAGATTAAGATCTATTCCTTTCTGGAAAGAAGCACTCTATACCGAAAAAAAAGCCGGGATCATGGTCAGCGCTTTTGCCAGGACAATTGAAGATCCTTTGATTAAAGAGGCAATCACCCTTCAAGGTCAAGAAGAAACTCGTCATGGACGCTTGATTCAATTTTTGATTAACCGCTATGAAATACCCATATCACAGCCTGAAAATATAGAGCTACCTCTTGATATAGAAAGAGCCTTTACAGATTTTGGTTTTGAAGAATGTTTAGATTCTTTCTTTGCCTTTGGTCTATTTGAGATAGCTCGCTTGGCTAAGTATCTACCTCAGGCATTTTTCGATATTTTCGATCCTATTATGAACGAAGAAGCTCGCCATATTGTTTTTTTTGTCAATTGGATCAGCTATTTGCAGATAGAACGAGGTAGAGGTTGGGCTCCCTTGCGCTCAGCCCATGCCCTATATCACTATGGCAGCGCTCTAACAGGATTGGTTAAAACCTTTGCTGGAGCCGGAGAGCGTGAAGAGCAAGCTTTTGCGGCAACTGGAGCTCGCACTTTTATGGACGATCTAACTGCAGAAATGTTTTTCTCACTTTGCATTCAAGAAAATCAAAAAAGAATGCAGCAATTCGATCCAGAACTTCTCCAGCCAAGATTACTCCCTAGGCTTTCTAGTGTTGCTCTTTCTGTAGTCAAATTGCTACCGAAAAAAAATAGCCTCTCGGTCCAGACCAATTAGCCCTATGCGCTATCTAGTAATCAATGCGGATGATTTTGGCATTTCTCAAAGTGTCAATGAGGCAATCATCCAGGCTCATCAAAAGGGGTGTTTAACTAGTACTAGCTTGATGATCACTGCCGATGCGGCCGGTGAAGCTATCAAGCTAGCTAAAGCCAATCCTTCTTTAAATGTAGGATTGCATTTGGTCCTTGGTGGTGGCAAATCCTATCTTCAACATAGTGAAATTCCCCACTTGGTGGACAAGGGGCAGAACTTTTCCCATTGGACTACTTGGGCTAGTTTAAATTACCAATTTAATCCCAAGGTTAAAGCAGAACTAGAAGCGGAAATCAGAGCGCAACTAGAAGCCTTTGCTCAGAGCGGATTAATCATGACCCATCTAGATAGCCATTATCATCACCATATCAATCCAACGGTGATGGGTATTATTTTGAAATTGGCCCAGGAATTTTCGATACCCACTATTCGTCTTCCCTACGAAGAAATAGATATCAACTTGCAAGTTGAACCAAGTGGCAGACTCCAAAAGATCATTGGAGGAAAAATCTTTTCTATGCTGCGGCACTCTCAGCAAAAACATTTACAAGCTCTGGGTATACCTTATCTAGATCGCGTCTATGGTTTACTGCAAACTGGCAAAATCACTGAACAATATTTACTTTCTCTCTTACCCCTGATGCAGGGAAATTTAGTTGAGCTTTATCTACATCCAGATCTATTAGGTAGAGGCAAAGATGAGCTAGAGGCTCTTGTGAGTGAAAAGGTAAAAGAGGCAATTGTCAAAGCAGGTTTTCAATTAGTTGGCTTTAATGAGGTTATAAATCAGCTTTGAAAAATTTTGTTCTACTATCTCTTTTGATGATCACCCAGGTTTTGGGTGATATTTGGCTTAGTCGTGGCATGAAATCTCTAAGCGCAGTTGATTTTACGCATCTGAATCTTGCTACTGTGATATCTTTGTTCAGCTTTCTTTTTAGTAACTTTTGGATCTGGCTAGCGGTAATTTTTCTTGTAACCTCTTTGATCCTCTACTTGGGTGCTATCTCCCGGCTGGATTTGAGCTTTGTTTTGCCAATCCATGCTCTTAGCTATGTGCTCAATGCCGTCTTTGCCGTGTGGATTTTGGGAGAGCAAGTTCCCCTGACTCGCTGGTTAGGTATATTTGCTATCACTTTTGGAGTAATGCTGGTGAGTGTTACTAAAGCTAAGACCACGATGGATTTTTCTGTCAATAGCAGAATTGTTCCGGCTTTTTTTCTACCTCTAGGGCTGGTAATTTCTAAGACCTGGTTGGCAGTATTTATTATTTCCTTTGCTGATGCTACTGGCGATATCCTCATGGCCAAAGGAATGAAACAGGTTACTAATAATTCAGATGGTCAAATTTGGAAGACAATTACCAGGGTCATTGGCAATCGTAATATTCTAGGTGGAGTTCTCAGTCAGGCTACCGCTTTTGGCGCTATGATTGCGGCTTTGAGCTGGGCTGATATTTCTTTAATACGACCGGCTTCAGCTTTGACCTATATAATCAGTATGCTAGGGGCCAAATTTATTCTCAATGAGAAATTGGCAAAAGGGCGATTAGTCGGTATATCAATGATTGCCCTAGGCGTTCTTTTTTTGGCAGAGCAATGATTATCGATATTTTGAGAATGTTATTTTTGGGATTGTCCCTAAGTGCCATTATCTATAATCTCTATGCCATTTACGGCGCTATAGATTTTTTTAGGGAAGAATTTAAACAAGAGCAAGAATATAGTCCCCCATTAACAATAATCAAGCCTCTATGTGGCCTGGATTGGCAAATCTATGAGAATTTGGCTTCCTTCTGTGAGCAGGATTATACTCAATACCAGATAGTTTTTGCTTTGCGCAGCCTAGATGATCCCTGCTTCAAAATAGCCCAAAAGATCCAGCAAGATTTTCCAGATCTGGATATCTCTTTAATAGTCAATGAGAGAACCATCGGTAATAATTTAAAAGTTTCTAATTTAGCCAACGCTCTAACAATTGCTAAATATCCCATTTTAGTGATTGCCGATAGTGATATCAAAGTTAGATCTGATTATTTAAAAGAGATAGTCAAACCTCTTAAAGATCCTCAAACTGCCGTAGTTACTTGTCCCTATAATTCTCTTGTCAAAGGAAAGGTAGCTATTTTTGAAGCTTTGGGCATTGCTACAGTGTTTAATCCCAAAATAATGGTAGCACGCAAATTAGAGGGGGTTTCTTTTGGTTTTGGTTCAACTATTGCGATCAAAAGAGCTGTATTAGAAGAAATTGGTGGATTTGAGGCAATTGCTGATTATCTCAGTGATGATTTTCAGCTAGCCAATCAACCCTATCGCAGAGGTTATCGGGTTCATCTCTCGCGCTATATTGTAGAGCATGTATCGGCTGATGTGAAATTGGCTGATTTATTTGCTCGCCAGTTGCGCTGGGCTAAAGGCGTAAAGAGCGAAAGATTCTGGGGGTATGTGGGGTTGATTTTTACTCAATTAACTACAAATAGTTTATTTTTTTTGCTGTTAAGTCAATTTTCACTCTTTAGCTATCTGGTGTTTAGCATAAGCTGGCTAATTAGATTATTAATGGCTTACATTGTAGGTGCTGTTTTATTTAAAGATAGCCTGGCTAAAAAATATCTCTATTTAGTACCTTTAAGAGATATGTTTGATTTTGTTATCTGGGTGCTGGGATTTTTTGGTGATACTATCTCTTGGAGAGATAACAAGTTTAAGTTAGTAGATAAAGGTAAATTGTTACTGATTGAGGAGTTATGATACAAAAAAAGAGAAACTTTTGGAACCTAGCCTGGCAGGGTGTCACTGAGGGAGGCCCTTCAATGTGCCAGTTTGCTATTACTAGCAATTGTAATGCTCGTTGTGGGTTTTGTAATTTTGCTGTAGATAAGATGCTGCCTGAACTTAAGCATTCAGTCTCACTAGAAGATGCTAAGCGAGCGGCCGAAAATCTCTACAACAATGGGGTTTATTTTTTGATTTATGTAGGCGGAGAGCCTATGCTCCATCCCCAGCTTGAAGAAATGATTCGTCATGCCTCTGGTATTGGTATGGCTCCAATGCTCGTTACCAACGGTTCTCTTTTGAGCAGTGAGAGAATTAAAGCTTTAGCTGAAGCTGGACTAGTTAGTGTGATTATCTCTATAGATGCAGCTTCAGCCGAAAAGCATGAAAACAATAGAGGTCTCAAAGGTGTCTGTGAGAGGATTAAGCTTGCTAATGAGCTATTTAAGCAATATAATATTGGTACAACTGCTTCAGTCACTATGAGTCGGCTGATTGATGATTATACCCAGTTGCCAAAATTTCTAACTAGTCTGGGCTTTGATAGTGTTACTTTCTCCTATCCTTTAACTACTCTTGCTTCTAACTATCTGGGCTATGCTGATTCCAATCTGGTTGACTATACAGTAGAAGAGCTACAAGAGCGATTTGAAGCTATTAAAGCTCTCAAAAAACAATTTCATGTTGTCAACCCCACAGCTTCAATTGAGGATATGCAGAATCATCTGCGCGGTGAACCAGAACAATTTGGCTGTCTGGGGGGGTGGAAGTTCTTTTATTTAGATTGGCATCTCAATCTTTACCGCTGCCATAATTGGGCAGAACCTCTATGTCATGTCTTTGAGTTTGATGGTAGCCAAAGAGTTCTCGACGGCTGCACCAACTGTATGATGGACTGCTATAGAGATGCCAGTGTGATGCAGCATATTGCGGTATCTCTTAGCCAGGGAGTAGATTCTCTAGCCAAAGGACAGATCACCAGAGCGCTAAGGGCTTGGTTTGATCCTCGAAATCTAATTTCTATCAACGCGGTACTTGAAGAGGCTAAATGGCTGCCTAGGCTTTAGATCAAGCTACCAAATCAACTGAAGCTAGAGGGTCTTCGATACCTTCTAGCGGAGTTTCAAACTTACCTACTAAGACATACTCTAAACGCAACTTGAGCCAGATAATGAACTGCTCATTGGTAGAGATAATGGCTACAGATTTGGCCGGCACTTGAGATTTAATCTTGGATAGGCTAGAAGCCTCCAAAAAAGCAGGCTGCTTGACTAACCAGAAATCTATTTCTTTGTTGCGCTCTTTATAGTGGCGTATTCTCTCATTGAGTACCTCTTCAAGTGGCTCTTCTTCTAATAAAAATTTTTGACTGGCTAAAAGGTAATGATAGGTAGTCATTTTCTTGAATTTTCCTGATTTTGTGGTTTTTGCATGGCAAGTTTCATCTCGCGGACTGCTCGCTCCATGCCAACTAAGACAGCGCGGCTAATTATAGTATGCCCGATATTTAGCTCTTCTATCCCAGCAATACAGGCAATCGGATAAACATTCCAGTAGGTTAAACCATGGCCAGCATTGACTCTCAGTCCCAATTGTTTGGCTTGTTGAGTTCCTTGGTTTAGAAAACTTAATTCTTGTAGACGACTTTTTTCATCATGCGCCTCGGCGTATTTACCAGTATGCAGTTCAATAAAAAGAGCATTAGTTTGAGCTGCTGCCTTGATTTGTTCCTCTTGAGCATCTATAAACCAACTTACTGGAATCCCACAAGACTGCAAACTATCTACCACTTGAGAAAAATAGTCCAGATTACTCAGCAAGTCTAAGCCTCCTTCGGTAGTTACTTCTTCTCTTTTTTCTGGTACCAAAGTGACATAATCTGGTTTGATTCGTAGCGCTATCTCAATCATCTCCTCGGTAGGAGCCATCTCCAAATTTAGATGTGTTCGTACCGTCTGGCGTAATATCTCAACATCTCTATCTTGAATATGGCGACGATCTTCTCTTAGATGAACGGTTATACCATCAGCGCCGCCTAATTCTGCTAAAAAAGCAGCAGCTACAGGATCAGGCTCTATAGTTTTTCTAGCCTGCCTGATAGTGGCAATATGATCTATATTTACTCCTAAAGTGAGCATAGTTAAAATGTAGTAGTTTACATAGCTTGAGCTTTGAGCCAAGCTTCAGGCAGATATAAAAATTTATTGAGCCCTGGCACATAAGCTCTGCGGTTAAAGACATCATATTGGTTATCCTCAATGACATCTAAAATACCTTGATAGAGCAATAGTGAAGCCCAAACTGGCCAGCGCGCATCCCTAGTTAGATACTTGATTCCTTTGCTGGATTCTTGGTAATACTTTCTGGCTCTGGCTATTTCAAACTGCATTAAGGCTCGCCAGCGCTCATCAATTACTCCAGCTAAAAGATCTTCAGGGCTATAGTCAAATCTGCGTAAATCCTCTAGGGGTAGATATATTCTGCCTCTTTGAGCATCTTCTCCAACATCTCGCAATATGTTCACTAGCTGATTGGCAATACCTAGGGCAACTGCTTCTTTTTGCGGGCCGGGATATAATTTTTCCCAAGGCGGAGTGGCATTTTGCTCAGCTTGATCAAGCCCCAAGATAGGACTAGTCATCAGACCAACAGTCCCAGCAACACGGTAACAGTAAAGATAGAGATCTTCAAAAGTTTCGTAGCGACTGCGATAGAGATCCATTTTGACCCCGGCAATCATATCGCGAAAGGGCTGAATATCCATTGGATAATTTTCTAGCGTATCAACTAGCGCTAGATCAACATCGGCGCTGACAACTCCAGCAAAGATACTCTCTAGATTTTTTTCCCAGAGATCTAATGTCGCTGAATTGGTAGAAGCAGCTTGAGGACCGTCAACCAACTCATCAGTTCTTCTGCACCAGACATAAATTGCCCAGATAGCACGACGTTTTTTGGGCGGCATCAAGAGAGTGCCCAAGTAAAAAGTCTTGGAATACTGTGAGGTGATTTGACGACAGAGTTCATATGACTCTGAGAGAGAAACGAGCACTTTTTGGGTTGTTGTTGGTTTAGGCAGTTGAAGCATTAATCCCGGCTGCAGAAGAAGTAATTTTCTTAGCTCTTTAGAATTGTCTCATTGAAACCTGCTTTAATCAGCATTCTAGAAAGATAATTTTTTTGGATCACTCAAAGATAACTAAACCAGAGACATTTGCTGATTTTCACTAGTGATTGATGCAGGAAAATCTTCCACGATTGCTTGGGCTGCAAGCTTTCCAGAAAGAACTGCTCCTTCCATACTACCGAGATATTGCTGCATTGTAAAATCCCCAGCGAGATAAAAGTTGGATACCGGCGTTCTTTGAAGTGGGCGATGGGCTTGTCTGCCAGGAGTAGCTCTATAGACAGAGCGTGGCGTTTTGACCACATGAGATTTGAGCAACTTAGCTGGTGTATCTCCCTGGAAATGATCTGGGAAAAGTTTTTCCAACTCTTGCATGGTTGCAGCAATAATTTCCTGGTCTGACTTATTGATCCATTCTTGAGCCGGAGCTAAGACCAGCTCGAGCATAGAACGTTCTTCACTGTAATAACCCTTACAGGTGTTGCTCATATCAGCATAGACACTGAGCAAGGGAGAGCGGGAGAACAAAAGATGGTCAATATCTGTCAGTTTGCGGTCAAACCAGAGATGAAGATTGATTACCGGAACTCCTTCTAGTCCTTGAATTTGTTGGAAACATTCCAAAGAGCGCCAAGGTTCAGGAACTATAGCCTTGAGCGGATCTACTGGCATAGCAGAAACATAGAGATCTGCTTCTACAATTTCATCATTGTTATCTCGCAGCAGAAATCCTTTGACACTGTTGTCTGGATTGAGAAGAATTTCTTTTAAAGGAGCATTGAGTCTCACCTGTCCACCTCTAGAGGTAATATGTTCTACCAAGGGTTGACAGAGTCTTTCTGTAGGTGAACCATCAAGAAAAGCCATTTTAGAGCCGTTTTTTTCCTGCAAAAAGCGATTGAGCGCTGTTAGCAAGATAGTAGCTGAAATTTCATCCGGGTTGATGAAGTTTAAGGCTTTGCTCATGGCTATGAATACTTCTTTTTCTACTCTTTCAGGGATATTGCGAGATTTCATCCACTGCGACCAGCTGTAGCGGTCCATCTGTTCAACATAACTTTGCCCTTTGACAATAGCTGGCAACAGTCCAAGCCCAAATTTGATTTTTTCGGGCCAGGTGAGCATGTCATTATTGCGCAAAATAGCAACTAAGCCATTGACAGGGGCAGGTATATCTGGAAAATCAAACCTTGAATAGGTACCCGGTTTTTCTGGTTGATTGAAGATCATAGTGTGCTCTTTCCACTGCAAACGATCCTCTATCCCCAATTCACTAAATAATTGCAGCATATTAGGATAGGCCCCAAAGAAAATATGTAGGCCAGTCTCATACCAATCACCATCTTGATCCTGCCAGGCAGCGATTTTGCCACCTAAAACATCTCTACGCTCTAAAACAATCGGCACATGCCCAGCATCTGCTAAATATTTGGCACAGGATAGTCCTGCAAGTCCAGCCCCCGCTATTGCAATTCGCATTTAGCTTTAATCTCAATCAAAGTTTTATTAATATTATACTTTACATTCCGTAATATTTTTTCTATGACTCTAGAACTCACAAACAACAGTAAAAATGCTTGCAGAAGTCAAGCACCTCTATGAGAACATCTATATTGCAAGTGACGTGAGCTTGAAGTTAATAGTTTTCAATTAATAATTCTTGTCCCAGTGCTTTTATGATCAAAACCTGTATACAAATTTTCTTTTGAGCCATACAGGTTTGATTTGGTAGCACTTAAATAAAACATGATACTTTTGGCTTTTTTAGTAATTAACTAAAGTGTCATTATAGAACATAGCATCCAAAGACCTTAGATATTGATTATATACATTTGTAACAAAATTGCAAATGTATATTCAATTTTGTCGTTAATGAATAGAATTTAAAAAGTTGGGTATTTAGAAACACTAAATATATGTTTTAAAGCGCTTTTAAGCATCTAAGTGTGTTTGTAAATTACGCATAATAATTATGCAGATTTGTAACAAAATCATAACGGAGATTTACATTAATGAATCTACTTTTTGATAGTAGTTTTATTCAGGCATCATCTAGAATTACACAAAGATCCTTACTAGTAGCTGGTCTCGCAACTTTGAGCTTTGTGTTGCCTCCATCTGCTGCGCAACCTGAAACATTGGCCAATAACACTTTTTATAATATTAATGGTCATAGCCTTGAAATTCCATCATCTAGAATCAAGCCAGTAAGTAATGGTTATTCCTTGGGCAACAGGGCAAATGCAGAACCTTCAATCCAGACTACGTCAACTGATTCTTCCGCCTACATGAGCAGTTTTGCTTCAACAACCAAAAAAACTGAAAATACCGTTGGGAATTATTACAAAGGTGATAACATTGGGTCAGATAAACAATCAGTAAATGTTCAAGCTAATATCCAAGCTAATGACGTACCAGAGCCATCTTTTATTCCAGGAATACTTCTTTTTACTACATTAGTCTTAGTAGGGAAAATTAAATTAACAAAATAAAATTAATTAATTTTCTTGGTTAATAATTTTGAATTAGTAATTCATGTCCCAGTGATGCGTTTTCTTGCTTGTAGTTGTTCATGCCATATTGGAGAGTCCATTGGGTAATCTTAGCAAAGCTAAATAACTTTCTAATTTCAGGAGAATCATCGTAAGTAATTAACCATCTATGTTGACATCTGTACATACTTTGTGCAAATCTTTCATGATCAAAACCTGTATGCAAATTTCCTTTTGAACCATATAGCTTTGATTTGGTAGCACTTAAATAAGGCGGATCTAGAAAAATAAAAACATTACCTCCTTCTTTAAACAATAGTTTTTCATAATCTCCATGAGTAATATAGACAGAAGAAGTATTTTGTAAAATAGGAGAAAGCTCACACAATCTAGATATAGATGAATCTGTGAATCTTTTTTCAAAAGCCTGTTGGGAGTAGCCGCCAGAATCAACAGTACCACTAAAGGTAATCCTATTTAAGATAAAAAATCTTACCGCTCTATCAAATTCACTCAGTTTAATATCTTCGTTTTTAAAATAATTGAATAACTCCTTCCCATTTTTGTATTGTTGCTTAATTATTTCTACTTCTTGGACAAGAATCTCTATGTCTTTTTGGGCATAATACCAAAAACAATACAAGTCATAATTCAAATCGTTAATCCAGTATCGTTTTAGTTGATCTCCAAATTTTTGTTTTACTGCCAAAAAAACTGAACCACCCCCAACAAATGGTTCTCTATATTCTTGAATATCTGATGGAATTTGTGGAATTATATTCTTGAGAGCTTTTGATTTACCACCTGGATATCTCAAAGGGCTTTTAATGAATTTTTCATGCATTATGGAATGACAAGTATTATTATATATATATTTTGACACTCTCACTGCTAATTTTTAAAACATTTACATACGTTAAAAATATAACGGGAGATTCTTCTTTCAACCAGTCAACTTATTAAACAGAGGTCGTTCTGTCCAGAAGCGTTAATTTCCTTGTGCCCCAAGGTATTTAATGCTTTAGCAAGAATATTAATAGCTGCATTTTCATCTCTATCCAGCACACATCCACAATTACAAATGTGTGTTCTTGTGCTTAAAGTCTTTTTAACTTTTTCTCCACAAGCACTACATTCTTGAAATGTATAAGCTGGATTTGCTGCTATTAATTTTCGACTAAAGACTTTGGAAAAATACTCTAACCATAATCTAAAAATCGACCAACTAGCATCACTAATGCTTTTTGATAGATGATGATTTTTAACTAAGCCTTTAATTAGCCCATCTCGTTCTATCTATAACTAAGTAAACAGTTTTTTCTAAAGGACAATAAGTCTCTATAATTTTTTCAACAATAGGATGCCATAAATTTAATATAGTTAATTTATCCATCGAGAAAAATCTTTGTAATTTTTTGCGTCTACTTTCAAATTTAATAGGTAAAGGAAATTTTTCTGCTATACTATCCAATCTCACCCATTGATGAATTTGTATCAAATCAATCAGAATTTTTAAAATTAAAAACTCTGATTGCGTAAGTTTTGATTGTAGATGAGCATGATAGAATTGTAGCATTATATTATTTTTTGAATCAGATAGCTCATCGGTATTAGCCGGCAAGCTATCTTTTTTTTAATCAATCCATTATAATCTTTACTGGACAATACTTCTAACTAACTTGTCACCCCTACAGAAGAGAGACAAAAGAGGAACTCATTATGGCCATGGAAAAACACATCGCTCTATTGGAAGTTATATTGGATGAATGGAAAGATAGGATTGGAAATGATTATTTAGGATATAAAAACCATGTCTATCGCGTGATTCATTTCTGTTTTGCCTTGCACGACTGTGACATCGAAGACCGAGAGAAGATCATCATTGCTGGCTGTTTTCATGACCTTGGAATGTGGGCGGACAACACCGTTGATTACCTTCCTCCCTCTATTGCTCTGGTAAAAGAGTATCTAAAGCAAAGGAATCTAGAACATTGGAGTCCTGAAATCGAGCTGATGATCGATATGCACCACAAGCTCAGAAAGTATCAGGGCGATCGCTACCCACTGGTTGAGGTGTTCCGCAGAGGCGACTTGGTGGACTTCTCGTTAGGGATAATAAAATGGGGACTGCCTACTTCCTACATCAAGAGCGTCAAAGATCATTTTCCGAACGCAGGCTTTCATAAGCAACTTCTGCAACTAGCGCTCGGATGGTTTGCTAAGCATCCATTGAGTCCGCCACCACGTACTAAGTCGGCTAGCGCCGCCCCGGCGCGACATCATGCCGATTAGGATCGTCCACGTCCACAATTCCCGATATACCGAGTATGATACGACCAAGCTGTGCTGAGTTTTATGTATGATTTTGATATTCCCTTTGATAATAATCAAGCGGAGCGAGATGTTCGGATGGTTAAACTCAAACAGAAGATTTCTGGCACCTTTCGAGCTATTACTGAATCACAAATGTTCTGTCGCATTCGAGGTTATATTTCCACTTTGAGAAAACAAGGATTTAATGTCCTTGATGCTTTCACTTCTCTTTTTTCTGGTCACCCCCAATCTCCTGTACCCCAGCTTGAGTAGTTACAAAATATGTTTAAAAATACTTATAAAAGTTTGCTATATCTCTGTCTATTAAGCATTCCCTTGACAGCTAAGCCAGCTTTAGCTGATAAAAATAATATATCTATCTGTCAGAGTAAAAGCCAGCAGATAACAATTTATCCTCAAGCTGGAATAATGATGTTGCGGGCTTACGATAAAACAAGAGATGTTAATTGGCTGACATCTCCAGCTAGTTTAAAGCTTAACCGGGAGGGAGTTAGTTATTTCAATCTCAAAGGGGAAGAAAAGATCAATGTATTTTTTAGTAAAGATCGTCAATCTTGTTCAATAGCAATCGGCAATTTTCTTCGAGAAATGGGCAGCCAAGTTATTTCAAATACAAATAATATCTCTGTAGTTAGGGGAAAGCTCAGCTATCGCCAACGTATTGCCTTGCCAGTTAACTCTCAGGTTATTATTAAACTTTTGGATGTATCTCTTCAAGACAGCGCAGCTAAAGTTTTGGCACAACAAATTATCTTGACTAAAGGAGAAAATATACCAATTCCTTTTCAATTGGGATTTAATAGATTAGATGTTATACCTAGCCATTCTTATGTAGTGCGCGCAGAAATCAAAATTGAGGATCGCTTAGCTTTTACTACTACTAGAAATTATTCTGTGATTACTAATGGTGCTCCTGAGGTTGTAGATATCCTGCTCGATCCAGTAGAGAATTTGGGATTAGAACAACAACTCCAACAGGGCCAGTGGCTCCTAGAAGACTTAGGCGGTAGAGGGGTTATCGACAATCTACAAACCAAACTCAAGTTTGATTCACAAGGTCGTATATCCGGACTAGCTGGCTGTAACCAATATTTTGGTCAATATAAACTAAATGGCGGAAATCTTAAAATAAGTAATATAGCCTCTACTCGAAAAGCCTGCTCTGAGGCTGTTGCCAACCAAGAATCGCTCTTTCTCAACGCTTTAGAAAGAGCCTATCAAATACGGATAGATGGACCTTATCTTTTGATCTATTCTAAGGGTCTCAAGCAACCACTGAAATTTACACTTTTGTATTAATTATTCTTTATAGGTTTTTCAACTTAAGCCATTGCAGAATTTTTTCATTCACTTCAGTAGGATTTTCATCATGAGGACAATGGCCAGCTCCTTCTATGAGATCAAAATCTATTCGAGGATCATCTTGGTAGATTTTAGCTCCAGAAATTGGTGTCCAAGGGTCGCGATCACCCCATAAAACCAGCAGATGATGTTCTATTTTTTCTAATAAATCTTTGGGTTTAGGTCCAGGATCAGCTGCTAAAACTGAAGCAAATACCTTTTGGGCATTGGGATCATTAGATGGTTCATGTAAAATCTCCACCAGTTCATCAGTTACAGCGTCTCTATCACAATAAACTTGATAGAGGGTTTGACGAATGCGACTTTTTTGCCGGACTTGATTGAACAACCACTGACCCAATAGGGGAGAGCCAACCAATTGACTAAAGCCACCCATCATCAAGCGCAAGGGCAAGTTTAATTCTTCAGGGCGGTGATTGAGTCCACCAGCACAGTTAAGTAATATAGCCCCTGTGGCAATTTGGGGATATTGACTAAGGAGCATCAAAGCTAGAAGACCGCCAATGGAATTACCTATAAATATGGTTCCCTCTTGGATTTGATCTTGCCAAAAGTCTTTAATTTGATCTTTCCAAAGTTCTAAATCATAGTCAATAATGGGTTTATCTGATCCACCAAAACCTAATAGATCAAGGGCATAGACTCGATAACCAGCTTGTGCCAAAACAGGGATATTTTTGCGCCAATGCCCTATGGATGCCCCAAAACCATGGATTAGCAGAATAGGGGCACCTTTGCCGCTTACGGTATATTTGATTGAATAACCTCTCCACTGCCAAGCTTGTTTATCTAAAGTTGAAGTTAGCATTATTATTAAGAAATATTAATATTTTTAATTATAAATGGAAAAAAAGGCATTTGAACAAAGGATAGAACAACTTAAAGAGCAGTTGAGTAAAGCTAGCTACGCCTATTATGTTTTAGATGAGCCAATCATGGAAGATGAAATCTATGATCATCTTTACAGAGAGCTTCAAGAACTAGAGCAAAATCATCCAGAGCTTATCAGACCGGATAGTCCAACGCAAAGAGTAGGTGAGTACCCAGCAAAAAGCTTTCAATCCGTTAAGCATTTTGTGCCACTCTATAGCCTGGAAAATGCTTTCAATTTAGAAGAGTTGAGGCAGTGGGAATCGCGCTGGCAAAAATTAGTAAAGCCACCAGAAAAGGATATTTATGTATGTGAGCTTAAAATTGACGGCTCAGCCATAGCCTTAACATACATTGATGGAATCTTGACCCGCGGGGTCACCAGAGGCGATGGCATCACCGGAGAGGATATCACCCAAAACATTAAAACCATTCAATCTATCCCTTTAAAATTAAATTGGACTAATCCTCCCAATAGAGTAGAAGTTAGAGGAGAGGTATTTTTGCCATTGGATGAGTTTGCCAAGCTTAACCAAGAGCGTGAACAAAAGTTTGCCAATCCTCGCAATGCAGCAGCCGGCAGCCTTAGACAATTAGATCCCAAAATAGTATATCAAAGGCGTTTAAGTTTTTTTGCCTATACTCTGCACATAACAGAACCACCTCAATCACAGTGGGAATGTCTAGATCTATTAGAAAAAATAGGCTTTCTAGTCAATCCCCATCGCTTTTTAGCTTCTTCTTTAGAACAAGTAGAGCTCTATTATCAAAAATGGGAAACTGAAAGGGAAAAATTGAGCTATTTGACTGATGGAGTTGTCGTTAAGCTCAACGGTTTGGACATACAAGAAAAATTGGGCTTTACCCAGAAATTCCCGCGCTGGGCTATCGCTTTGAAATATCCAGCATTGGAGATGCCAACTATAGTTAAAGCCATCACAGTCAATGTAGGACGCACTGGAGCGATTACCCCAATGGCCTTAATGGAGCCAGTGCATCTAGCAGGCACAATTGTTCAAAGAGCCACATTGCATAACCAAGAGAGAATTAAAGAGCTAGATATCCGAGTTGGCGATACAGTCATAATTCGCAAAGCTGGTGAAATCATTCCAGAAGTTGTCAGAGTAATACATGAGTTGCGACCCGCTAATAGCATTTCTTACCAAATGCCGGATTGCTGCCCTGAATGCGCATCTCCACTCTCTACAAGTGAAACGGTGATACGCTGCCTTAATAGTTCATGTCCAGCAATTCTCAAGGGCAGTTTAATTCATTGGGCATCGCGCGATGCTCTGGATATATCAGGATTAGGTGAAAAGATTGTTAAAGCTCTAATCAAGGCAAAGTTAGTTCAATCTGTGGCAGATCTCTATCAACTCCAGCCAAAACAGATAGCTGCCTTAGATAGGATGGGAGCAAAATCAGCAGAAAAATTGATTAATGCTTTAGAGAAATCAAAAGCTCAGCCATGGGATCGAGTGCTTTACGGGCTTGGTATACGCCATGTAGGAAGTGGTAATGCCAAAATTTTAACTCAGCATTTTATGAATTCCAAGCTCCTAAGCCAAGCAACCATAGAACAACTAGAAGCAATTCCTGGTATTGGAAATGAAATTGCTCAATCAATAACCCATTGGTTTACAATTGCCGTTCATCTTGAACTTTTAGATAGACTTGCCAATATTGGATTTTCTCTTGAAAATGAAAATATTGAGATAGAACAAACTATCACGCCATTACTTGCTAAAAGCTTTGTCATTACTGGTACATTGCCCAATTTAAGCAGAGAGCAAGCCAAGAGCTTTATTGAAAAATATGGAGGCAAAGTCACTGAAGCAATCAGCTCTAAAACAGATTATCTAATAGCAGGAGAGAAAGCCGGCTCGAAGTTGGAAAAGGCGCGTAATTTAGGCGTTGTTATTTTGAATGAAGCAGAACTTCTACAAATGGCAGAGTCTGAGTTAGTGCTAAAATCAAAAGAAACAGCGCTATAAAAAGAAAACAACTGTGACAGTTAGAGTTCGTATTGCCCCAAGCCCTACAGGAAATCTTCATATCGGTACTGCTAGAACAGCGGTGTTCAACTGGCTATTTGCCCGACATAACGACGGGAAGTTTATACTACGCATAGAAGATACAGATCTAGAAAGATCTAAACCAGAATATGTAGAAAACATCACCTCAGGTTTACGGTGGCTGGGTTTGAACTGGGATGAAGGACCCTTTTTTCAAACCAAACGAACAGAACTATACAGCGCTGCTATTCAAATGCTACTTGACCAGGGGCTGGCCTACAAATGCTATTGCACCAATCAAGAGCTAGAGCAAATGAGAGAAGAGCAAAAAGCAAGGCAGGAAGCGCCCCGCTATGATAATCGCCATCGCCACCTAGATGCTAGTCAACAGTCTGAATTTGAAGCTCAAGGTAGAAGACCGGTTATTCGTTTCATCATTGAAGAGGATCAAAAGATTACTTGGCAAGATGAGATTAGAGGGGATGTCACTTGGGATACTAATGACCTTGGCGGCGATATGGTCGTAGCCAGAGCCAGCGAAAGTGAGGGATTTGGTGTAGCTCTCTATAACCTAGCGGTGGTAGTTGATGATATCGATATGGATATCACCCATGTGATAAGAGGTGAAGATCATATTGCCAATACCGCTAAGCAGATTTTATTGTATAGAGCCTTAGGAGCCCTTGAGCCTGTTTTTGCTCATACTCCTTTAATTCTCAATTCTGAAGGGCGAAAGTTATCCAAAAGAGATGGAGTTACTTCTATAGATGATTTTCGTAAGATGGGCTTTTTACCAGAAGCTCTAGCTAATTACATGACTCTTTTGGGTTGGACTCCACCAGATGCTCAAGAGATATTCTCTCTAGAGCAAGCCTCTTCTCAATTTGAACTAGAGCGGGTCAATCGCGCAGGGGCCAAATTTGATTGGGACAAACTAGATTGGATAAATAGTCAATATATCCATAACTGTTCTACAGAACAACTGATGGAATTACTGTTACCCTATTGGCAACAGTCAGGTTATCAGATAAACCAAATAGAAGATAGAGATTGGTTACTGGGGATAACAGAATTAATTAAAGGCAGCCTTAAAAGATTGAGTGATGCCCCTAATGAAACTAATGTGCTCTTTGGCAGCAGTATTGAATTTACCCAAGAGGCAATCGATCAATTGAAAATAGAGCAAGTTGGCAACATCCTCCGAGATATTGCCCAAAGAATCGATGAACCATTAGATAACAGCGTTATCGATGAGATTATCAATACTGTTACTAAAACTCACAATGTCAAAAAAGGACTGGTGATGAAATCTCTACGTGCTGCTTTAATGGGTTCACTCCAAGGCCACGATCTCAAACAATCTTGGTTACTGCTCAATAAAAAGGGTTGGGATAAGCCGCGTTTGGCTAGCGCCTTAGAGCTTATTTAAATTCAAATTGGATGGATAACAAAAAATCCCAGCCAAAACAAATCTCACCTTCACTTTATTTGTCCTTAGAAGAGATAGAAAGCTCTTTACTCAATCCAAATTTACAACTTGATTTGGAAAAATTAGAAATTATTGTTGAAAATCCAAATCAAAGCTCACAATATAATCCAATTGATCTTTTAAATCAATCTAGTAGTAAAAGTATTGAGCAGAGCATGCGGGTTCCTCTTAAGGAACTAGATGAAATTAATAACCTCATCGGTGAATTAGTAATCAAAAAAAATAGCATAGAACAAAACCAAGAAAAACTGCAACAATTTCTGGAAAATTTGCTCAGCCAGACGCAAAAGTTAGGAAAACTCGCAAATCAGATGCAGAGACTCTATGAAAAAACTCTATTAGAAGGATCACTGATATCTGGAAAAATATCTACAACTAATCCAACTGAATTTGACGCACTCGAGATGGATCGCTTTAGCAAATTCCATTTACTTGCCCAGGAAATTATCGAATCAATTGTCAGAGTCAGAGAATCTGCCGGCGATATTGAATATTTGGTCGATACTTCTGAACAATTCACTATTTCTCTAAAACAACTAACAATTCAATTACAACAAGGTATCAACACAGCTCGAATGGTCAAATTTGGGAATATTGCCGAAAAGTTTGCCAGAGCAGTTAAAAATTTCTCCCTGAGTCTAAATAAACAAGCCAAATTGCAAGTTGAAGGAAAAGATATATTAATAGACAAAATGCTCATGGATTATCTCTATGATCCTATTGTTCATATTGTTAATAATGCTATGGTTCATGGAATCGAAACTCCGCAACAAAGAGAACGACAAGGAAAATCAAAAGAAGGAACAATTATAATTCGTTCATTTTTGCAAAACAATCAAACAGTAATAGAGATAGAAGATGATGGAGCCGGTATTGACTGTGAATTAATTAAAGAAAAAGCTCTAAAACAGGGCTTATTGTCATCAAATCAAGCTGATAATCTTAAAAAACAAGAAATATATGATTTACTTTTTATAATAGGTTTTACTACCAAAGAAAAAGCTGATCAATTTTCAGGCAGAGGAGTGGGGCTAGATATAGTAAAAAATGCGATTAAACAAGTAAGAGGAACCCTTAATATAGAGTCAATTATAGGGGTAAAAACTAAATTTACAATTCGTCTGCCTCTGACTTTAAATATCTGTAAGGCACTTTTTTGTATCATTGAAGATTCAACTATAGCTTTTCCCCTTGATGGGATAGAAGATATTATAAATTGTTCAATTAAAGATATCCAAATTAACTCAAAAGAAGAAACATATATACCCTGGAAAGGTTCAAACGTTCAATTCTATCCTTTAAATACTCTGCTGCGTTTGAATGGCTCTCAAAGAACAAATAAGATCTCAGATAATAGCAAAAATAACCTTCAATTAATAGTTTTACAAATAGCTGGAGAAACCCTTATAGTTCAGGTAGATGAAGTATTAGCTGAGATGGAAATAGTAATCAAACAGATTCTAGGACCTATACCCAGACCATATGGTATTGCCGGAGTCACACTACTAGGCAATGGTGATATTGTACCGCTTGCTAATATAGTAGAACTGATGGAGATAGCCCGCAAAAAACCTGTTTCCTTAAACCTTGCGCCTAAAAATCAGGCTCTTCAGCAACAGATAGAAATACCAGCTCATTTGATTCTAATTGTGGATGATTCAATTACAGTCAGAGAAATGCTTTCTGCCAGTTTTATAAAAATGGGCTATCGCGTAGAACAAGCAAGAGATGGGCAAGAAGCCTGGGATAAACTCACTTCGGGTCTGCAATGTGATCTGATCTTTTGTGATATTGAGATGCCCAGACTCAATGGCTTGGATTTTCTCGCTAAGCTGAAAGAAGATAAAAAGCTAAATACTATTCCAGTTGCACTATTGACTTCCCGCGCGGCCCAAAAACACCGCAATATTGCCATTCATTATGGAGCAAGTGCTTATTTTGTCAAACCATATAGAGAGCAAGAAATTCTAGATGCTGCCAAATCTATAATTGCTAGCAGTAAAAATCTCTAGCCCAGATATAGTGGCAGAGCTTGCGACCATTGTGTAAAGTTATTCTCGAGATAGAGATTATTAGCTAGTTGTAAAAGTCCTTCTACCGCGTAGCCTTGTTGTAATCCTCCTTCTACTAGATAGTAAGGTTTTTCTATTTGATTTAAGATATTTTTCCATTGCTGCATTTCAACAATCATATCTGCCAAAAATGGTGAGACTATCTTGTTTGTGGGTGATTTTTCATAAATAGCTACATAGTATTTATCTCTAGTTGCTGTTAATTGAGTGGCAATTAGTTCGTGTTGAGTTGACTTTGCCTGAGTTTGAGCTAGGCTAGCTAAGCTAGATAACGATAAAAGTGGGATAGATAACTGCTGAGCTAAAATGCGCGCTGTAACCATGCCAATTCTAATACTGGTAAAGCTGCCTGGGCCTTTGACTACTGCTATAAAAGCTAATTGTTGCCAGTTGATTCCTTGCAAAAACTCCTTTAGACATTGATGCAAATGACTAGACATACTTCTATCTAGATCCCAGGTTTGAACTTTAATTGAACCACCGGGATCTAGCAAGCCCAAGCCCAATTGTCCAGTACTGCTATCGATGGCCAAGCCATACTTTTCCATGGTAATTGTTAAATTGTTATTTTTTTGAGATCTAAACCGCGCTGGAAAATTTCCTCAATCGGCAGCATCTCACCTTCATTGGTCATAAAACGATGATCTTCGGTAGCACGTATTGAAGAACCATCTTCTAAAAGATATTCCCAGATTTGTTGGGGTTCTCTATGGTGCCACTGAGCAATCTTCTGGCTATAGAGATGTCCATGTTCATCTATTGAATAAACACTGCAGATTAGTTTTTCTCGAACAATTTTACCAATAGGTAGTAAGCCATATTCTTGGGTCAATATGAGGGTATCTTCACTGAGGCAATATTCAGCAAAGTTGATCATCTGCTCAAAGAGATTTTCAGCAATATGCTTAGCAACTCCATTTTTAGCAGAACCATCGATAAAATTCTCTCGGTGTTTCTGCATTTCTGATGCTTTCTTTTTACCCATTGCTCTACGCAGGAGATCTGCTTCACCTAGAGAATAGCCAGCTAGATCTTGAGCCATTTTCATAATTTGCTCTTGATAAACCAGCACAGCATAAGTTTCTTTGAGGATTGGCTCTAATAGGGGATGTTCATATTGAATTGCTGCTCTGCCATGTTTGCGGTCTATAAATTTGGGAATGAGCCCAGCATCTAGAGGGCCAGGTCTATAAAGTGCCAGAATTGAGGAGATATCTTCAATCCCTGAGGGCTTGAGATCTGAGACTATCTGGCGCATACCTGAAGATTCCAATTGAAATATACCCTCAAGATCGCCTTTTTCTAAAAGATTATAGGTTTTTTGAATATCTTCTGGTAGCTTTTTAACCCCTCCTTTTTCCAGGATATGTTGAGCTTTTCTTTCATCAAGTGGCAATTGATCTAGATCTATTTCTATATTTTGATTTTGCTTGATTAATTCTGCTGCCCTTTGGATTGTAGTAAGGTTTTTAAGTCCCAAAAAGTCCATTTTTAATAAGCCCAGTGATTCAAGATCCTCCATGAAATATTGGGTGATCACTGCGCCTTCTTTATTCATCTGCAATGGAACTATCTCATCAAGTGGTTCTGCAGAAATTACCACTCCAGCAGCATGGACACCAAAAGTTTTATTGGTTCCTTCAATACGAATTGCCATATCTACCCAACGCTGCACTGTAGGATCATTGTCATAGCGCTCTTTGAATTCCGCAGTTGGGGTCTCATCAGAAATCATCACCTTGAGCGGGGTAGGTTTTCCTCTGGTCACCGGAATCATTTTGGTCATTTTGTCCGATTCTGCGTAGGCAATATCTAACACTCTAGCTACATCTTTCAAAACAGCTTTAGAGGTCAATCTGTTAAAGGTGATAATTTGTGCAACGTTACTTTTGCCATACTTTTGGGTCACATAGTCGATCATCTCATCTCTTCTATCAATGCAGAAATCAGAGTCAACATCAGGCATAGATTTACGCTCAGGATTTAAAAACCTTTCAAAAAGCAGACCATGATGCACAGGGTCTATGTTGGTGATTTTTAAGGCATAGGCTACCAGAGAGCCCGCAGCAGAACCACGTCCAGGTCCTACGGGAATTGCATTATCTCTGGCATATTTGATGTAGTCCCAAACCACCAAAAAATAGGCCGAAAAGCCCATCTTTTGTAACATTTTCAGTTCATACTCTAGTCTTTGTCTGTAGATAGGATCTACTTCATTGATGTTGTGGCATTTGAGACGCTCTAACAGTCCATTTTTGGTGATTTCTTCGAGGTAGGTATCTGTAGTATGCCCAGGTGGAACGGGATAATTGGGAATACGAGGTTCACCTAAAATCTTGTAATGCTCTACTTTTTCGGCAACTTCTAGGGTATTGCTGATAGCTTCTTGGATTACTTCATCTTCGAGATGATCTCTAAAAAGTAAGCTCATCTCTTCGGCAGATTTGAGATATTCTGTGCCGCTATAGCGTAGTCTTTTATCTTCAGTAATCAGCTTGTTAGTCTGAATACATAAAAGAGCATCATGCGCTTCTACATCAAAACAAGAAATATAATGAGAATCGTTAGTGGCTATGATTTTAATATTTAACTTGCGGGCAATTTTCACCAATTCAATATTGATGATCCGATCACTAGCCATGCCATGATCTTGCAACTCTAAATAATAGTCATCTCTAAAGAGCTCTTGATACCATTTGGCAACTGTAATAGCTTCTTTAATTTTGCCTGAGAGGATATTTTGTGGCACTTCACCAGCCATACAGCCACTAGTGATAATCAGACCTTCGCGATATTCTTTTAGTAAATCTTTATTAATACAGGGTCTGGCAAAAATACCCTTACCCTGCATACCCTGAAGATGAGAAATGGTGGTGAGTTTGACTAGATTTTTGTAGCCTTTGTTGTTTTTGGCTAGGACAATTTGATGGTATTTGCGATTGCGCTCTTGGGCATGAATATCTCCATTGATGACATACATCTCATTGCCAATAATGGGCTTGATATTCTTGCTGCGGCAGGTCTTGATTAGTTCAATAGCGCCATACATCACACCGTGATCGGTCAGGGCAATAGCCGGCATTTCCAACTCCACCGCCCGATCTACCAGAGGACCTAGCTGAGATGCACCATCGAGCAAACTATAGTCACTGTGAATGTGTAAACCAACAAAGGACATGTTCTTAGCAAAAAATATATCTTCTAATAAAGTATATTGTATTTATATTGACGGTATTCTATGTCTCAAGCAAAAAAAGTTCAGGTCATTGGTGGTGGATTAGCTGGAACTGAGGCAGCTTGGCAGCTTGCTCAAGCTGGCATCTCTGTGGTTTTTTATGAGATGCGCCCGGTAATGCAAAGCCCTGCCCATCATTCAGAAGAACTAGCTGAGCTAGTCTGTAGCAACTCCTTTGGTGCTAGCAGTAGTGATCGCTCTACTGGGCTGCTGCAAAGTGAGCTGCGGGCACTTGGCTCAATCATTATGCAAAAAGCAGATCAACATAGTGTCCCAGCAGGCGGCGCCTTGGCAGTTGATAGAGCCCAATTTAGCAAAGATCTCACCCAAACTCTCAAAAATCATCCTCTGGTAGATTTTCGTCGTCAAGAAGTTATGGATATTCCTGTTGATGGAATCACTATTTTGGCAACAGGGCCTCTTACTAGTAAAGCTTTAGCTGATTCACTTGCTAAACTTACTGGCAAAGAATACTTAAGTTTTTTTGATGCAGCCAGCCCAATTGTCGTAGGAGAGAGTATCAATCGTGATATTGCCTTTATTGCTTCTCGTTACAACAAAGGAGAGGCTGCCTATATCAACTGTCCATTCAATCAAGAACAATATCTTAGCTTCTATAACGAACTACTCCAAGCCCAACAGGCCGAGCTCAAAGATTTTGAAAGAGAAAGTGCTAAATTTTTTGAGGGCTGTTTACCAATTGAAGAATTAGCCAGAAGAGGGGAAGACACCATGCGCTATGGGCCACTCAAGCCTGTTGGCATCAGTGATCCTAGGCATACTGGACATCGTCCCTATGCAGTAGTCCAGCTCAGGCAAGAAGATAAAGCAGGTCAGCTTTGGAATATGGTGGGCTTTCAAACCAATTTACGCTGGGGCGAACAAAAAAGAGTATTTCAAATGATCCCTGGATTACAAGAGGCTGAATTTGTTCGCTTTGGAGTGATGCATCGCAATACTTTTCTCAATTCTCCCGAATTGCTCAGGCCTACTTTGCAGTTCAAGCAATATCCAAACATATTAGCTGCCGGTCAGCTCATTGGCACCGAGGGTTACATTGCAGCCGCTGCCGGAGGAATGCTAGCTGGAATAAATGCTGCTCGTCTAGTTCTAGGCTTAGACCCTGTGATTGCCCCACCAACAACTATGATGGGCGCACTTTTTGAATTTATTAGCTCAGCTCCGGCTAAGCATTTTCAACCAATGCCACCTAATTTTGGAATTATGCCAGCATTGGATCAGCGTATACGT
>Ga0194055_10000227_pt1 | contig 43709 bp, 47 predicted proteins | sample SepL449m_MetaG_FD_155482 | JGI IMG/M metagenome (GOLD analysis project Ga0194055, IMG submission 155482) | Anoxic zone freshwater microbial communities from boreal shield lake in IISD Experimental Lakes Area, Ontario, Canada - Sep2016-L442-9m | ecosystem: Environmental > Aquatic > Freshwater >... | reverse complement strand
TGCTAACAGTTCAATCATATTAACTGCTGGTATAGCAGGATTAGTTGCTGGAGCTATGTCTATGGCAGCTGGTGAGTATATATCAGTCAGCTCTCAAAAAGATTCAGAAAAAGCCGATATCCTACAAGAAAAGAAATCGCTTAAGGAAAACCCCGATGCAGAGCTTGCGGAGTTAACTGAAATCTATGTACAGCGTGGGCTAGACAAGAAGCTTGCAAAACAGGTAGCAGTTCAGCTGCATGACCATGATGCGCTCGAGGCACATCTAAGAGACGAAATTGGCATTGACCTTGAAGATTTATCCAACCCTGTTCAAGCTTTACTAGCTTCTGCAATTGCATTTTCAGCAGGGGCTATAGTTCCAATTTTTGCGGCACTGATCTTCAAGGGCTCAGGCAGCGGAACGGCAATCGTTGTAGCAACATTAATATTTCTAGGTATTTCTGGCGCGGCGGGAGCTTTTCTTGGCGGCGGCAATAAAATATGGGCAGCGGCGAGAGTGTTTCTTGGCGGTGGAATTGCAATGGCCGTAACTTCTCTGATTGGCCATTTAATCGGTCGAAGCGTTTAGTTAATTTATTTAAAACCTATCTGTTCTGTCGTCATGAAATTCGATATCATTTTTTCTTAAAGATTCATACTTCACAGCTTTTTTATTTTTAAGTTCAACGTCGGCTCTTTCAATGAAAGATTCAACGGTATCGCCTGGTTGAATAACTGATATACCTATGCTTAAACCAACATGTAACTCGTCAGGAATGCCAATTTCTTGAGCAATCCGAATGAAGTTAGTTTGGATATTGCTTTCTTTATTATCATTAAGTTCTTGAATTGTCTGACCTTCTAAAGGTTTATAGTCGAGTAGGATAGCAAAGTACTCATCACCCTCAAAACGCCCAAATATGTCGCTTGGCCTAAGCACTTCGCTGTCTAGATTCATTGCACTTGACCTAAAAGCAGAGGCAACTGATTGAATTAACTTATCTCCCTTAAGATGGCCTAAAGTTTCATTCGTTCTTTTTAGTCCGTCAATGTCTATAATCATGAGTGCAATAGATTTTTCTCTTGCCTCCGGATCATTGAAAATCGATTCAATATGTTCATTAAATGCCCTCCTATTAGGAAGACCAGTTAACGGATCTGTGTAGGCCTTTTTATCTAAATCATGTAGTTTTGCGGCAGAATCGGTAAGTATTTGGCTGTATTTTTTTCTCTCCGCCATTACTGCATCCCTATTTTCTATTTCTGGGGTAGGGCTAAATATAGCTCTGTGTGGAATAGGATTTTCGCTCATAAATTAATTATATCTTAAGCAGCGGTCTTTCTATGAATATTTTTCTTTGACTTAGAAGTAACTGCAGGAGTTATCCCGAACACTAATATGACTGCATAAGTAACGGCAAACCCACACATTATGCTCGGTATTCCATTAATCGTAGAAGGGTGAATCGTATTTACTATACCTGTAGGCAACAAGAAACTTAAGTATCCAAAAACCTGTAGCAGTAGAGCTCTTCTAATTTTTTGATCAGAAGTATGGGAATAATATAAACTAATACCAATTCCAAAAAATAGAAATGCGTAATAGTAAATAAAGTAGAGTCCTCCAACTTTATCTGCAAGCAAGAAGATAGAATAGTTTCCGCCGCAAACATGGCTTAGAAAAGAAGTCTTTTGTAGGCCTAGTGCCAGGGAAAATACAAAGGCTATGACATATCCGGAGGTGATAATAATAAAGTTTTTTTTCTTAGCAATTTTATAGATTAAATGTAGGCCTAATGCGGGAAGTAGTGTAATAGCTACAAAACCAATATGCATGAATAACTCAGCTTGACGTCCACTACAAACATTGAATTCAGCTAGTTGAAATAACGCTAAGAGTATGAGTATCGCAGATATAATCCGAGTAACATGATTTAGTCGGTACCTATAGGTAACATATAAAAACATTGCCACCTCTACTGCCATGGTGGCAAGCATGACTGGTGGTGAAAAACAGAGAAAGCCTTTATTTTTAATCATTAAACATATCTTAGCAGTTAATCTCTTAAAATAAGCATTGACATTATAAATTAAAGTATTAAAATTACAGTCAGAAGTATAAAAATAGAAAAATAAAGGTGAATAAAATGAAAATAAAAAATAAAATAAAACTATTAGGATTTAGTTTATCCTCAGGTGCTTTCAGTCTTTTAATTGGAATGTTTGCTCAAGGCGTAGCACATGCAACAGTATTAGATTGTACGTGGACAGGTCTTGGTACTGATGCTAAGTGGAGCACAGCTGCTAACTGGTCAGGCTGTAATAATGCTGCTCCTGTTGCAGGAAGTAATATAATTTTTGACAATACATCAATACCTACAAATGGAAACACATCTACCGATGACTTAAATGTAAGTCTAAATAATTTAACTTTCCAAGGGTCAGGAATTCAGTACGGCTACATCATTAATAATGTAGGCAACCTTAGCCAGGTGCTTACTCTAACTGGGTCTATAACCCAATCAGATGCTGTTGGAGATTGGATAGATATGCCTGTAAGTTTAGGTACGACTGCAGCCGCAACTGTTTCTGTATCTAAAAGTATTGAATTCGGCGATTATAATAACACGGCCTTCACGCTACATATTGGAACCAGTGGTGCAGTATTTTCCGGAACTGGCTCTGTAACTAATTATGAAGCAATAACCAGCGGTGGAATGGGCGCAATGACAATCAATCTGACTGGCACTGGCGGCGATCAAACATTCAATCAGAACGTTACAAGCCCTAACGACCTAGCGGGAATTTTCATTACTAGCGGTGGCTTGGTTGAAACGTCTATTATGAACGTTATGCCAGATTTCTTTCCAGCTCTACTTGGGGGGATTAACATATCAAGTGGCGGTACTTTATTCTTAGATGATACATCTGCAACAACAGCTACAATTGCTGAAAGTATCCAGGCAGCCGGAACAGGCATTGGGCTTTGTCAGTGGACAGGTGCTTTATCTGGAAATATAAACTGTGGGGCAATATATGCAGGATTAGCTTCAGGCAGTAACCTTAACATTAGTGGCCAAGTATTTATGAGTGGTGCTGCACAATTTAACAGTAATGATACCATAACAGTTAGTGGAGCATTATCTGGCAACTATAAGCTAGAAAATATCGCAGGAACTCTTATTGTGACTAATAGTAGTGATACACAGACACCAAATGGTACATACACAGCAACTGGCAATGGAGTTAATGGAGGTGGCGCAGGTGGCTCAGGAGGAAAAGTAGCTCCGCCAAAAACACCAAATACAGGCTCTCAACTTTATAGCTCAAAAGTACTATTCCCAGTATCAGCATTAATGTTCCTTGCTAGCTCAATGTATCTATTGTCTGCAAAGTTTAAAAAATCTACTGTTAAAAATCGAAGATAGTTATGATCGAAGCCAGAAGAATCAGTTTAGACGATCCAGTATTATTGTCAAGATTAAGGGGAGACTTTACTCCTAAGACATACCAAAAAAGAAATACTGTTCAATCTAAGCGATTCGTAAATGATGTTACGCCTAGAACCATTAACATAACTAGCAAGATCAATCATTCAGAGTACTGGAAGGCAGCTCCTGCTGAGCCGTTGAAGCTTAAAATAGTTTCTCAAAATGTTCTAGACACAAAAAATCTAGAAATTGTAGCAGAGAAACCATTGAGCTATATTGCAAAAAACCTTGATCACAGAGTAAGTACAAATAAGAAAAAGCGAAGAAGTCTACTAAGATTAGATAATGCATTCGTTGGAATGGCTCTGGTGCTATTTGTGACTGGCTTATATATTGCCTATACGGGACTTAAATCAGATCAAATATCACAAGTTCAGGCTGCTAAGTTAACTGCTCAGGCAAACAAGTCATATTCTAGTGGCAACGCCAACGCAGCTCCTGCTATCGCCACAGTAAAACCAACTGCTACGAATATGGCTGCATATACCGTCGGACCGAACGACCCAAGATATATAAGGATTCCAAAACTAAGCGTCTTTTCAAGGGTTATGGGTGTTGGTGTGGATAAGCAAGGAGCTTTGAAGACACCAAATAATGTTTTTGATACTGCTTGGTATAAACAGTCAGCGCTTCCTGGGCAGCCTGGAGCGATGCTAATCGATGGACATGTTTCTAGTTGGTCTAGTCATGGAGTGTTCTACGGGCTAAAAAATTTAGTTCCTGGCGATACTATGTCAATAGAGCGTGGGGATGGGAAAGTATTCAATTATGAGGTGGTTAAGACTCAGGTTTATGATGCTAATAATGTTGATATGACTGCGGCGGTTACACCAGTTACAAAAGGAACTCCCGGACTCAACTTAATTTCCTGCGATGGCACAGTAAAGCCTGGCACAAATGAATTCAATCAACGAATTGTTATTTTTACAAAGCAAGTATAGGCTAACTGATTCTTGATTTAATCGTTTAATAGTCTAGACTTTTATAAGTGATAACAAATGATAAAAATCATAAACTATTAGAGCTCGAAATAGAAAAATATTTCGATTCAAAGATAAATAAGGCACTAAACAATCGTTCTAGTGAATTAATTTTATCGTTGAAAGAATTAATCTTAAGGGGTGGTAAAAGATCCAGGCCAGCTCTATTTTTCCTGACCTTAGATGCCTACGGAGCTACAAATACTGATGACCATATTAAGCTGGCAATGTCTCTAGAGCTTTATCATCAATTTTTATTGATTCATGATGACATTATAGATAAGGATTATATTCGCTACGGTGGCCCAAATATATCCGGATACTATGAAAAAGAATTTAAGCTACTAGATGAATCTGTTCCAGATTCAATGGCGTTACTTGCCGGCGATCTATTGTTCTCATATGTCTACGAAATCATCTCAAAAGATTCAAGCATTAATAGCGACATGAAGCTTGACATGTTAAGCTTATTTTCTGAAATAAATGAATCTGTAGTTTTTGGCCAGCAATTAGATACTTTAAACGTTAAATCGCTAGGTAGTGAAATCAATCAGACTGGTCTTATTAACATTCATTCTCTTAAGACTGCACCCTATTCAGTTGAATTGCCTATGCAAATGGTCGGAATTATTCTTAATTTGGATGCTTCGGAGATTAAGACTATTCATGAATTCGCGAATAACTTCGGCATATATTATCAGTTAATGGATGACTACTCGGATTATTTTGTAAACAAATCATTATTCAATAACAGACAAAAATATAGAGATTACAAGCAAGGCAGAATTACTTGTCCGTACATATATGGGATGCAAAGTGCTAGCTACAGTGATAAAAAAAACCTAGAAAATAGCTTCGGTAATAAAGATTTAACCAATCAAGAAATGAAAAATATTTTATTAATACTTAAACGTAATACTTCCGATATACAATCTAAGGAATTAATCGATAAATATTTAGCCCTCACTAAAAATAGCCTAAATAAGATGAAAATAAATAAGCATTATAAAGACATATTCCTCTCTATGATTAGTCAATTTGAAACATAGTTGAGGATGGGTGTATACTTATGGTTATAAAAGGAGATTAAAATGGATTTAAATTTTTCACAGCAAATAATTACTTATTTCATAAGCCTAGCTAGCTTTTTATTAATTGATCTAACCTGGCTTGGCCTTATTGCCAGCAAATTTTATAAAGACAATTTAAATGGACTAATGTCTAAAAAACCTATTTGGAGCGTTGCGATTTTGTTTTATGCAGTATTTATCTTCGGTCTTATGTATTTCGTTATTGTACCCGCGCTAAGTACCGGTTCATATAAAACTCTTATTACAAGAGCGGCTATTTTTGGATTTGTTACATATGCAACATATGATTTAACAAATCTATCGACTCTCAAAAATTGGCCTAAAAGCCTAACTGTTGTTGACCTGATTTGGGGAGCAGTTCTTTCAACCTTAGTATCGTTAATTGCTTTTACGATAGCTAAGAAAATTTTTGGTTAGTAAAAATGCACCTATTTATATACTCTGCATTATTACTATGGGCTTACATGAGTCTACTTTTCGTAATTGCTATCATTAAGAAAAATAACTCGATTGCCGATATTGGATATGGAATTGGTTTTATTGTGGTGGCACTTGTAAGTCTTTATCAAAATGGAGCTCATAGTTACCAGTTATTAATAAGTTTTCTAGTATTCCTATGGGGTTTTAGATTGGCACTTCGAATTGGAATAAGAAATCACTCTAAACCTGAGGATTTTCGCTATGCTGGGTGGAGAAGTACCTGGAAATTTTTCTTAGCCCGTAGTTATCTGCAGATTTTTGTCTTTCAGGGGGTTATAATCTACATCATTTCCCTGCCAGTTTTATTAATTAATTTATATCCAAAGAATCCTAATTATTGGCTTATGATAATTGGAATAATGATTTGGATAATAGGTTACTTGTTTGAAGTAATCGGAGATTATCAGTTAGACAAGTTCCTAAAGTTACCCAAAAAACCATCTAAGTATATGACAAAAGGTCTTTGGGCTGTTACAAGACACCCTAATTATTTTGGTGAGGCTACTATGTGGTGGGGGCTGTTCCTAGCATCGTTGTCACTATCAGTCTATGGAATATATGCAGTCATTAGTCCAATGCTCATTACTTTTTTGCTTACAAAAGTATCAGGTATTCCAATGGTAGAAAAGCGCTGGAAAGATGATCCAGTTTGGCAAAAATATGCCAAAAATACTCCAGCTTTTTTCCCTAAACTAATTAAAAAATAGTTATAAAAAATTAAAAATATTGTATAATAACAGATATAAACTAATTTATTAGGGACTAAAAATGTCTGGACATTCAAAGTGGTCAACAATCAAGAGGCAAAAAGGCGCCAAAGATGCAGCCAGAGGAGCACTATTTACTAAACTCGGTAATGCGATAGCAGTTGCTGCTAAGGGGGGCGGCGATCCTGAAACAAACTTCATGCTTCGACTAGCAATAGACAAAGCTAAAGCTTCTAATATGCCACTAGCAAACATTCAGCGATCGGTAGATCGAGGAAGTGGTAAAATGGCTGGCGTTCAGATTCATGAAGTTACTTATGAGGGGTATGGTCCAAAAGGTGTGGCTATTATCGTTGAAGCAGCTACGGACAATATTAACCGAACTTTGCCCGATGTTAGACTGGCTTTTTCGAAGCATGGTGGAAGAATTGCCGAGCAGGGTGCAGTTGCATTTCAGTTTCATAGGAAAGGTTTAATTAGAATAAAAGGTCAGGGTGACGATCTAATGCTCCAGCTAATGGACCTAGGAATTGACGATGTTTCGGATGAAGAGGGCGAGATGGTAGTTTATACTGACCAAAAGGAGCTTGCTAAAGTTAGAGATCAAATAAAAGATCAGGGGCTTGAAATACTTGAAGCCGAGCTTACTTATGTGCCAGACGTTACAGTAGATATCGAAGATAAAGAAACAGCTGGCAAAATAATTCGACTAATGGATGCACTAGAAGACATCGATGACGTTACTAACACTTACACCAATTTTGACATTCCTGAAGAATTGGTAGATTAGTAGTGAGAATTCTTGGCATAGATCCAGGCACGGGTATCCTGGGTTTTGGAATTATTGATGCTGAATTAGGCGGAAAATCTGTAATGGTAGATGCCGGTGTTATTAGAACTTCATCTAAAGAGTCTGACAGTAGTAGACTTCTAACTATTTATGAGGAGCTAGAATCAGTAATTAAATTACATAAGCCAACTATCATGTCGGTTGAGAAGTTGTTTTTTGCTCAAAATGTTACAACTGCAATGACCGTATCTCAAGCAAGAGGAGTCGTTTTATTGCTTGGTGAGAAAAACGGCATGAAACTTTATGAGTTCACCCCACTTCAAATAAAGCAGGCTCTGACTGGATATGGGCGCGCTGACAAGAAGCAAATGCAGGAAATGGTCAAGATTCTGCTTGGACTAAGTGAGGTCCCCAAACCCGATGATTGTGCCGATGCACTAGCCGCTGCGATAACTTGTTCAATTACTGTGAGATAATAGAATTATGATTGCAACAATAAATGGAAAAATTAGTGAAAAAATTGATGACTTACTAGTACTCGAGGCTGCCGGAGTTGGCTATGGTCTAAATGTAACAAGTGAAGATTTTGGCAAAATTAATGTTGGCGATGAAGCCAAGTTCTATATTTATGATCACATTAGAGAAAACAGCCATGATTTATTTGGTTTTATTAATTTGGAAACTAAAAAATTATTTGAGCAATTACTTTCAGTTAATGGAGTTGGCCCTAAGATGGCTCTAAGTATATTGACGGTTGGTAATTCGAAAGATGTTCGAGCGGCAATTGCTAGTGGCAATACTGCTCTAATATCTAGAGCTAGCGGGGTAGGCAAGAGACTCGCTGAAAGAGTCGTAGTTGACCTTAAGGATAAGGTGGGTCTAGTGAGTAGCGATTTGTCTTCAACCGACATCCTCACAAGTGATAATTATTTAGTCTCCGATGAAGCTACCCAGGCTTTGATGAGTCTGGGCTATAGTCAGAATGACGCAGTCCAAGCCTTGAAGGGGGTTTCTGGCGACCTATCGGTAGAACAGAGAATAAAGAAGGCGCTTCAGGGGAGAAAATCATGATAGACAGAATAGTTAATACGACTGAGGATGAGGCAAACGACCAGGAGCTCGAACAAACCTTACGACCACATAATTTTGATAACTATATCGGACAAGAAAAGTTAAAGCAGAATCTTAAGCTAGCAATTTCTGCTGCCCAAAAAAGAGAAGAAACCCTAGATCATATTTTATTGTACGGGCCGCCAGGACTGGGTAAAACTACTATGGCAACAGTAATTGCTAATGAAATGGGGTCACAACTTAGAATAACAAGCGGGCCAGCAATCGAAAGAGCTGGCGATCTAGCTAGCCTGATTACCAACCTTCAAGATGGGGATATCCTTTTTATTGATGAAATTCACCGTTTGCACCGAGTCGTAGAAGAGGTTCTATATAGTGCGATGGAAGATTTCAAGTTAGACATTATGCTAGGAAAAGGCCCGAGCGCTAGAAGTATTAGACTAGACCTTCCTAAGTTCACAATCATTGGAGCAACTACTAAGACTGGATCACTAGCCGCACCTCTAAGGGATCGTTTTGGAATTATTCATCGATTGGAATTTTATTCACCTGAAGAAATCGAAAGTATCATTCAAAGAGCGGCAAGTATTCTGGGCGTAAAAATAAAGCCTGATGCCGCTGCAATATTATCCGACAGATCTAGGCTGACCCCAAGAATTGCAAATAGATTACTGAAGAGAGTAAGAGATTTTGCTGATGTAAATGGAGACGGAATAATTGACACTCCAACTAGCCTTAAAGCTCTCAAACTTCTAGATATAGATGATCGAGGACTAGACTCTGCAGATAGACTATTACTTGAAGCTATTATAGATAATTACGATGGTGGTCCAGCTGGGGTTGAAACTATTAGTGCTCTAATATCTGAGGAAAGGGGAACTATTGAAGACTTCATTGAACCATACCTGATGCAGATTGGTTTTCTACAAAGAACTCCAAGAGGAAGACTAGTAACCGCTAGGGCTTATAAGCATCTGGGTAAGAAGAAGTCAGATCCCGAGAATCAGTAATTTTTAGTTAAGACTGCTGGCAGTGAATTTGCCACCGCCCTCAAGCTCTGCGGTGAGTATGTACTGACCACATTTAACAGCAATATTATTGCAAATCTTTCCGGTTGGGGAGGTGACTGTATATGAATATTGATTTTTTACCGGCAAGGCGCTAAGAATATTATTTTTTGCATTTGGGTCCATCAGTATCGACCGGTCAAGATATTTCATATTATTACCAAGCCAAACTGAATTATTCATTTCTGATAGTGTTGGATAGACTCCATTGTAGGCATAATATATCTCTAGGTCTTTTTGAATTATTGATATATTTTTTTGTCTTTGTGCGTTTCGGTTTTTCGCATTCACCCCAGAGTATGCGCTAATTATTATTGCCAGAAGAGCACCTATTAAAATAACTACTAATAATAATTCAACAAGAGTGAAGCCAGAATTATTTTCAGCAAATTTTTTTTTACTAATCACAATTTTATTATACTCTTTCTCGGTAAAATTTTTAGATGACATTATATTCCACGAGTCCACGAAGACACTTAATTAGATTGTCAGTTCGCATGCTTATAAATCCTGTATCATCTAAATATTTTTTAATACTGGAGGAATTTAAGTTGTTCTTATTTATTATATTTTCTAATCCATCTCTATCGTAATCGATTAATTCCGTAATATTTAAGGTGCCGTCAAAACCTGTATTTGAGCATTCTTTGCAGCCATGTCTTTTTGCTCTGAATAGTAGCTTGATATTTTTATCATCAGAACTTAATTCTTTCAAATCTGAACCAACCATATCTTTTAGGGCAGCTAGTTCTAAATCGTGCAGTTTTTTAAATGTGAGACCGTTCTCTTCAATTAATTTCTTGGATAACATTTTATTTGGTTTATATGATTCCTTGCAAGATTGACATAGCTTTTTGATGCTTTTTTGAGAACAAATCGTGGTAAGGTTTCTTGTGCTATGAACTTCATTGAGTTTAATTATTTTATCCAATAAGCCTATTGATTCATCAGAAGTCATAGCTATACATATCAATCTAGACGAAGCCTCTTTAAGCGCTAGAGAGATAACAAGAGATTCTTTGGGGTAGCTTATAAAAATTGCATCTGGGTTTCTTCTTAAAAGAATCTTTAGGCTTTTTCTATCGGCAAGTTTATGACCCTCATTGTCTGGACTAGTTTTTATGGTTATTGATTTCGGTAAGTGTGCCTCAATGTGAGATCCCAGACTTGCCATTTGCAGTCCTTGATAATCTAGGTTGTTAGCAATATTCTTAATTGACTCAATGCTACCAAATGAGTCCTGACTTGAAACTATTATTAAACCACGTGTCCTCTGCGTATTTCTATTTAGTAAGTATAGGTTTTCACCCCAATAACCGGACTGAGCTAGATCTACTTTGGTGTTTGTATTTTGTCTTAAATCAAAGATAATCTTTTCGCCATTAATTATTGGCATTATGCTCATTCCAATTGGAGGACTGTTATTTTTGCCAATATTAACTTTTGATTCTTGGGTTTTTTTAGTTTCATTTGGGTCTAGGCCAGCTTGATTTTTGAGCGTGATGAGAACTTGTTCATAAACATCAGAAGGTAATTTTGAGCCAAGTACTAGATTATTTCCAACCCTATATCTTACAAGTATATATTTGTCTCTTGGTTCTATATGAATAAAGCTTGCTCCAAGATTTTTACCACGAACTACCATATGTTCTAGTGATGCAATTACAAGAGCGTCACTAACATTATTTTTTTTAGCCATTTTAGAATTGATTTTAATGCCCACCATTTGTTTCATTATATAAGAAAAAAAAGATTAACCCTAAGATATCTTTACTGGTTCAGTATTTATTTTGATATAATATTCATATAAAATCAAATTTCTTGAGGGAGGATATAGTTATGGCTGATGATAAAAAAAATACTGAAGGCAAGAATAAGGCGCTTGGACTAGCTCTAGAAGCTATTGAAAAGCAATTTGGTAAAGGTTCAATTATGAAACTTGGCGAAAACCAAGTAGTCAAAGTCGAAACTATTCCAACTGGAAGCATTAGTCTTGACCTTGCATTGGGCGGTGGTTTACCGAAGGGAAGAATCATAGAAGTTTATGGTCCTGAAAGCTCGGGAAAAACTACCTTAACACTCCATGCGATAGCTGAGATTCAAAAGGCCGGTGGAACAGCTGCTTTCATCGACGCCGAGCATGCCCTAGATCCAACTTATGCTAAAAAAATTGGTGTCGATACAGATAACCTACTATTATCCCAACCGGATAATGGTGAGCAAGCTTTAGAAATTGTTGAAACACTTGTAAGATCGAATGCTGTAGACCTAATAGTAGTTGATTCGGTTGCAGCACTTGTACCAAGAGCTGAAATTGAAGGCGAAATGGGCGACTCACATATGGGTCTTCAGGCAAGACTTATGAGTCAGGCTCTTAGAAAGTTAACTGGCGTTATCTCTAGATCAAACACAACAGTAATTTTCATTAACCAGATACGAATGAAGATTGGCGTAATGTTTGGCAATCCAGAAACTACTACCGGTGGTAATGCACTCAAGTTCTACGCTAGCGTAAGAATGGATATTAGAAGAATCTCTCAGATAAAACAAGGTGATCAGGCAATTGGTAACCGAACCAGAGTTAAGGTTGTAAAGAATAAGATGGCTCCTCCGTTCAGAGAAGCTGAGTTTGATATTATGTTCAATGAGGGAATATCCAAGAGTGGCGATATTCTTGATCTCGCCGTGAATAAAAATATTGTCGAGAAGGCTGGTGCATGGTTCTCCTACAAGGGTGAAAAAATTGGTCAGGGAAGAGAAGCTTCAAAAAAATTCCTTAACCAGAATCCAAAAATTATGGATGAGATAGTTAAGCAAATTAAGACAGTTGAAGTTTGATAAGCAGTCAGTAAATTAACTTGGATGAGTAGCCTAAATGAAGATTACCAAGATAACTACTCAGCAAAAAAATAGCTCTAGATATTCAATATTCATTGACGATAAATACTCTTTTTCTCTGAGTGATATTGCTCTACTTGAGGCTAAGCTTGCTATCGGTCAGGAACTAACCAAAGAACAGGTTAAGGCTCTTGAAGAAAAGTCTGAGCTAGACAAGCTTTATCAGAGGGTTCTAAATTTATTATACTTAAGAGCTAGAAGTCAGTATGAAATTGTCACCTATCTGAAAAAACATCAATGCCCTACTCCAATGATTCAAATAATAGTTAACAAGTTAAGTAATTCAGGCTTAGTTAACGATTTATCGTTTGCCAAGAGTTGGATTGAGAATCGACAGCTTTTAAGACCTAGCTCAAAGCTTAAATTAATTACTGAACTTCGAGCTAAAGGAATTGATAAGGAAACGATTGCCGGTGCATTTGATAGTGTCGATATGAACGAATCCACTGCCCTGTTATCGGTCATAGAAAAAAAACGAAAACTAACAAGATTCAAAGATGATGAGAAGTTAATGCAATACTTAATTAGACAAGGATTTAGGTATTCGGATATAAAAGATGCGTTTAGGGTCTAGGCTGGCTGAGGAGCTCCTGCAGAAACCAGTGCCTCTAAGTCTTTAACTACTATCTTACTATTGCTCACATCAACTATCTGATTTCGGTCCAATATTAGATTAGATCCTGTAATGTTCCGAAGTAATGATTGGCTTACATATAACTTTTGGATATAGAAACTGTTATCATCGACGGCATATTCAGACAATTTGCCTATTTTTTTATTTGAAGCTGTAACGACTGGCTTGTTGAGTAGGCTAATATTATTTTCAAGTATTTTCTGATGTCGATGTAATTCATGAGGACTTGCAAGAACTTCATGATCATTGATCGCTAGACCATTTGCCAAAATTTCTCTAATATCCTGGACTAGCAATATAAGGGTTCTCTTTTTATCGTATATATCGTCCACATAAAAACCTTCAATTTTTAGGTTGTCAGGATTGATGATGGGCCTTCTTAATATCGCGACCTCACTACCTGTTCTTAAGGAGAGTATTGGTAATTCGCTGAAAGTTAGAGATAAACGTAACATTATATTTTTATTATAACCTAGATTAGTTCTATCTATTATAGCAATTAAATACTTGCCGGTCAGTCTATCAAAGGGTTAATATTAGTGAACATGAAAGAAATAAGTAAGTTAATATCTCTTAAGCATCTGAAAGATACTGAATTTTTCGGTATCCAAATCGGAGCTAACTTAAGAGGAGGCGAGATTATTGAATTAAGTGGTGATCTAGGTGCCGGTAAGACTACCCTTGCTAAAAGTATTGTAGCCGGTACGGGTAGTTTAGATCATGTATCCAGTCCAACCTTCGTTGTTTCTAAGTTATATAAAGCTCCAAATTTCGATATCCATCACTATGATCTATATAGACTTGATGACGCAGACTTGATAGCCAGTGAACTATCCGATCATGTTGGAGCCGATAGTTCAGTCACCTTAATTGAGTGGGGAAGCAATTTCCCAGACATAATGCCTGGTTCCAGGGCTGTCCTATACATCACTGCTCTTACAGAGCATTCTAGAAATATCCGTATAGTATATCCAGAAAGTTTTGAATATATATTTGGCGGAATTAAATAAATGAAGATACTATCTATCAGAACCGATAATCCAGAGGCAGAGGTCGGTATTTTTGATTCAGCTAAAAATACCGATAGTCCATTAAACTATAAGCACTGGCAAGCACATAGAATATTGTCAGAAACCTTGTTGCCTAACATAAAACAATTAATTGAGGAGTCTGGCCTGAAGCTAGATGACTTAGGTGCAATTGTTTGTTTCTCTGGTCCAGGTAGTTTCACTGGACTTCGAATAGGTATAAGTACCGCTAATGCTCTCGCCTACGGATTATCAATACCGATTGTCGGCAGTAAAGATGATTCATGGATTGCGGATGGTATAAAAGAAATAATGGTCAACAAAAACGATCAGATGATAATTCCGAATTACGGTGCACCAGTCCATATAACTAAACCCAAAAAATAAAATTTGCTAATATCGCTGAATATATTTATAGTATTAGATAGGAAATGCCGGTTTTTGGGAGCATTCCAATCTATAAAACGTAAATTTCAAGTATTTAATTCGATTATCAGATTTACAGTTTTGCTAGAGAAGTGATAGCGATTGCAAATGAAGTAGATCTGCAACGATAGAAAGGATAATAATGGATATATTCACCATTGTGTTTGCAGTGGCTGGTCTTGGACTTGGCTTTGGAGCTAATACAGTTATTACAAAAAGAAAAACAGGATCTGCAGAGGAAGCAGTTAAGAAGGAACTAGCAAAGGCGAAAAAAGAGTCAGACAAACTAATCGAGGAAGCTCGAAAAAAAGCCCTAGATATAGCAGAAGAAGCTAAAAATGCTGAACAGGATCGACGTAAAGAAATAAAGAGTCTTGAAAACAGACTGCTTCAAAGAGAAGAATCTATCGATAATAAATTAGAAGATTTAGACAAGAGAAGCGAAAAGTTAAGAAAAAACGAAGCAGATTTAGACCAACTAAAGAATGATATTAGAGATATTCGAGTTAAGCAGCAAGATAAGCTAGAAAAGATAGCTAAGCTTAGTAAGTCTGACGCCGCAGAAAAATTAATGGCTATGACAGAACGGGATATTAAAGAAGATTTAGCAGGACTAATTGTTAAGCTTCAGGCTGAAGCAAAAGAAGTTGCTGAGGATCAAGCAGCAGTTATCATTACTTCTGCTATGGAGAGAATGTCTTCTGAAGTTACAGCAGAACGAACAGTTACTAGCCTTAAGCTTGCTGACGAAGAGATGAAGGGAAGAATTATCGGAAAAGAAGGCCGAAACATTCAAGCTATCCAAAAAGCAACAGGTGTCGATATTATGGTCGATGATACTCCAGGATATATTGTCCTAAGTTCATTTGATCCTATACGAAGAGAAGTCGCAAGGCAGGCAATTGAGATGCTTATGAAGGATGGTCGAATACATCCAGCCAAAATTGAAGAAACTGTTATTAAAGCCCAGCAAAATGTTGAGAAAGACGTTATAAGAGCAGGTGAAGATGCTGCTAGAGAAGTTGGAATTGCTGGTATTCCTAAGCCTATCCTTCAATTATTAGGTGAGCTAAAATACAGAACAAGCTATGGGCAGAATGTTCTTAAGCATTCAACTGAGATGGCACATATTGCTGGACTTATTGCAGAAGAAGTCGGCGCTGATGTTAAGACTACTAAGTATTCTGCTCTAGTTCATGACTTAGGCAAGGCGATGACCCATAAGATGGAAGGCAAACACCACCATATTAGTGGAGAGATGCTTCGTAAATATGGCGCTCCAGAGGCCGTAGCACATGCTGCAGAGGCTCATCATGACGATGTTGAGGCAACTACAGTTGAAGCGATTATCGTTCGTGTAGTGGACGCAATTAGCGCATCAAGACCTGGTGCTCGAAATATATCGGCCGAGAACTTTGTTGAGCGAATGAGAGATCTAGAAAATGTTGCTACTGGATTTGAAGGAATCGAAAAGGCATATGCAATAAGTGCTGGTCGAGAAATTAGAGTCTTTGTAAGGCCTGAAAGAATCGATGACCTTAGTGCAATAAAGCTTTCTAGAGATATCGCCACAAAGATTGAATCATCAATGCAGTATCCTGGTACAATCAAGGTTAATGTTATACGTGAAACCCGAGCAATCGAATTTGCTAAATAAAAATAATCTAAACGGTAAAATATGAGAATTTTATATATCGGCGATATAATGGGCGATCGTGGAATCGAAGCTGTTTCACGATTTTTGCCAGAAATAAAAAAACAAGAAAAAGTTGACCTTGTTATTGCTCAGGCTGAAAATGTAACAGCAGGTAAAGGCATATCTTTGAGTGATTTTATAAAACTCAAGAAAATCGGGATAGATTTTTTTACGGGTGGAAATTGGTCATTAGCAAAGGAAACAATATTTCCATCACTTTCTAATCCTGACGAGCCAATAATCCGACCAGCCAACTACCCAGCATCAACACCCGGTCTGGGATATAAGATCATTACCAAGAATAAACAGAAGATACTTGTTGTGAGTTTGCTTGGGCAAATTGTGGGCCGTGACGCACATAAAGCTGTAGATAATCCTCTGCATGTCATCGATGGAATCATCAAAAAGTATTCTGATGAACCTATGATAACCGTCGTTAACTTCCACGGTGATTATTCGAGTGAGAAGAAAGTCATTGGCTATTATCTAGATGGTAGAGCATCCTTAGTGGTTGGCGATCATTGGCACGTACCTACTGCTGATGCCATGATTCTTCCTAACGGCACAGCTCATATAACTGATGTTGGAATGTGTGGGGCTCTAGATTCCAGTCTAGGAGTTAAGCTAGATGTCATAATTAACCGATGGAATAAGAATATACCATCAATGAATATACTTGAAGATAATGGTCGGATGCAGTTCAATGGAATACTTGCGAATATAGACAATACGACTCATCTAGCTACAGAAGTTAAACAGATTCAAAAAATACTCTAGTCCTTAAGTCAATTATTCGTTATAATGAGACTTACGTTTTTGTCGGGGTGTGGCACAGTTGGCTAGCGCGCTGCGTTTGGGACGCAGAGGTCGCCGGTTCGAGTCCGGCCACCCCGACCATGATCGAAATCACCAGATTTTATGAACCCATCCCAGGGTTCATTTAATTTGTGGGTTATCTCGTACCTCTGTTGTTTGCCTGTTCCAGTACGTTTTATAGTGTAGTTCGAGAAGAAGATTCTGAGTACATTGTCGAGTAGCTCATGATTTTGTGTTTTTGGTAATTCAACAGATATGAATTTGAATAGTTCGAGATATTCGTCATAAGACAGGATTGTTGTTTCGTTAGTTTCGCTCATTTTTGCTCCGTTCGCTTTGATTGTAATTTTTTATGCTTTGCTGGCTGTATATACACGGTACGAATTATGTCCCAAACTAGGTCGTCAATAAGCTCAACTTCTTCTCTTCCAATATCAAGGTCAAGACCATCATCTGCTGGGTGTGCACCGTAATTGCCAAAACAAACTGCTTGTTATTACTCATAGTTGCTCCTGTTCGGTAAACTTTTTATACTCTACTGGCAATGGTATGCTAAAACGCTCACACAATGCTTTTACATCGTGGTAATCATCTGCATCTAGCTCGTAGCCACTATGAAACTCGACCATTACATCAGCAGGTATGCACTTAACAGGGTAGCCGTTTATTGAACCTGTGCCAGTAAGATGACGAGGTTCGTAGGCAACGCCATAAATATTTTTACCATCATCATCGAAAGTGTATGAGTGTACATCGACTTCGTGACCATTGCCATCACCTAACACAAAATTACAATCTCTAGTATCGTCTCTTGGTACTTCCGTATAGCCTTTCGTAGCAAGTAATTCCCTTATTTTTGGCACAAACCTATGGGGTGTAGCAATGTCAAGGTCACCGTGCTTACGAGTTTGTTCACCCAGCAGGGCATCAACACCCCATCCACCATCAACATAAACTTCAATCTCATTTTGTTCTAGTAGTTGCACCAGTTCAACTACATCTTTCGATTGCATTTCTTTGTCTGCGATTTGCTCGCCAGTTTTTGCTTTTAGTACCATTTCAATTTCGGGAATTTCTTTACCATCACTAAGTTGTGCAACATCATCTTTTATCTCTGTTCCCGTAGTTTCAAAACCAAAACGTTTGTAAAAATCTATAGCATTTTGGTTATAGCTTGCAACGTGTAAATAAACGTCCTCGTCTCGACCGTGCCATTCAATAGCTTTTTGGATTAACTTGCTACCAATCCCTGTACCTTGGGTCTCTGGCAGAACATATATTGCACCAATCCTGCGTTGACCATCCATAATTGCTGGTGCAACGAAACCAGTGACTTTTCCGTCTGTACGAGCTACAAATACAGCTCGTTTTTCGCCAGCAGTTTCAATTCCTGATCGCCAACGCTCAATCTTTGGCTGGATAAGTTCACCGTGCTCACCCTCTACACGTTTACGAATATCCTCAACTGTGATACCCAATTCGTCGTTAGGGTATGTGTCTAGCCAAGTCTTACGTTGCACATCGTATACCGCTTCTGCATCAGCTGGACTTGCAACTTCTACTACAACTGTTGGTTTATCAAACTCTTGTGTTTTCATAGACACCTCGCTCATTTCTGCTCCGTAAACTTTATTAAATCTGTTTTTTTGTAACGCCGTATGCGTCGCTCACCAATGCGGTTAGCATTAAAATACCTTTTTTATCCTATGATAGCAAGTAATTTCGAACTGACGGTAACTGTTCAGAGCATGGAATATAACTTATTAAGCGGTTTAGTAGTGTTAGCTCTTGTTTATTTTTTTTGCTACTCGACCCAATTATTTGAATAAAGACTACATTAAGACTGCATTTAATGATAAAGAACTGTATTACTCCATGTTCTCTCTAAGGAGTTGAGTATGTTTGTAAAGTTTGGTTCGAAATTGTTCGCCATTGGGCGACCATTAACGATATTATTTATTTTTTGAACCTATTTGATCATTGATAGCATCTTGAATTAGAGCAACACCTAATAAGTGAATTAGCCATAATACCAGGAAGGATACGGCTGTACTCATTTTACCCTTAGTATATTCATTGATTGCTTTTGAGAATTTAAAGAACCAAATTAATGATGTAATAAAAAATATTACTCCAAAAACGAGTATTAGAATGGCTCCTGCTATTAATGGACCGGTATGTATATTAGCGTTATTTGTTAACATGTCTGTTGATTGAGAGCATTGATAACTTATACCTTGATATGCGGATAAACTACTACAAGTTGATGGCTGATTTAAAAATCCTGAAGCAATTAATAATACATATCCTGCAATAAAGGGGACAAGAGGGAGGATTAATAACCAGATTGTTGGTACGTGTTGTTTTGTTCTTTTATTTAGTTCGTTCTTTGTAACTACCAACCAGTAGATATCGTAAATACCAAAGGTTAGCAAACTGAGAAAAAAAACGGTTAAGGGTGATCTATTTTTCATTTTTATTTCCTTTTTAATTTATTAGTTGGATTTTAATACTATCTGAATATATTTGCAACTTATCAAATCTCTATTGTAGTTATTCAAAACAACAGTAGAATATATATATGCTACATTTAGTCTACGTTATAGCTGTTATTGGATTACTTTTTGTTATTACCGAATTATTCTGGCGGAACAAGTGGTTTAGTCATGAAACAGTTAGAAAGTTTCTCCATATATCGCTTGGTACATTTATTGCATTTTGGCCATTTATCTTACCCTGGAACTTAATTATCCTATTAGCAGTTGGTTTTATTTGTGCAATATTTGTAATATCAAACTATAAAAAATTATCTAATAAATTCACTATTTTTAAGACAATTAAGAAATTAGACAGACACTCTCATGGTGAGATATATTTCTCGATAGGTATATTGCTAAGCGCCCTGCTAACTCACAATAAGTACATTTTTATGGCAGCGATATTAAATTTAAGTATTGCCGATGGACTAGCCGCATTGGTAGGCAAGAAATATGGGGCTAAGTCGGTTTACACAGTCTTTGGGGCCAAGAAATCGGCTCTAGGTTCGGCGGTATTCTGGATGTCATCACTTTTAATACTGGTATTCTATTACGCAATTTCAGGTCATAACCCAAACATAGCAATGGTTATTTTATTACCCCCAATTGCTACATTCATAGAGAGTTTGAGTAGCAGCGGTGTAGATAACCTAGTTATTCCACTTACTATTATTATTGCTTTGCAGGGAATTTAGTAAGACTAGTTTTCTTCCAGCTGCCATGAGCTCTTAAGGCATTAAAGATTACGAATACATCTACTAGTTCTTGAAGTACTGCTCCGTAGACAGGTTTGAATTTACCAGTAGAAAATATCAGCATTAGAACTAAACTCATAGCAATTCCTATTACAATACTTTGTTGAGCAATCGAAAATGTTCTTTTAGCAATCTCCCTAGCGGTTGCTACTTTACTGAAGTCATCCAGCATTATTACCATATCTGCAGATTCGCTAGCAGCTGTTTGGCCTTGAGCCCCAAGAGCTATCCCTACGTCAGCTGCGGTCAGCACGGGCGCATCATTAACTCCGTCTCCAACAAATACTACAGGACGATTGGTAATCGACTCCAGGGCCCTTATTTTGTCTCCAGGCAATGCATCCGCTTTAACCTCATTGATGCCAAGCAATTTCGCTACTGCAGTTGCTTTTTTCTCAAGATCACCAGTAATTAGTAGCATATTTTTTAAGCCTAATTTTCTTAATCTCTCTAGGGTCTTTTTGGTCTCTGGTCGTATTTGGTCATCAAATTTTATAACTCCTATCATACTGCCATCGATAGCAATATAGGTTACTGTATCTTTGTTGCTTTTATGATTATAGGCCTTGGGCATTGAGATGGAATTATTTGTCATCAAGGCTAGATTGCCGACTAGTATGTGCTTTCCTGAAACAGTTGCCTCTATGCCGGTTCCAGAGTAGTTTGTAACTTTGATAGACTTAGGAATCTTAATACCTTTCTTCTTGGCCTCTGAGACAATAGCTAGCGCTAAAACATGATTTGAGTTCTGCTCTAATGAGCTTGCAAACCTAAGCACATCATCTTGGTTATATTCTCCAAATGACTTTATTTCCTTGATTGATGCAATTCCTGTAGTTAGTGTTCCGGTTTTATCAAATGCTATTGTCTTAGCTTCAGCTAGTCTTTCCAGCGCTCCACCAGACTTAATAATTATCCCATTCTTAGCTGCTCGACTCATGCCAGAAATTACGGCTATAGGTGCGGCTAGTATTAATGGACACGGGGTGGCAACAACCAATACTTCAACAAAACGGATTGACTGGCCGCTTAACACCCATGCAGCTATGGCAATACCAAAAGAGATTATCGTAAATGGAATACTATATCTATCTGCAAGTCTAACAAAAGGAGTCTGGCTATTCTGAGCAGATTTAACAAGTTTTATTATTTGCTCATATTGAGAGTCAGAGGCAGGTCTTATGGCTCTTGCGATTATAGCTCCATCCATATTTATTGATCCACTCAATAACTCGTCGCCAACTTTTTTGTATGTTGGCACACTCTCACCAGTTAAGGAAGATTGGTCAAAACTAGCTGTACCTTCTAGTATAACTGCATCAACTGGCACTAATTCTCCAGGCTTAATAATTATCTTATTTCCGATTTGGACTAGAGCTACTTTTATATCTGTAGTTTTTCCGCCGCGTACTACATGAGCCAATTGGGGCGCCCTACTAAGAAGTGCATTTAGTTCAGTTTCGGCTCTATGCTCAGCATAATCTTCAAGAGCCGCTCCACCCGTTAGCATTATTACGATAACTATAGCTGCCCAATATTGGCTCAATACAACTGAACTTATAATTGCGGTAGCTGCAAGTACATCTATACCATAGGTTCCGACTCGTAAATCCTTAACCATATCCCAAAGCAGTGGAACTACTTCTATAATGGCAACCGCGGATAATAAATATTTTGCTTCTTTTGGTAGATTTAAAAAGTATAAAATTAAGCCAATTATTAAAGTGAGGAATGCTATTCCAAACAATTTATATTTTTTTAAAAACACCCAAGAAGCAGATAATATTTTCATTAATTCCTTTTTGATTTATCTATGGGGCGAGAAATGGGAATTGAACCCACGGCCTCCGGAACCACAACCCGGCGCTCTAACCAACTGAGCTACTCCCGCCATATTGTATATTTTAATGTTAATGGTGCCCTGAGAGGGATTCGAACCCCCGACCTTGAGCTTAGAAGTCTCCTGCTCTATCCAACTGAGCTATCAGGGCAGCATTGTTATTTGGTGCGGGTGGCGAGAATCGAACTCGCGTCTCAAGCTTGGAAGGCTAGCATATTAGCCACTATACGACACCCGCAGACGGTAACAAAAATATATTATAACATTAAATTAGCTTTTATAGTCCATGTAAAACTGTAATTTGTGCACCTAGACTATTAAGTCTTGCGGCTAAATCTTCGTACCCCCTATTTATAGTATATACATTTCTAAGCGTACTAATTCCATTAGCAGCTAGCATTCCAATAAGTATCATTACAGCAGGGCGTATGCCAGATGGACAGATAACATCTGCAGTTCGCCATTTTGTTGGCCCATTAATGAACGCACGGTGTGGATCGGCAAGATCAAGATTAATTCCAATTTTTTTCATTTCGGTATACATAAGGGCCCTATCCTCGAATACCCAGTCGTGAATCAGGGTTCTTCCTTTTGCAACTGCGCAAATTGGAACGAAGTAGGGAAGATTGTCTATATTAAGACCGGGAAATGGGCGACCATAGATCTTTTCTTCAGCAGCCTTAAGCTTTCCATTGTGCTTGAAAATTTTCAAATCAACTAGATCTGTCCGGTTATTATCCGCTTTGAATACTTTACTGACCTCATATTTAAGACCCATTTTTTCAAGTTTTAAAAGCTCAAGTTCCATAAATTCAATCGGCACTCTTCTGATGGTAATACTTGAATCAGTCGTAATAGCTGCTGCAACAAATGTCATAGCTTCAATTGGATCCTCGCTTGGATAATAGGAGACGTTCTTCTTGATATAGCTAAGACCCTTAACTTTTAGGGTAGTAGTTCCAATACCGTCAATTTTAACACCCAGTTTTTCTAGGTAGAAACATAAGTCTTGCACTGAATAGTTTGCGCTGGCCATTTTAATGATTGTCTGTCCATCAAAACCAGCCGCAGCAATTAATGCATTTTCGGTAGTAGTATCACCTGACTCATAAAGTACAACATCTCTTTTTGGAAGCTTCTTTTTAGCATTAATTTGATAATGACCTGTTTTTGCAGTTACATTCACACCAAATTCTTCAAGCGCATAAATGTGAGGCAAGACACTTCGTCTACCAAGTTCACAACCACCAGCATAAGGAATCTGAAAATCATTGAAGCTGTGTATTAAGGAACCAATAAACATAATTACACTTCTAGTCTTTCGGGCCGAAATTTTATTCATATTTTTAAGATCTAAAGTCTTTGGAGGTTTTATTTCTATATCTGTGTCGTCAATCCATCTAACTCCAACACCGATAGATTTAAGAACTTCAATGAGTCGATTCACTTCTTCAATTTTAGGAGCCTTCTTAATGACAGTAGTACCCTTATTGATAAGGCATGCGCAGATTATTCCGACTACAGCATTCTTGCTAGTTTTTAGCGCGATTTCTCCCTTTAACTCGCGACCACCTTCGATTCTTAGGCTAATAGAGCCTCCGGATATACTCACGATTTGTTGATTTAAGACATCTGAGATTCTACCTAGAGTTTCAAGGCTTAGGTTCTGTTTACCATGTTCAATTCTATTAATTGCTGATTGACTGGTTCCGAGTCGTTTTGCAAATACTGCTTGAGTTAGTCCTTTTTCTTGCCTTATATGAGCAATAAGTGTCCCAATTTGGTTATTTGTATCTTCCATATGTAATTTATTATACCATATATAGTATATATGCTTCTTTTTTATTTTTGCTTAGTATTTTTATTATAGGCTCTTATCGAACTAATTGCTACAATAAAATCATAATATTGAAGGAGAATTTTTTGAAAGATAAGAACTTGCAAAAATTAATGAATGATGAAGAAAATAGACAGCGAGAAGGTCTTGAACTTATACCTAGCGAAAACTACGTTTCAAAAGATGTTTTAACTGCTCTTGGAAGTGTTCTTACTAATAAGTATTCTGAAGGCTATCCTGGAAAAAGATATTATGGTGGTCAGGAGTATACTGATCAAATCGAGACTATCGCCATAGAAAGAGCTAAACAATTGTTTGGCGCTGACCATGCTAATGTTCAACCTTTGAGCGGTGCACCAGCAAACCTAGCTGTTTACCAAGCATGGCTTGAGCCCGGCGATACTGTCCTTGCCATGAGACTTGATCACGGCGGTCATCTAACACATGGAGCACCGGTTACATCTAGCGCTAAGCTGTATAGATTTATTAGATACGGACTTTCAGATGTTGAGACTGGGGAGATTGACTATGAAGCTATGCGAAAATTGGCTATAAAGGAAAAACCAAAGCTAATTATAGCTGGATTTAGTGGCTATCCAAGAAGCCTAGACTACAAAAAGTTTGCTGAAATTGGCAATGAAGTTGGGGCTGTACTTATGGCAGATATGGCTCATATTGCAGGTTTAATTGCTGGTAAAGCTCTGCCTAACCCTTTTGACTACGGTTTTCATATTATTACCACTACAACCCATAAAACACTTCGTGGCCCAAGAGGAGGCTTAATCCTTTCTAGGGGAACTGTTAGTAATCCACTCCGTGCCCCTGAGAAAACAATCGACAATTTACCAACACTAATAGATAGACAAGTGTTTCCAGGGCTTCAGGGCGGACCTCATATGAATAATATTCTAGCTAAAGCTGTGGCATTTGGTGAGGCTTTGGAGCCAGAATTCAAGGACTATGCTAAGCAAATTCTCTCAAACTCAAAACAGCTGGCGGAAGATTTAAAAAAAGAAGGTTTCAAATTAGTAACAGGCGGAACCGATAACCATTTAATTATGATTGATATGCCTAGTAGCTTTAAGATAAATGGTAGAGAAGCTCAAGAAATATTCGATCAAATTGGTTTAACGGCAAATTGTAACGCTATTCCAGATGATAAATTGCCCCCCTTTAGGCCTAGCGGGCTTAGACTGGGAACTCCAGCTATAACTACTAGAGGGCTAAAAGAAAAAGATATGTCAAAAATAGCATCTTGGATGAAACAATCTATTGAGGCTAGAGATAATCCACAAGAATTGGCTAGCATCAAAAAAGAAGTTGTAGAATTTTCTAAAAAATTCCCATTACCAAGCGATTCTTAGGGTAAGAATTCAGGCTCTTGCTCTAGTGTAATACCGTACTTATCAAATACAAGCGAGATAATCTTCTGTTTAAATTTCAGTAGGTCAGATGTCGTATTGGCGCTTTTGTTTATAAATACAACAGCCTGTTTAGGCCATATTGACATACCAGTTTCCTTGTCATCATAACCTTTCATTCCAACATCCTCAATTAGCCAAGCAGCTGGGATTTTATATTTACCTTGTTCAGTTTGCCAATAAACTATATTGCTGAATTCAGATTGCAGTTGATCGAATTTATGCTCAGAAATAATTGGATTTGAGAAAAATGAACCATTATTTGCAATTTCGCTAGGATCTGGAAGTTTATTTTTTCTTATATCAATAACCGCATCCCTAATAGTTTGAGGACTGGTAACCTTTATGTCATTATCGTCGAAATAATTTTGAACAGCGGGGTAAAGTGGTAGAATTGGAAAATCTTTAGAAAGCTTAAAGGTTACTTTAGTAATAATATACTTTCTCTTATCAAAAGTTTTAAATCGGCTGGTTCGGTACCCAAAATCACAATCTGCATTTTTGAGGATAGAGAACTGATTGGTTTTAAGATCATAGCACTCAATTTCGACTATAGTATCGGAAACTTCTTGTCCATAAGCCCCAACATTTTGAATTGGCGTGGCTCCAACAGTGCCTGGGATTAAAGATAATGATTCAATTCCTGTTAAATTAAGTTCAACTGATCTCGATACCAGTTCGTCCCAGCTTACTCCAGCACCAGCCCGGATAATAACTTCATCCCCAGAGTCTTCTACGCTCAAACCCTGAATTCTATTTATTAATAATAGACCGTTAAATCCAGTATCTCTCCAAATTACATTGCTGCCCAATCCAATTGGTATTATCTTGAGTCCATTGTCATTACCAAAACGTATCGCTTCAAATAGGTCCTCTTTACTTTTTATTGTAGCCGAAAAACTAGCCCTACCACCAAGCCTCATGGTTGAATGTAGCCTAAGATCTATGTTTTTTTCAATAATCATTAATACTATTATAACTTTTTTTACTTGCAAGGCTATGGCCTAAGGGGCTAATATAAAATAGTGAGTATGAATAATCAAAATAATCTTCCATATAAGAGTCTGGGACTAAAACTTCAACGTATTAGACAGAAGAAAAATCAGAGTATCTCTGAGGTTAGTGGTTCGGTTGAAATTGATGAAAAAATGTTGATTTCAATAGAAGAGGGAAAATTTCGTCCAAGTGAAGACATTCTGCTTTTACTAATAGCCCATTTTACTATTGATGACAATGAAGCTTCAAAAATATGGGAACTAGCCGGATATGAGTCAAATGATTCAAACCGTCAAGATCAAGATCCTAACAAATATCCCCCAATTCTAATGCTACTACCAACAGACAATAGGGTTATTTATAGCGATAAAGCGGAGATTGTAGCCAATACAAACGGTATTGTAATTAATTTCTTGCAATTACCTAATGGCCCATACCAACAACAAACTATTTCTAGAATTGGAATGAGCCGTGAACAGGCAACTCAGTTAGTCAGCATTATCAATAAAACTTTAGCCCAGTCTAGCGATATTGCCCAAAAGGCTAAGCCTAAGGAAAAACCAATCGATTAATCTTTTATTTTAAATACAAAGGATACAAAAACCATGCAAGACGATAACCAAAAATTACCCGATAACGTATTAGACGCATACGAAGACCAGGAGCAAGGATCAGCTCAAATAGAACCAATGACTCAACCTAGTACCTATAATCAAGATCAGACGCCTCAGGAGGTCCAGGAGCAACCCTTAGTAGCCGCACCAAATGAACCAATATATACTGGGCTATCAGGCAATGAATTATTTTGTCTTAATCAAATTGGCTACAAACCTGGCAATCTAGTGGTCGGCAATAGCGTCTATGCAATTGGTGTTATCGGTGCACAATTAGCTGGCATTAGGACTGTTCTTGGTGGAGAAGTCAAGCAGGTTACAAATATGATTGCCAATGGTAGAGTCGAGGCTATAAATCGTCTAGAAAAAGAAATATCAGCCAACGGAGGCAATGGTGCAACAGGTGTCACTAGTGAGCTTATATTCCATCAAGATAATATAGAATTTCTTTCGATTGGTTCAACAATACATAGAACCGACGGTCAGCCAACCCCAGGAATAACATCGTCATCCGACGGACAAGAGTTTTTTTGTCAGGTAGATTCTGGGTATATACCTATTAAGTTTGTCTTTGGAAATGTAGCCTATTCAATCGGTATTGGCAAAAGTATCATGGGAGAGCTGAAGGAGCTAGTAAAAGGAGAAGTAACCCAATACAGTGATGTTTTTAATACTACTAGAAACCTCGCACTAGAGCGTATTGTTGATGAAGCTAAAAAATCCGGAGCAAATAGTGTAGTCGGTATTAGAACAACCATTGTTCCTTTTGGTCAAAAAGGAGTCAAAGAGATGGTAATGGTTGGGACTGCTTCATACAATGAGCAGATTGCTCAGCTTGCAGAAGCTAATGGTGGAGTCCTAACTAGTGATCTTACCGCAGAAGAAACATGGAATATTACTAAAATGGGCTATGCCCCAGTGAAATTAATACTAGGAACATCTATCTTCTCACTGGGAGTAATGGGGGGAATAAAAGCAGCACTTAGGAGTCTAGCAAAGGGTGAAGTTAATACTTTGACTGAACTAATCTATCAAGCAAGAGAACAGTCATTCAATCGAGTTAAGGAGCAGGCTAAAGAAGTTGGAGCTGATGATGTGCTGGGAATTAAGACATATATCTACCAGTTAGATAATAATCTTACTGAATTTCTCACAATTGGTACCGCCACCAAGAAGATGCAAGGTCTATCAACTAGGAGTGATCAAATCCTGCCGCAGGCGATTATCAGAGACAAGCAAACATTTGTCGATCTATCAGCTGCGGCTAATGCACACGCTTCATCTGATTTAAATAACTCAGATATAAGTCAAAATAATCCAAATACTGTATAATTGCATAATATATGCGCCCGTAGCTCAGCGGATTAGAGTGTCTGGCTTCGAACCAGAAGGTCGCAGGTTCGAATCCTGCCGGGCGCACCAACATAGTCAGTGATCAAATACTGGCTATTTTTATTTAATTAAATACTTGCTAAAAACTGATTTATATGTTAATATATTGTTATGAATCAAGAAAAATCACCAAGAAGTAAACGAATGCCAACTAGTGAGCGGAGAAAAGATGCCTCATTGGTACTTTTGAATTCTGGAATATATATACCAGAAGGATCAATGATTATAAAAAACCCAACAGAAGTCATCAAAGAAAAACTCAATACCACAACAGCTAGCCTAATTCGGCCTGCACACGGTAATACTCCTGGTGTACACAGTTTTGGGCAAATGATAAAAGAATATGGTCCAGCAGGATGGGATTATTTAGGCATTGGCGTAGTCATGGTTCCGACTGAGTCTAAGCCTTCGTCTGAAGTTGATGAACCAATTTCTCGAGTTGAACAAATAGAAAAAGCAGCAGAGAAACTTACTAGAAATGAAACTGCGTTGCTCATTGGAAAATTAGCTACAATTATTTCTGATAAAGAGTAAAACGTAGTCTTTTATAAATCCTGTCACAGTTTTTTACCTGTTTAGGTATTCTATCAACATAGCTAAGTTATTAATCAAAAAGCATATGCTTGCAATTCAACAAGAAGCGAGTAATCTATATTTTATGCCAAAAGGTTATAGATACACAGATAACATCGATTTTATTAAGGTTAACATTGATCCATATAAGCCCGAAGCACTTATGCGCACTATTCAAACATGGGTTCCAGTAGAAAGACAGGAAAGAGCACTAGAAGCAGTTTTATTTGCTAGAAATATAGGTTTTATCGGTATTAACCAGGACATTAGTCCAAATGATTTCATACTTCTCACGGGAACAAGATTTAACATTGATCGCAATATGGCGATTATAAATGAGCTTGATCAAAACGGAAATCTATACTAAATAATTGTTCGAATTACGATAGCAGTTTTATCATCAGCTTTTTTAGATATTTTAATTAATTCATCAGCCGCTTCTTGAGCTGTTTTTGATGACTTAAGTGCATTATCTAAATCTCCGAGTTTGAGCGATTCTGATTCAGTGCTTCCAATAACACCGTCACTAACAATAACTATTTCTGAGCCTCCAGTAATTTCCATTAGTCCTTCTTGGCTAACTCCATGAAAGTGTTTTTCGTTACCAATACAATTATCTATATAAATACCGCTGCTTTCATCACGACTAAGCATCATCAAGGGGTTGTTGATATTTCTCACGTAGACCCTAGAATCACCTATTGAAACCCAAGCTAAGAAAAGTTTATTCTGGTTTTTTGTTAGTTTTACTATGCTCGCTGTCGTCGTGCCCATTGGCCTAAATCGACTTTCTATCACTATTTCCTGGTGAGCTTCATTAACTGCGTTTACTAACATGTTTGGAGAGTTTTGAACAGATTTGTCCTCGTTCCGCTCAACGCTAGCTTGAACACTTTGAGATGCAATAAGCGCGCTTTCTAAAGAATTCTCGTCAGTACCTATTCCATCAAATACTCCATAAATATATAGATCATTGTTTGTTAGAGCAACATCCTGTCCTTTTAGTAACTGTTTTGATAAGCCAACTTCAATTGATTCATTTGTCATGACTTGGTTATCTCATAAATATTACAACCAAGTCAAATATATTTATCCTTAAATTATTTATTAAAAATATAGTCTGAAAGTTTTTCGTGTTTAGAATTTTTTCTCTTTAGTTGAGAATAATATAACTTACGTTCGAGGCTTCTTAGAATCCTCTGCTTTCGTTTGAACTTCTGCGACCCAAGTTCATCAAATTGGTGGATAATATATTTTTTATTTAACATATCAAGGCTCCTTTCTTTAGAAAATTGATACATAAATATAATAAATAATATAACTGTGAAAAAGCTTAAGTAGGATAACTATTGTGGAAATACAGAGTAGATCGCAGCCAGTCCAGCTACAACCATGAGCCCAGTAGTAGTCCATCCAATAATTGTCGAGGATTTCCTATTTTTCCATTCGCCCATAATCTTCTTGTCTGTTGCGAGGAGCATTATTATTATTAATATTACGGGCGCTACGATACCATTTGCTACAGCTGAGTAAATAAGTGCCTTGATTGGATTTAGCCCAATAAAGTTCATCCCTAATCCTACCGCCATAGATATTATTATGATTCCATAGAAGGTGTGAGCTTGACTGAGTTTGTGATTAAGCCCTTGCTTCTTGCCAAGGCTCTCACTTATTGCATATGAACTTGATCCAGCTAGGACGGGTATTGCAAGGAGCCCCATTCCAATTATTCCAAATGAAAATAAATAATAAGTCGCATTGCCAGCCAGAGGTCTTAATGCCTTAGCTGCTTGTGCTGCAGAAGTAATATTATTTATGCCGTGAGCAAATAAAGTTGTAGCACAGGCTGTTATTATAAAGAACATAACTATATTGGATAGAATCATACCCGACCAAACATCAATACGCATTCTTTTAATTTGCTTTTGGTCTGAGCCCATTCTTTGCTTTAGTGTAGTTTGACCATCGGCAACTTCGCTTTCAATCTCTTGAGAGGTTTGCCAGAAGAATAGATATGGTGAAATTGTTGTACCTAAAATTGCGCAAATAAGCAGAAGCTGACTCTTATTAAATTGAATATGTGGAATTAGACTGTGCTTTATTATTTCTCCCCATCCTGGTTTGGTGAGCAAGGCAGAAATAATATACGTAAATAGTATAAGGGCTAGCCATTTAAGGTATTTCGCATACTTAACATATGGAGTAAAAACTTGAAGTAGTAAAATAAAGACTGTAAATCCAACTACTAGAATTCCAAAGCCTACCTTTGGAAGTAGAAGTTGAACTGCCTGGGCCATAGCTCCAATATCTGCTCCGATATTGAAAGTATTAGCTGCAAATAAGAGAGCTGTAGATGTGTAAAGAACCGACCTGGGAAAATGTTTTCTAATATTTCCAGCTAGACCTCTACCTGTAACTAGACCAATTCGCGCACACATTTCCTGGACTACTGCCATCATTGGCATTGTAAAGATAGCCATCCAAAGTAGACCAAATCCATATTGCGCACCTGCCTGTGAGTAGGTTGCAATACCCGATGGATCATCGTCTGATGCACCAGTTGTTAATCCTGGGCCTAAAAGGTACCAATAATTCTTAGCCTTAGTATATGAGTTTTTTGCACTACTAGGCATGCTGTTAGCAAGTTTTTGACCCTGAGCTTTTCCAATGTCTAAAGCTTGGCCTGGGGCTTCCATAGCCTTAACTGCAAGTTTTTGACCCTGATTAACTCCCATCTCAAGTGCCTGAGCTGGTGCATTAATTACTTTTTCTACAATTTTTTTTGCCATAAGCTTATCCATAATCATATCAATTTAATGGAACCTTGTAAAAATATAAATGCCATCCTAACCATTTGGATATATAATGAACTAATGATTAAGTTAATTGCCGCGGTAGATAATAAATTAGGGATAGCAAACAACAAAGGAATTCCTTGGAAAATCGATGCTGATAAAATCTATTATAGGCAAAAAATTAGTAGTAGCGACATATTAATGGGCAGAGGTGTCTATGACGAGCTAAAAAGTCCAGTAGGTGCTGGAAATAACTACGTTCTGACTCATTTGGAGCTTCTTAGGCCTGGCTTTATTGCTGTTAGGGACATAGATGAATTTTTTGAACAACATAATAATGTGTGGGTTATTGGAGGCTCAAAAATATATGAACAATCTCTAGCTTATGCTGATCAGATTTACCTCACCCATATCAATAAAGATTTCAGTTGTACGAAATTTTTTCCTGATTTTCAAAATATTTTTTCATTATCTAGCCGAAGCAAAACAATGGATGACAATGGCTTGAAATACGAATTTAGTGTTTACGATAGAAAAAATCTAAAATAATTGACACGCTTTATCTATTAAACTATCTTATTAAGAGAGTATTAAAAAATAAAAAAGGTAGTTTATTTAAGCTATGAGCAGTCACTTAAGCCTATATTTAGTTATCACAATAGGAACATTAGTTTTTTCAATTATTGCCTATATTGGTCTTAAGTTAGAGCGATCTCATTTAAAATATTTGAAAGATAAATCCTTGGAGAGCGAAACAGTAACTGTTTCTGAGCCTGATTCTGAAACTATTGAACAGTAGTTTTATTTAAGGGTGTAATTATTTCCTAAAACTACAACAAAATCTGACGTGTAGTTACCTTCAATCTGTTTTGTAGTAACATTGATTCCGAATATTGATTTAAGTAATGCTAGAGTAGCAGGATCCTTACCTGCAGAATTATCTATAATAGTAGTCTTAGGATATATAGTGCTGGCGTCCCCAGTATCTACAATAAAGACGCCCTTATTTGCTGTGTAATTTTTGGCATTTAGTGCAAGCCCAGATGAGTTTGTCCCATTTAGGATCTCAACGCTAGCACCTTCTTTTGTAACAGGATTATTAGAAGTTATTTTCTGATAGTATTGAGCAAGTTGTCCGAAATTACCTACACCGGCTATTGGAGAGAGTGCTGATTGTCCTGATCCGGGGTCTTGATAAGAAGTAAGAATGGCTTTTTTGCAGTCGCCCGAACCAACCGTCATTGTTGAGCAAAAGGAGTAGGACGAAATAGTATTGGTATCTATATTTTTAGTTAAACTAATAGCTCTCATAACATTTGGCAGAGATAGGTTTGTTAGAAGATTGTTGCCCAAAGCATTGAATAATTTACTTACTTTCGAAGGGTCTGCAATTACTCCGGCTGATTGAGCTTTTTTGGCAACTGCAATTAATAACTGTCGTTGATATTGGGTTCGATTGAAATCTGATCCTGGAAATCCGTAGGAATTATATCCATCACCTCTAGATCGAGCAAGGTTTAAGGCTTGATCACCATTTAGTGTAACCTGACCATTTGGTAGTTTTGTATTCGTGTTTATGTCATATAGCCCTCTCGGATCGGGACTTTTGATAGTAATTGTAACTCCGCCAACCGCATTTACTGCGTCCCTGAATGCGCTATAGTTTATAAGTCCATAATAGTTTATAGGTATCCCAATTTCATTTTGTATAACATATGATAGTGCGCCCATGCCTCCTTTTGGGTAACCGGGTTGACTAAAGTTTGAGATTTCGTTGGCTGCATTAATCTTTTGGTAAGTGTTTCCTGGCCAAACTCCTGGTGGCATTTTGACCCATAAGTCTCTCGGTATACTTAAAAGAAGCGCTGATTTATCCTTAGTGTTTATGCTCAGTATTAAGATGGAGTCTGTGAGTTGGGCTCCTGCATGTCCGGCATCATCCGCGGAGTCACCCGCCAATAGAATGTTAACTCTTCCTGAGTTTTCCCCATTTAAAGGATTTCCCGAACCAAATATACTACCGACATTAGAAATAAAGGATCCACCAAAAATCTTTTCAGAAGTCTTTAGGAATTTATAGCCCAAAAAACCTGTAGTAGTGAAGGAAATCAACATGATTACGGCTAGGAATCCAGCTATAATTCTTCGTATTAAAAGACTACGCTCAATATGATGTTTTTTGCTGTTAATTTTTGATCTGCTAACATTCACTGGTCTTCTAGGACGATTCAAATTCTCGCTTATTTTTGGCTTCATATATGTTGTTGGATAAATAGGAGCAGATTTAGTTCTAAAATTTGACTCCCTAGAAACGGGTCTTGTTTTTTTAGGTGACCCAATACTCTTAATAGGAGTTTTTGGGTTGGGGGTTTTTTTTATTATCGAAGGAGGCCTTGAAAAACCATCTATGCTACGTGATTTTAACCGGTGAATTTTGTGAGGATTTTTTTCCATTAAACTTAACTATTATACCTATTTATAAACCTTAATTATACCTTTTTTTACAATTCATATCTATTTAGTTTAGATTGACTGATTTAACATCAGTTAATCTAGAATTTAATTTTGAGTCTACGATCCCATCGTCGAATATAATTACTTTGTATAGATCGCTATAAAAATGGTTAAATGGGATTATGACAATAACCGTTTTAGGAGCTTCAGGTAAAATTGGACAGCTTTTAGTGAAAGAGCTACTAAGCAAGAATTATAAGCTAAAAGTTTTTGTGCATTTATCAAATCCTTTTGCTGAATCTAAAAACTTAAAAATAATTAAGGGTGATATTAATATAGCGACCGACATAGACCGAGCAATTATGGGTTCGGATTTAGTTATAAGTACTCTGGGTAGTTGGGGTACTAAATCTAAAGATATTTTGACAAGTGCTATGGAAAATATCATTCCTTCAATGATGAATCAAAAAGTCCAGAGGATAATTTCTCTAACTGGTGCTGATGCTCGAATGGACAAGGACAAAGAGACTATGATTTCAAGCATATCTCATATAATTTTTAGTATTCTGGCAGGGAAAATTTTAGTAGATGGAGAGAGGCATATTAAATTGTTGGAAGGGAGTAATCTGGATTGGACTGTCATTAGGTCTCCAAGAATGACAAACTCTAGCGCTGAAAATGGTTACAAGCTCAATAAGATATACCCAATGCCATGGGAATCTATCCCCAGGCAGTGTGTAGTCAATGCAATTATTTCTCAGATTGAAGATAGGTCTTTCATTTCTGAAAGCCCTTTCATACACTCTAATTAGTTTTTTTCGAGTTATGGTGATGGGTTTTATTTTGGAATTTTGAAATTTGCGCTGAGGAATAGCCCTGATTTGCAAGTTCGGTTGCAACAGCAGCTTTTACTTGAGACATAAATTCATCTTGTGAAAGACCCTTACTGGCTACTAATTGCTTAAGAGTAGTTGTTTTTAGTCTATCAATTAGTTGGGCTCTGGTTAGTCCAAGAACACTAGCCTGAGCATCTTTTCTGTCGGACTCAATAACGTATCTCGATATTCTATTAGGACTAGTTGCTTGGATCGAACTAGCGCTCACCAAAGATGACCCTGCTAGAATTAGTCCACTAACTGCAGATAGGCTAACGGCAGAAACTATAAGTTTATTCATGGCCATAGTTATTTACCTCATGTGATTAATTTGACTTTATTACTATATTGTTTTCGACTGAGTAAATACTGAAACACTCATCCTATAGTTAATTCATATCTGTTATCATGCTACAATATCCTGTAATGAATAAAATGTTAAATGGTAAAGATCTATCTGATTATATTAAACTCCGTCAGGCAAAAGATGTCCGCTCCTTAAATCAATCATTAAACCTTCATCCGAAGCTAGCCATAATACAAGCTAAGGACGATCCGGCGATAAATGTCTATGTGAGACTAAAGCAGAGATATGGATCTGAAATAGGCGTTGAAGTAGTCGCATATAAGATTCAGCAGTCAGAAATTAAGGATAAAATTGAAGTCTTAAATAAGGATGAATCGGTCCATGGTATTATAATCCAGCTACCAATTGAGGATGAATCTAAAACAGAAGATCTTATAAACTTAGTAGCTAGAGAAAAGGACGTTGATGCTCTTGCCAAAAAAACTGATTTTGATCCAGCAACTCCGGTCGCAATATTGTGGCTACTTGCAGGCTATAATGTAAGCCTAAAAGATAAAAAAGTTCTATTAATTGGTAGGGGTAAATTAGTTGGGGCTCCACTTGAGAAAATGCTAAAAACTTCAGATATTGACTTAACTGTTGCCGATAGGAAGACTGAAGATCTAAAAACTTTATGCCTAATTTCAGATATTATTATCACAGCTACAGGCAAACCAGGCCTAATTACACCGAATATGATTAAACCAGGAACAGTGGTGGTTGATGCTGGAACTGCCAGTGAAGACGGTGGACTAGTTGGTGATCTTTCAGATAATGTTTATGATATGGATAATATAACTCTAACTCCTAAAAAAGGTGGAGTAGGACCATTAACTGTATGTGCGCTCTTTGAAAATGTCATAAAAGCTGTCAAAATGAGTATTTAGAATGAAGATAGGCGTATTTGATTCAGGAATTGGTGGTTTATCTGTTGTTAATGCTATAAAAAAAGAACTTCCAGAACTCGATATTGTTTTTAAAAATGACAAGGAACATCTTCCATACGGCAGTAAGACGACCGATCAGCTATTAAGTTTATCTCGACCAGTTTTAGAATCACTTGTAGAAGATGGATGTGAAGTTATTGTAATTGCCTGTAATAGTGTTTCAACAAATATAATAGACGATCTAAGAGAAGTAATTGATGTACCGCTAATTGCGATGGAGCCTATGGTTAAACCAGCGGCTGAACTTACTAAAACAAAGACTATTGCTGTATGTGCAACTCCTGCAACCCTTGCAAGTAATAGATATAGGTTTCTTAAGGAAGAATATGCAAAAGGTGTAAAAGTATTAGAGCCAAATTGCTCCAATTGGTCATCGATGATTGAGAATAATGAGATAGATCACGATAATATCAAAGACTTAACTAATAAGGTTTGCGAAGAGGGTGCTGACGTTATTGTTCTTGGCTGTACTCACTATCACTGGATAGAAGAAGAAATTGCTCAGATTGCACAGGGAAGAGCGGTGATCATTCAGCCAGAGAAGCCAGTCATAGAACAGCTTAAGCGAGTTCTTGAACAGCTTTCTTAAATTTTTCGCCTCTGTCTTTATAGTCCTTAAATATTCCAAAACTAGCACATCCGGTAGAGAGAAGTACTACGTCACCTGGACTAGATTTTTCTTTACAAAGTTCAACTATTTCATTCATATCCTTACTACCAAAATAGTAGTCACTAAAGCCTTCATTTTTTAGAGCTTGTTCGATAGATTTTGCAGTATCACCAATTAGGACTGCGTGCTTAACATTTCCGCCTGCGACAGTCTTTGCTAGTTTAATATATTCTGCACCTTTATCTGAGCCACCTAAGATTATTACTTTAGGGTCTTTGAATGCTTCTATGGCAACAATTGCAGATTCAGGTGTTGTAGCGAAAGAATCATCATAATATTTCACTCCATTTAATTCTCTTACTAGTTCTAGCCGATGTTCAAGTCCACTAAAAGATGTAGTAACCTGCTTTATTGCTTCTGTATTTTGATCAATTTGCCAGGTGGCAGTCACAGCCGCACATATATTTTGTAAATTGTGACGCCCAAGTAGCTTTACTTCGTCAGTTTTACAAATTGTTTGTCCATTAATAACTACAAGTTCATTATTAATATTGGCTCCAGGATTTTCAAAATATGGAATTTTAACTCCCTCTCCTGAGCTCGCAATATCTTTAGATATTTCATTTTTTGAATAATATATTGCGATATCGGTATCTGCTTGATGGGCAAATAATTGACTCTTTGCGTTTACGTATTCCTCCATATCCTCATGCCAGTCTAAATGTTCGGGGACAACCATCAAACAAACTGCAATGCGGGGTGAGTATTTAAGATCAATTAATTGGAAATTAGCTAGTTCTAGAACTACCCAGTCATCCTTGGCTATTCCGGCTTCGAGCATTTCTAGTGGTGGGGTTCCAATATTGCCACCTAAATGCACTTTCTTGCCACTTGCCTCTAACATCCTGGCAATTAAAGTACTAGTTGTACCCTTACCTTTAGTTCCAGTTACGCCTATTATATTTTTTGAAGGACATACTTTAAAAAATTCGTTGGTATTAGTCGTTATTTTATCTTTAATTTGTTCACCATTGGCCGAAATTATATCTCTTGGGTGAACACTAGGGGAGCGAACAATAAGATCAAAGTGATTCAAATTTTTTAGGTGATCTTCGCCAATTCGTAGTTCGACATCTCTTGGAGGATCTTTGATTTCATTCTGGTCGCAAATTGTAATTGAATTACCGCCTCTCCAATATTTATAAGATGATGCACCCTGAAGTCCATAACCAATTATTGCAATTTTCATCAATTAGCTAAGTTGTTTTCTGTATTATTTAGGGATATAGCTGCATCTTTAAGTTGCTGTAGTTCTAGCTTTACTTTATCTGCAACTTGTCTAGGAGTTAATTCTGCCTTTAGTATGATATCTAACACTCCTAGAGATGATAAGCTTTTTGGAAGTTCTTGCTCTCCAACATTTGTTAATACCATTACTTTTATATGCTTACCCCAAGGCTGTTCACGCATCTGAGCTAACATCTCATCGCCATTCATTTCTGGCATCATTATATCTAGCAGTATCATGTCGGGCCTCATTTTTTCAATCAGCTCTAGCCCAATTTTGCCATTTTCTGCCGTCTCAACATCATAGCCTTCATTCTCGAATTTCATACGATACATTTGGGAGATAGCCTGATCGTCTTCAATGATAGCTATTTTTTTCATTATAAGCTTATTCTACGACTATTTTAGGCTTTTGTACATATTGCAATTAAAGTACTTCCTTAATAATATCTATAATTTCAGTGGGTGTGAAATGAGCTTTTACGACATATCTATCTACGTGCAATAGTTTTAATATAGCAGGTGCTTCATCCTTACTAAGATTAGTTAAAATTATTACTTTTACGCTAGATCCCCATTTTGTTTCCCGGAGTTTCTTGAGCATCTCATCACCATTCATGATAGGCATTTTTATATCTAATAGAATTAAATCTGGTCTAACATTTTCTACAGTACTTAAACCTTCCAGGCCATCGCTAGCTGTATGGACATCATAACCCGCACTTTTAATTTTGAACTCATACATTTCTCTTATTGGTTTATCGTCTTCTACTATAACAATTTTTTGCATTATATATTCCTATCGTAAAAGTACTTGCGCTTTGGGTATTTATCTATTAAAATACTACCATTATTCTTATTAAATTAAGAATAGTACTTTATTAGAAAAAACGAAATTCATGCATCTAATTGTGCTTGGATTTCGTTTTTTTATTTTTAAAATTAAAAAAAGGAAAAATCATGTCAGAAATATTATCCAATAATACTCAAGACCAAGAAGATCCATCATTAAATCGTAATTTAAGCCAGGATGCTATTAGGGATTTGAAAACCTTCATTTCTGATACTAAAGCTGTGGGATATGAAGCACGCAAAGATCTTGCAGAAGGATCTGTTTTTAATCGAATAACCACAATAGGAAGTATTGCCTTACTGGGCTTTCATGAAGTTGGCATGGAATTTACTCTTGGGAGAGTAGGTGTATGGTCTTTTGAGCACTGGAACAATCCATTTATAACTGGGGGCGCCATGGGTGCTACTAGTGCCGTTATTGAAGGTGCACTAACTTTAGGTGTGTCTGCTAGTCTTATGAATAATAAAAGAGCATCCAAAGCTATGGGCGAAAGGTTTAATAGCAATTCTGATTCAATCTCAGATTCAGTCTCGAAAACTGGCAAGGGGATTAAAGATAATTTAATTAATGCAGCTGATACCGCAGGATTAGCACTTGGTCTTGGTTCTCCAGGGGTTATTATTAGAAATCATGCTAGAGATAACACTAAAACTTTTAAAGAGGACATGAAGACTGGATCTATTGCTGTTGGTGCACTAGCTGCTTCAAATTTTGCTGCTGGCGTTGCTGCTTCTGGAGGATTATGGATAACAAATAACATGCTTAATTCTCAAGAAGGGTCTAATATCGCACTACCAGTACTAAAAAGTCCATTAACCTACATAGGCCTTTTTGCTATCACTAGATCAATGGGCTATGTCAATAAAAGAAAAGCCAGGAATAAAGATAAAATGAATCAAGGAGATCAATTATGAGTGAAATTATTACCAGAGAATCTTGTTCAGATTTTCCATATGATAGCGACGAAACAATAGCGCAAAGATTCAAGAAGGATAGAATAATGGATTTAACTGAACAATACCTAGAAGAAGGTATTGAATGTGATATTAAGAGCGAATTAGGAGATAGAAAATTTGTCGTTTCCTATATAAAAGGTGATAGTCAGTTCGCAGACATACCATTATCAGTTGAAACTGATGTATTTTCTAAGATCTTTAAACAAAAACCTAGTCAGATTATAGAAGATTATGGTAAGTATGATAGTCAAAGCATATTCGCAACAGTTATTGACGCCTCAGCTGAAAGGCCTGTTCCAGCAGGAATTTTGAGAATTATACAGCACCATAGTGAAGTTGGCTTTAAAGATGTCAATGACCTTGTAAAGGACGAAGTAGATAATCCCTGGATTGATGAGATTAAATCTCAATATTTTTCTAAAGACGAGGAATATTCACCATCGTTAGCATGGGCAAGGCTAGGAGAAAGGGAGGGCGTTAATCTAGTGTTAAATGAATCTCTTGATATAGCCACACATGCATCTTCTGATGAATACAGAGGTGCTCATGGAGATATAAATGGAGTAAGTATGCTTTTCTATCATTCATGCCTAAGATATGCCCTGGCTCATCAAAAAAATAACTTACTGGCAATTTTTGATATCCCACCACTAGAAAACTTGCAGCAGTTTGGTAATCCTTTTGAAACCTATAGCGAGCTCAACCCCCATCCTTACGGAGGTCCTTATGATACATTACCTGCGTATTGTGTAATTGAGCGTGGAATGAATAAAATTAGAGATAATTCTAAAGATATCGGCAGGGTCTTTATAGACGGAATGAGCTTGAATGATAATGCCTTATTACCGAATGAATATATGCCCGAAGTATATTCCAACGAGATAAATGGTCTTGATAGTATATAAATGGTAACAATATAGTTTACGATTATGCTTAATAAGGTTATATTTAGTAAATGCTGGACCTAATTGTTTTACTAATCTCTATCTTAATAATAACTATTCTAGGTACTTTGATAGTTTTTAGAAATATCAAAAACCTATCATTTCAACTTTTTGGATTATTTAATATTATAGCCGTAACCTGGTTTGTCGCTAATTACTTTAGCAATCATATTTCTTCGTATGATTTATTATTATTCATCAATAAGTTAAGTCTCTTCGTTGGATTACTGCTAGTCATTAGTGTTTGGTTATTATCTATTTATTTCCCTCAGCATATAATCAAGCATCCTATTCAAAAGATTATTGCTCTTATTGTGACTCCTATTTTGCTTGTATTGACTTTATTTACGAATGAAATAGTATCGAGTGTAAAATATATAAAATCAGATAGTGTGGCTCAGATTAATAACGGTAATTTGTATTTTCTGTATATATTCACATCATTTATTTTTCTAGTATTTCTTAGTTTTAATTTTTACAAATCATATAGATTAAAGTCATTATCGCAGATACAGAGACAGCAGGTAATTTATCTTTCTCTTGGTTTTTTTCTATCATTTATATGGTCAATTTTAACTGCTGCTATAATTCCTGCGATTACTCATAATTGGTATATATCCAAATTTGGTGCAGTAAGTTCACTTTTTGTAGTTTTCTTCCTGTCTTATGCAATCATTAAGCATAAACTATTCGATATAAGACTCATTATAGCTAGATCTTTCTCTTATTTCTTAACTCTTATTTTTATCTCTTTGATATTAATTACTCCTCTAATTATGATTCTCATAAGGATACTCAATATAAATCTCAGTTTTGGATCTATTCTTTTAATATCATTGGTGACTTTTATTGTTTCTGTAATTTTTCAGCCAATAACAATTCTATTCAATAAGTATACAAATAGGTTATTTTATAGAGATTATTATGAGCCTCAGATTGTTCTCGATAAATTAAGTAATCTACTTGTAGGTAGTATTAACTCTAAGTTAATCATAGAAGGAAGTTCTAAAATATTAGAGGAAGCAATACGTCCCAAGTTTTTGAAGTTCGATTTTAGTAAAAACCAATCAAAAGACAAGCACTTAAATGAGCTTCGTAGACTAATAAGTGAAGAATCTAACAGTGTTATCGTCTTAGATGAAATTAATCAGATGAATGACTCAAGTCTATATAATCTTTTAATTAAAAGAGATATTGCTGTGGTCATGAAACTACGAACCGGGGATGATGAGATTGGATATATATTCGTTGGCTACAAAGAATCGGGAGCAGTATATAGCGAAAAAGATATAAGGCTTATGAGTATTGCCTCGGATGAAATTGCTATAAGTTTACAAAATGCACTAAGATACCAGGAAATTCAGAGATTCAACGCAACCTTGCAAGAAAAAATAGAAGTTGCCACTAGACAACTAACTAGAGCTAATTCAAAACTAAAAACTCTTGATCAAACTAAAGATGACTTCATTAGCATGGCCTCTCATCAGTTAAGAACTCCCCTTACATCTGTTAAGGGCTACCTGAGTATGGTCTTGGAGGGTGATGCTGGCGCTATCTCCAAAGAGCAGAATAAAATGCTGACTCAGGCTTTTGATAGTTCTCAAAGAATGGTTTATCTAATAGCAGATTTGCTTAATATATCTAGATTACAATCTGGAAAATTCATCATAGAGAAAACAGAGTGTAATATTCCAAAAATCATCGAAGAAGAAATTTATCTATTAACCGAGACAGCCAAGTCTAGAGGACTCAAAATAACATTCAATAAGCCAACAAATTTCCCGACTCTTAATCTGGATGAGATAAAGACACGACAAGTTATCATGAACTTTTTGGACAATGCAATCTACTACACTCCTCCAGGAGGTGAAATCACTATTTCTATAGAAGATATGGGTCAGACCGTGGAGCTGAAAGTTACAGATACGGGTATAGGAGTTCCAGCATCGGTCGTTCATCATTTGTTTACAAAGTTTTATCGCGCAGATAACGCCAAAAAAGCTCGACCAGATGGCACTGGCCTAGGATTATTCATGGCTAAAAAAGTAATTATTGCTCAAGGCGGGTCAATAATATTTTCAACTAAAGAAAACAAGGGAAGTACTTTTGGTTTTAGCTTACCTAAAAAAATATAGGTATATTAAGTAATATAACTAATATATAAGAATATTGACAAATATAACAAACCATGCTATTATATCGTTATAAATAAAAAGTGTGGTTTGGTTAAATTAATGCATAGTTCAATCTATGTAGATACGGAAGGTTTATTATGAATAATTTTAGTTTATTGAAAAAATTATCTGTTAGTCTAGTAACTATTGTTCTAGGAATGCTTATTTATTCAGGCACAACTTATGCGGCAGTCAATACAAACGATCGCAATATACACCAGTCTGATTCTGACTCATCTCAGTCTCACGATGTACATGAAAAAACTACTAAGTCTGATTCTGACTCATCTCAGTCTCACGATGTACATGAAAAAACTACTAAGTCTGATTCTGACTCATCTCAGTC
>Ga0194055_10000226_pt1 | contig 43932 bp, 40 predicted proteins | sample SepL449m_MetaG_FD_155482 | JGI IMG/M metagenome (GOLD analysis project Ga0194055, IMG submission 155482) | Anoxic zone freshwater microbial communities from boreal shield lake in IISD Experimental Lakes Area, Ontario, Canada - Sep2016-L442-9m | ecosystem: Environmental > Aquatic > Freshwater >... | reverse complement strand
GTCAGCCGCGAGCTGGCGCACTCGGCCCGACCATTCACCGTCATTCATCGCAACGCGCCAACGGTCGTCGTCCTCGATCGAGCCGCCTGGGACGAAGGGTGCCGACGGATCGGTCTGCGGATCCGTGGGCACGAGCCGATCGAGTCGATAGCCGAGGGCGTCGGCCGACGGGATGCCATAGAGCAGTTCAGCCCCGCGGTTCCAGGTAGTAATCCGACGATCGCTATCGGTCGAGACCACCGCGGGCTCTAGCGAGTCGAGAAGCGCGGCCGAGCGGATCTGGGAGACCAGCCCGCGCGCGTGTTCGAGGTAGTGGCCCACGCTGTCGGTGAATACCTGCACCGATGGTTCGCAGGTTCGGTCGAATGGCGGAAGCGAGCCGGTGCGAAGCAGTGCAAGTACGCCGATTATCTGGCCCCTTGCGAGGATGGGAGCAAACAGCAGGGATTCAACACCGCTGCGACGACAGAATTCGACGTAGGGGCTGAAACCTTCGCTCATCTCAAGCGATGGCTCGTTAACGAGGCGCATCGACCCATCAGCTGCAGTGTTGCCGATCAGCCCTTGACCAACTTGGGGACGTGGGCCGGACAGCACCCGCGCGTATTGCTGGCTGCGCACAGGGTCAATGTCATGTGAGCCAAGTGGATCCAGGGTGCGGCCGTCGGGCCCGATCAGCCAGATTCCGGCGGTCTCAGCAAATAGTTCGACAGCGACCCGTGCGGCCTCGGAACCGGCGGCGCCGAGGTTATCGCCGCATTCGGCCAGACGAAGTGCAAGGTCTGAGATGAGCAGGCTGACTGGTGCGGAGATGGTGGCATCAGCGGGGTTGAGCATGGCCAGCGGCGTGCGTGTCCGCTGCTCGGCGGATGGTCGAGCCCATCGGGCTGCCGCTCCTGAGTGGTTGGCCTCGGGACCTGGGAAATTGGTTGTGTCGTAACTCACCATGTCCTCATCCCCTCCTTCCCGAGGCCCCCACCTGGTCGGCAGAGCCCCAATTACGCGTCGTGTCACGCGTCGTCGATGTCAGCGCTCAGGCGAGCCGCTGACCTTTCCTCAAGAAAAGATAAAGGTTTCCTCTCGCCAACGCTCGTTCAGCGGCGACGTTTCACCCACATGTCACATCGGCGAGCGGGTGCGAGAAGTTAAGCCATCCGAGTGACGAATTTAAATTAGAGTGACGAATGAGACGTGTGGTGTTTATGAGGTAAATGCGGTTACCGTGTGTACGGGAAGGGGGTGAGGTCGATGGCAACGACACTTAGCCGGACTTTTCGCGCGACATTGACGCGGGATCCGGCTGCGAAACGGTCGCGCCGATGGCTCGATGTCAGCGCCAGCCTGCTCATTTCGGCCTTACTCGCTGGGGGGCTCACCGCGCCCGCAGTCGCCAGCCCACATCACCCGAAGCCGTCGGCCGCCGACGTTCAACGGGCGAGGGCTGCAGCGGTTGATGCTAGGACTCGAGTAGCCCAAGCCCGCGCGGATTACAGCTCAGCGGTCCACGAGTTGAGCCAGGTAGATGCGCGTCTGGAACTGGTCGTTGAGAAGTGGAACGAGGCGCAGGCTCAGGCCGACCAAGCTCAGCAGGCTCTGGATGTGGCGCTGGTGGCTGAGACCTCGGCCCGTGGAGTGGCTAGGTCTGCTCAAGTCGACGTCGACCGGCTCGCCGTGGCCAGCTATCAAGTGGGGGCGGACCTTTCGGGCGGACTCGGTGAACTCGCTGCTGTGATCGACAGTGCTTTTGCCCCAGGTGGTATTTCGGGCTTGGTTGATCGCACCACCGACGTCGGGCTCATCGCCGGTCACCATCGTCAACAACTCACGGCTGCGGTGACCTCACGCCTTGACGCGGAGCAGACCTCTCGGCAACGCGCGCTGATCAGTGCGCAGGTTCAGGCCCGACAGGCCGACGTCGCTACGGCGCTTGCGAGCGTGCGCGGTGAAGAAAGTGCCCAGCGTTCGGCGGTAGCTGCGCTCTCGGCCACGCGCGATGCAGCCATGGCAGTACTCACCAAGGCACTGGGGAAGGCCGCCACCCTGGCCCAGGAGCGAGCTGATGCGCTGGCCGCCGAGGCCGCGGCCCGCGCTCGAGCCGAAGCAGCAGCCCGACTGGAAGCGGCCCGTCTCGCTAGGGCGCGAGCGGCAGCCAACGCCCATGGTGGTGGCACAGGATCTGCGGGCTCATCGTCTGGCGGTGGCCAAACAACAGGCTCCGGTGGAGGCCATTACCGCCCGTGGCCCCAAGGTGGTTCGTACACGACGGCCGCCCAGCGGCTTGGTGCGGTGGCATTTGCCCGAGCCCAACTCGGCAAGCCGTACGTGGCTGGTACCAACGGTCCCAATTCCTATGACTGCAGTGGCTTGACCTCGGCGGCCTACCGCTCAGTAGGCGTGTCGATGATCCACTACTCGCAGGCCCAGTTCGCCGCGGGCGAGAAGATCCCGATTTCCCAACTGCAAGTAGGGGATTTGGTCTTCTTCGCGACAGATACGACCGACTGGCGAACTATCCATCACGTTGCAATCTACGCAGGCAATGGCCAGATGATCGAGGCACCACATACCGGCGACCATGTGAAGGTCTGGACAATCTGGTTGAACGACCTCGTTCCGTTCGGCGTGCGGCCCTAGCCGAGGTCGGCCGCGAGCCAGGCGGGCCGGATGCAGCAGCAACTACCTGCAGGAAACAAATCGCGGGCAGGTTCTCCTAGGTCACGCGTGGTGCGGATTGGCCTTGTTCCGCGCGTATGACGCAACGATCTCGGCTTCGGCCTCGGTGCGACCGGCCCAGGTGGCACCCTCGACACTCTTACCCGGCTCCAAATCTTTGTAGACCTCGAAGAAGTGCTGAATCTCAAGGCGGTCGAACTCAGGCATGTGATGGATATCGCGGATGTGCTCCATCCGTGGATCTCCGGCCGGAACACACATGACCTTGTCGTCGCCGCCGGCCTCATCTGTCATCCGGAACATGCCGATCGCTCGGCATCGGATCAAGCAGCCCGGGAAGGTTGGCTCATCGAGAATCACGAGCGCATCGAGGGGATCGCCGTCCTGGCCCAAGGTGCCCTCAATGAAGCCGTAGTCATTGGGGTAGCGGGTGGAGGTGAATAGCATCCGGTCGAGCCTGATTCGGCCCGTGGCGTGGTCAACCTCGTACTTGTTGCGCTGACCAGCCGGGATCTCGATCGTGACGTCGAACTCCACGTGCGCTCCTTCGAGTGCGGCAGGGCGCGAGCCCGACCGGCGGCGGGTGGCCACGCTTTCGCGGCTACCTCGCCTAATGTTCCCTACGGTGGCGTTCGAACCTGACGAGGGAGGGTCGATGGATACGGTACCGCCTCGGCCCGGGCGTCTGCGCGTCTCGGTTTGGGTCATGGCTGCGGCGATCGGCCTAGGAATCTCCGGTCTTGGGCCTGCAGGCGCGGCGGTACCTGCGGTTGTTCGTGCGGCTGTGCCAGCGCCGCCATCGACTCCGGCTCAGGTGCTCGCCCCGACATCCCAACAATTCGTCGTAGGCCCTAAGCCAGCAGCGGTTGCCGCATCCAAGGCGGATCTGGTTGCGGCTCTGGACGAGCACGCCTTGGGGGGCGACGTTGCCGCGAGCGTTATCAACGTCGCGACAGGTGGTGTGCTGTACGCCCGAGGTGAGACCCGCCCACAACATCCGGCAAGCACCCTCAAGATCCTGACTGCGCTGGCCGTACTGCACGCATACGGCCCCGACGCTCGGATCGACACCTTGGTCGTGCCTGGGGCAACGCCGCGCGATGTTGTCCTTGTCGGTGGCGGTGATTCGACGTTGACTCGCGTGCCAACCAAGGCTGCTGATCTGCCGGCTGGGCAATCTGCTATGCCAGCGAGTATGGAAGACCTAGCGACACAGACAGCCAAATCGTTGCGACTGGTCGGCATCACCTCCGTGCGAGTTAGCGTCGACGACTCGCTGTTCACTGGGCCGCGGGTGGCTAGCGGTTGGCCCACCACGTTTGTGACGACTGGTGTGGTGAGTCCGGTTGAGGCGCTCTCGGTCGATGGTGGCCGCAAGTCGGCCACCACCCGCACTCGTGATTCCGACCCCGCGATCTCCGCTGGGCAAGATCTGGCCAAGCGACTTCGCGCCCGCGGGATCAAGGTCGATAAGGCGGTCACGCGGGTCGCTTCACACGTGACCACACCGCTGGGTCGAGTGCAAAGCCCCACCATCGCCGAACTACTCGAGCGCGCACTCACTCAATCCGATAACGACCTTGCGGAGTCTCTCGCGCACCTTGCTGGTCTCAAGCTTGCGGGAGAGGCAAGTTTCGCCGGAGGCGCGCTCGCGGTGCAGCGAACCCTGGTGGCGCTGAACATACCTACCACTGGCCTGAGCATCTTCGATGGAAGTGGGCTCTCTGCGCGCGATCTCGTCATGCCGCAGACCACCACCCATGCGCTCATGGCAGCGGCCCAAAATGTTCCTGATGACGGATCTACCGCCGGGGTCTACTGGCCCGCTTTCAGTGGTCTCCCCATCGCCGGTGTCACCGGCACGCTGACCCATCGGTTCGTGGCACTGCGGACAACGATGGGTCGAGGTCTGGTGCGGGCCAAGACTGGAACGTTGTCGGGCGTTATCGGTCTGGCTGGCCTCGTGCGCGATAGCCATGGGCGGTTGCTCGCATTCGCCTTCGCGGCTGATCGATCACCCGGCCCACTGGTGGCCGCCCAGGCCGCGCTCGACCGGGCTGCGAGTGTTCTCGCTGCGAGCTAGGCATGCGCCCGCTGCTCCGTGCTATCAGCCTCGGGCCTCGCATCACGCAGTGCCTACCTTGTCGGCACCTTGATCGGCTTGCTCGCGTAGGGTCACAACATGGACGTCGTGGATTGGGCGCTTGCCAGTGCCACCGGTCGTCGTCTTGCTCGACCTGGGCCAACCGCCACCGGAACCGACGCACGCGCCGCTGTTGCCGAACTTCGTGCGCTGGCTTCGTTCGCGGTCGATCCGGTGCGCGAACGGTCTGGGCTCGACGCGGGCCAGGCGCCCCCGGCGATTGTGGTCGACCGTCCCACGTGGATCGACAGTAATATCAATGGGTTTCGGGTGGTGCTAGGGCCAGTGCTCGAACTCGCAGCACGTGATCAGCCGGCGGCACTCACTGCCGTGTCCGCACGAGTGACGGCTGCTCAGATCGGCAGTGCGCTGGCCTTCGTGTCGTCCAAAGTGCTCGGGCAATTTGAAGCCTTCACGCCTTCGGGCGAAGGCCGGCTGCTTCTAGTGGCTCCCAATATCGTCGCTGCAGAACGCCAACTCGGGGTCGACACTCGTGACTTCCGACTCTGGGTGTGCCTGCACGAGGAGACACATCGAGTGCAGTTCGGCGGAGTTCCCTGGCTGCGCGACTACTTCGTGAGTCTGATCAACCGTTACCTCAATCTCTCGCCCACCGGTGCAAGTGATTCGCTCACGCGATTGGCTGCGGCGCTCTCCGCGATCGTGTCCGCGATGCGCGGCGTACCCGGGACTTCGTTGGTCGACGCTCTGCAAACGCCCGAGCAGCGCGCGGTCTTCGATCAACTGACCGCGCTGATGAGCGTCCTTGAGGGGCACGCCGATTACGTGATGGATGACGTGGGCCCAGAGATCGTTCCCTCCGTTGCACTGATCAGAACTCGATTCGAAGATCGACGCGCCGACGTCGGATCACTGGATGGGGTCATGCGCCGACTCCTTGGGATCGACGCCAAGATGCGGCAGTACTCCGACGGTCGAGCCTTCGTCTCGGGCAGTATCGCTCTCATCGGTCAGGCGGGGTTCCAACGGATCTGGACCACCTCGGCCACCCTGCCGACCCTCAGCGAAGTGCTCGATCCGGATGCCTGGTGCCGTCGGATCGCACCCGACCTTCTCCCATGACCACTGAGCCGCACCTCGAGGTTCGCCGAGCCGTTCGGGTAGATCTGGCTGACTTGGCGCCAGACGCGCTCGTGGTGGTGGCTTGTTCGGGAGGGCCCGACTCGGTCTCGTTGGCTGCCGCCACTAGGGCTGTGCGTCGCCGCGCTGGCGCCATCGTCGTAGATCACCAATTGCAGGACGGATCGGCCGCTGTCGCTGCTTCGACCGCCGACTGGCTGCGCTCGATCGGGATGGATCCGGTTTTCGTCGTTGCTGCTGACGTCATACCAACGGGCGATGGACCCGAAGCAGCCGCGCGCGATGCGCGATACGCGGTTCTCGAGTCGACCGCTCGAGCATGTTCGGCGGAGGCTGTCCTGCTCGGCCACAGTCGCGACGATCAAGCCGAGACTGTTCTTCTCGGACTCGCGCGTGGCTCGGGCACTCGCAGCCTCGCCGGTATGCCTCGTCGTCGAGGAGTGTTTCGCCGTCCGCTGTTGGACCTACCGCGAGATGTTGTGCGCGCGGCTGTGCCCTCCGGTGCCCCCGTGGTCGATGATCCGCACAACGCCGATGACCGATTCACCAGAGTGCGGGTGCGGCACACGATCCTGCCGATGCTCGAACGCGAACTTGGACCTGGTATCGCCGCCGCTCTGGCTCGGACCGCCGACCTCGCCCGGGCCGACGCTGACGCGCTGGCGGAGCTTGCGTCCGTGGCGACGCGGGACTTGATGCGCGAAGGCACGGTGTCTATCAGGTCTAGCAGCCAGGACGTCTCTAGCAGCCAGGACGTCTCTAGCAGCCAGGACGTGCCGGCCAGCCTGGACGTAGTTGGTCTGCAGGTTCTCAGCGATGCGATTCGCTCGCGCGTAGTTCGATCCTGGCTGCTCGAGTCGGGTGCACCAGCAGGCAGTTTGGGCGCAGAACACGTCGTGCGCGTCTGCCGATTGGTCACCGACTGGCATGGTCAGGGAGCCGTTGCGCTACCCGGTGGTATCGAAGCACTCCGCGACTGTGGCAGGCTCAGCGTGCGCCCGACCCCTCGTCGCCAGGAGACCCCATGGATGCCGTAGACCTCGGCTCTGATTTGCAGCAAGTTCTCGTCGACGAAGAGGCGCTCAAAGCCAAGATCGCCGAGCTCGCGGCCGCGATTGATGCGGACTATGCGGGCCGCGACCTTCTGCTAGTGGGTGTCCTCAAGGGGGCGGTCATGCTGATGGCGGATCTCTCGCGAGCGCTGTCACATGCAGTCGAGATGGATTGGATGGCAGTCTCGTCGTACGGATCGGGTACCTCATCATCTGGCGTGGTTCGGATCCTCAAGGATCTCGACCGCGATATCACCGGCCGCAATGTCCTGGTAGTAGAGGACATTCTCGACACCGGGCTCACCCTGTCTTGGTTGCTTCGCAATCTTCGTTCGCGAGGTCCGCTGTCGGTCGAGGTGTTGACCATGTTGCGCAAGCCAGACGCGGTCAAAGTGCCCGTTGACGTTAAGTACGTCGGCTTTGATATCCCCAATGAGTTCGTTGTCGGTTATGGGCTCGATTACGGGGAGAAATACCGCAATCTGCGCGTTGTGGGCACCCTCGCCCCCCACGTCTATTCGTAATTCGGGGGCTTGCTGTTCGCCCGTGGTGAAAGTTGGGAACAACTCCTGGCTCACCGGCGTCCCTGTATAGGTGTGATCTTCCTTCCACCAGCGAGGAGGTCCGGCGGCAGCAGGGAGGTCCGGCGGCGTATCGGGCCGTGCCGGTGTACCTTCGTGGGTGTCGGTGCCTTAGCCGATCATGGTTAGTTCGGGTAGTACTTCAGTGTCAGGAGGGACGGGGTCAGTCGACCCTTCGTCATGGATACCAAGAAAATCCTGCGTGGCCCGGCGGTATGGATCGCCCTGGCCGTCCTCCTCGTGCTGCTCGGGACGAGCCTGCTTGGCAACATCGGTGCACCCAAGGATGTCGATACCTCCCAGGTTGTAACCGCGATCCAACAGGGAAAGGTCACGGCCGCCACGATTGTTGATCGCGACCAGCGAATCGAGGTTACCCTCACCGATGGCACGCAGATTCGCGCCCAGTACGTCGACGGCCAGGGCGTCCAACTCCAGAACATGCTGCAAGCCAAGGTTGATTCCGGTGCCATCAAGGATGGCTACAACATTGAGGTCCCGCACGACAGTGTGCTGCTGACCCTGCTCTACACATTGCTTCCGATGGTCTTGGTGCTCGGTCTGCTCTTCTTCTTCATGGGGCAGATGCAAGGCGGCGGAAACCGGATCATGAACTTCGGCAAGTCCAAGGCCAAGATGGTCTCCAAGGACATGCCCAAGACCACGTTTGACGACGTGGCCGGTGCCACCGAGGCGGTCGAAGAACTCCAGGAGATCAAGGAGTTCTTGCAAGACCCGGCTAAGTTCCAGGCCGTTGGTGCCAAGATCCCCAAAGGCGTTCTGCTCTATGGCCCACCCGGTACCGGCAAGACTCTTCTCGCCCGCGCTGTCGCGGGTGAGGCAGGGGTTCCCTTCTACTCGATCTCGGGTTCGGACTTCGTCGAGATGTTTGTCGGCGTCGGTGCGAGCCGAGTGCGTGACCTGTTCGAACAAGCGAAGGCCAATGCGCCAGCGATCGTCTTCGTCGATGAGATCGACGCGGTCGGTCGACACCGTGGCGCGGGCATGGGCGGTGGCCACGACGAACGTGAGCAGACCCTCAACCAACTGCTCGTCGAGATGGACGGGTTCGACGTCAGCGGTGGAGTAATCCTTATCGCGGCCACTAACCGCCCCGACATCCTTGACCCAGCTCTGCTGCGACCCGGTCGGTTCGATCGCCAGATTGCGGTTTCGGCACCAGACCTGTTGGGTCGTCAGGCGATCCTTGCGGTGCACGCCAAGGGCAAGCCGCTCGCGCCCGATGTCGATCTGCTCGCGGTCGCTCGACGAACCCCTGGTTTCACCGGCGCCGACTTAGCCAATGTGCTCAATGAAGCGGCGCTGCTTACCGCCAGGCTCGGCGGTAGTTTCATCGACGACTCAGCTCTTGACGAGGCAATCGATCGGGTCGTCGCTGGGCCTCAGCGCCGGTCGCGTCTGATGAGCGAGCATGAGAAGAAGATCACCGCTTATCACGAGGGTGGCCACGCCCTCGTTGCTGCCGCATTGCCGCACACGGACCCTGTGCACAAGATCACGATCCTGCCGCGCGGACGCGCGCTCGGCTACACCATGGTCCTGCCCGACTCTGACAAGTACTCCAACACCCGAGCCGAGATGCTCGACCAGTTGGCGTACATGCTCGGTGGACGTGCCGCCGAGGAACTGGTCTTCCACGATCCCACAACTGGCGCCTCTAATGACATTGAAAAGGCCACTGCGGTGGCCCGGGCGATGGTCACGCAGTACGGCATGACCGAACGCCTCGGTGCGATTCGCTACGGCCAAGAACAGGGCGAGGTCTTCATGGGCCGCGACTACGGCCACATGCGCGATTACTCCGAGGATGTTGCGGCAGCGATCGACCAGGAAGTTCGGGCCTTCATCGACTCCGCGCACCACGAAGCGTTCGAGATCCTCGTCGAGAACCGCGATGTTCTTGACGCTCTAGTGGTCGAACTTCTCGAGAAGGAAACCCTCGACAAGGACGAGATCGCTCGCATCTTCGTGCCGCTTCGTCGTCGAGAGGTGCGTCCAGCCTGGACCGGTTCAGCGCGGCGCACACCAAGTGACCGCGGCCCAGTGCAGACGCCAAAGGAGATCGAGGCGCTGAACGGATCAGCCAACGGATCAGCCAACGGATCTGCCAATGGATCTGCTAACGGATCTGCCACCGCCGCAAGTAACGGTGGTAATCACGGCACTGCGACGGCACCTGATGCAGGCGCAAACAACGATGAGCTGTCGGCTTCTGGCTCGTCCGAATCGGGGGCCTGATCATGGTGCTGGATACCGAAAACACGGGATCTGCGATCGGCCCGGTGCACTCGTCCGAGCCGATAGTCACCGTTCCCTTCGATCACGCTCGGGCCGAGGCCGCGATTCGCGAACTGCTCATTGCCATCGGTGAGAACCCTGATCGTGATGGCCTGCTCGACACTCCCGCACGGGTAGCGCGTGCCTACGCTGAAATGTTTGCAGGCCTGCGCCAGTCACCAGTCGAGGTATTGAGCACGACGTTCGACCTAGTGCATGACGAGTTGGTGCTCGTGAAGGGCATCGAGTTGTACTCCACTTGCGAGCATCACCTCGTGCCGTTCCATGGTGTTGCCCACGTGGGCTACATCCCGGGTAACGATGGCCGGATCACTGGACTTTCCAAACTTGCTCGCCTCGTTGACGTGTATGCAAAGCGGCCGCAGGTGCAGGAGCGTCTGACCACGCAGATCGCCGATGCACTGGTTGAGATTCTCAATCCGCGAGGGGCGATCGTGGTGGTGGAGTGCGAACACCTCTGCATGTCCATGCGTGGTATCCGTAAGCCCGGCGCCAAGACTGTCACCAGCGCCGTGCGGGGCCAGCTCCGCGATTCTGCAACCCGCTCCGAGGCCATGAGCCTCATCCTGGGCTGACACCGTCACGAGGCTGGTGACCTGTGAGTCCGTATCCGTTGCGTCCTAACGGGCTGCCCGAGAGTCTGGCCACGCTCGACCGATGTGCCGTCATGGGCGTCATCAACGTGACCCCGGACTCCTTCTCTGATGGAGGCATGTGGCTTGACCCTGTTCGCGCTGTCGAGCATGGGCTCTCGTTGATGCGCGATGGCGCCGACCTCGTCGACATCGGTGGTGAGTCAACTCGCCCTGGGGCCCAGCGCATTTCGGCCGACGAGGAAGCGCGACGGGTCTTACCTGTGATCCGCGATCTTGCCGCGGCTGGTGTGCCGGTCAGCATCGACACCATGAGATCAGACATCGCCCGTGCCGCTGTCGAGGCTGGCGCGGTCATCGTCAACGACGTGAGCGGGGGTCTTGCCGACCCGCAGATGTACCAGACCGTTGCCCAACTCGGCACTGTGTACATCGCCATGCATTGGCGCGGATACAGCGATGAGATGGAATCGCACACCGACTACGACGACGTCGTCATCGATGTGGCTGCTGAGTTGGGTGTTCGCCTGGAATCGGCACTGAAAGCGGGCGTCGAGCCTGGTCGCATCGTGCTAGATCCAGGTCTGGGCTTTGCCAAGAAGGCACACCACAACTGGGAGTTGCTGCGCGGTCTTGACCACCTGATGGGGCTGGGCTACCCGGTGTTGGTCGGTGCCGCGCGCAAGCGGTTCCTCGGCCAGGTTCTGGCTGTTGAGGGTGAACCAAGGCCGGCTCCAGAGCGCGATCACGCGACAGACGCCGTGAGCGCTTTGGCAGCCGCTGCAGGTGCGTGGTGTGTGCGGGTGCATGCTGCACGGGGAAGCCGCGATGCCACTGAGGTCGCCGCGGCCTGGAGACGAGGAGAATGAGCGACATGGCGTCGGAGGATCAGCTCGACCGAATTTCGGTCACCGGAATTTCCGCAACGGGGTATCACGGCGTCCTTGATTTCGAACGACGTGATGGTCAGACCTTTGTCGTCGACGTCTCGCTCGGTGTTGACACACGTCCGGCGGCCGAATCCGACGACCTTTCCAAGACTGTCGACTACTCAGCTGTTGCGGCTGACGTCGTCGCGTTGATCACGGGCGAGCCGCATGACCTCATTGAGCGCTTGGCGCAGCAGATCGCAACGGCCTGCCTTGCCTACGACGGCGTACTCCTCGCCGAGGTCGTAGTGCACAAGCCGCAGGCGCCGGTGGGCGTCCTTTTTGACGATGTCACTGTGAGGATTGTGCGTCGCCGGTGAGGCGTGTGGTGTTTGGCCTGGGCGCCAATCTCGGCGATCGTATCGCTGCGCTGCAAGGCGCGATCGATCTGATTGCTCCGCACCTTGCTGATCCTCAAGTCTCGTCCGTCTATGAGACAGCTCCGGTGGGCGGACCCGAACAGCCCGACTACGCGAACGCGATTTTGTTGGGCGAGAGTGACGCCACGGCCGACGAACTGCTTGCTCTTGCGCAACGGGTCGAGCAGGCCTGGCATCGCACTCGCGCAGTGCGTTGGGGCCCTCGCACGCTCGATGTAGACATCGTCTCGATCGATGGAGTTACCAGTTCGGATCCGGCGCTGACCTTGCCGCATCCTCGGGCCGCCGATCGTGGTTTCGTCCTGATCCCATGGGCTGAAGCCGACCCCGAGGCCACCTTCCCCGATGGCTCCCTCGTATCTGCTTTGGCACGAGAGGCCGCGAAGCGAGACGGTGCTATGTCGGTGCGTCCACTCAGGGATGTCACCTTGGTATTGCCGGTGGCTCCCCGATGAGGCCGACCTCGATTCGTTCGTTGCTGGCAGTCGGGGTCATTGCCGTTGCGCTCGGGTGGGCCTTTGCCAGGCTGGTCGATGCCTGGGCTGACCGCACCTTCCCCGTGCCGTGGTCGATGGCTCTGGTCATGGCGATGCTGGCGGTAGCCACCTGGCTGTGGGCACGTGGCACGAAGGCGCGGCTAGCCGGTCAGCCCGGCACTAAGCCGATCGATCCGCTTGTGGTCGCGCGATCGGCGGCCTGGGCTATGGCGATTTCGCGGACGGCCACTGTGCTGGCGGGCTTTTTCGTCGGAGTGGCGATCGCATTGATCAGCCATTGGGGCGTCGCCTACGTGCGGGAGCAGGTGATCGCGGCTGTGGTCACCATTGGTGTGTCGATTCTGGGCGTCCTGTCGGGATTGCTACTCGAGCGGGCTTGCCGCGTGCCACCCGACTCTGGTGCACCGTCAGTCGACCCCAAGCCTTAGGGTCAGCAACATGACTGAGAACAACGCAGCACTTGAGGACTTGCCCTACGAGGAATTGCGCGAGCGTGCGTTCTCGATCGCTGAGCACCGTCTCGATATCGGATTCTTCGTCGACCTGTTCAACCACGCCCCCGCGATGAATGACGTTGCCGATGAGGGTGGCTCGCTAGGTGACATCAGCGGCAGCCTGGTCGAGAGCATCCGGGCGGCCAAGCAAGTCTTTGGTGGCGGCTCAGTGGGCGACCTCGAGCCGCTCTTCCGGGCGCGGTTTGCCACCTACATTCGTGCACATAGCCACTGACTTGAGCCCCGGCCAGTGGGCAGGGCCAGCAGGGTCAGATAACTGCAGTCCGCTGTAGGCGGACCGCAGATCAGCGGGGGAACTTGGCTGCCGCGCGCAGGCCGCCAAGGGGTGATGCGTCGAGCCAGACTCGGCCACCGCTCGCCGAGACCAGAGCCGACACCACTGCCAGGCCAAGACCGCTACCGGCGTCGTCCTGACGCCCGCGCCAGAACCGGTCAAAGGCGCGCACTCGGTCTTCAGGTGAGAGCCCTGGGCCGTTGTCGTCGACCGTGATGAGGACACCCTGGTCGGTCGGGGTCACTGTGACGACAACTCGTCCGCCGGCAGGTACCACCTCAAGGGCATTGTCGATGTAGTTGTCGAGTACTTGCTCGACACCGGTCGGCACCGATTGCGCCATTGCGATGGCTGGCCCGACGAACTCGATCTGGACTCCTTGCTCATCGGCCAGCGGCCGCCAGGAGTCGACTCGATCCCTGGCGATCGAACTGATATCCATCGGCACGGTTCGTTGGTTGCGACTGTCGGCCCGGGCTAGCGCCAAGAGCCCATCGACAAGGCGCTGGAGCCGATCGAGTTCGTTGCGAGCGGCCTCAACTTGTTCGACTGCTGGGTCATCGAGATCCATGAGCTCGACGGTGCGGTCCATCCGGAGCCGCAGTGCAGTCAGGGGAGTACGGAGTTGGTGTGATGCGTCACCTGCGAAGTCGCGCTGCTTCTCGACTAGGCCCTGCACTCGTTCGGCCATGATGTTGAACGAGGTCGCGAGCTCCTCAATCTCACCGCCCCCTGAGTCATCGACACGAGCGGCCAGATCGCCCTCGGCGATTCGCTCGGCAGTGTGACTCAATCGGCGGATTCGGCGAGTGATGGCTGTGGCCATCAAGAACGCGATCAGAGCTGCGGAGAGCAGGCTGATCAGCCCTACCGAGAACAGCGAACGCACGGTGTCGTTGATCTGCGCTTGGAGTTCACTGGATGGGTACGTAAGCCGCACTGCACCAAGGATTTTCGGCCCTGCGCGCACCGGTACGGCCACATAAATGAGCGGCTCACCCAGCGACTGCGACATCCGCTCGCCGGAGGCAGCCTGCCCGGTGAGAGCCTGTTCGATCTCGGGTCGGTTGGTGAAATTCTCACCGCTGCCTGAATCTGAGGCCTCAATGACGGTGCCGGTTTGGTCGACGACCACGACTCTGGCGGATGAGGTCTTGGCGTATTCGGCCACATGAGCCGACAGGTAAAGCTTGGCCTCGGGGCTTGGTGTTTCTAGGACGACGATTGACCAGCCCGCGATGGTATAGGCGTCGCTCTGCAACTGGGCGATGTGCGTTTCGAACTCACGCTGTTCCAAGAACTTCGACAGCGGGATGTTCTGGACGGCTAACACCAAAGTGGTGAATCCGACCAGGATCGCGACGAGGCGCCATCTCATGTCTTACTCAGGTGCCCCGAGTCGGAAACCGACACCACGCACGGCCTCGATCCAGGCCGAGTCGCCCAGCTTCTTGCGGATCGCCGCGACATGCGCATCCACTGTCTTGGTCGCGCCGTACCAGTGACCTTCCCAGACGTGTTCGAGGATCTCGTTGCGCCGTCTGACAGCGCCTGGATCCTCGGCCAGGTAGGCAAGTACGTCGAACTCTTTGGCGGTGAGTGCAACTTCGGCACCATCGAGGTGAACCCGTTGAGTTCTGCGGTCAATGGTCAGCCGCCCGATTTCCTGAACCGTGCCGGCCGAGGTGGGGGCAGGTGCGGCCTGCGACCGACGAACGACGGCGCGGATCCGGGCCGCAAGTTCGCGCATCCCAAACGGTTTGACGAGGTAGTCGTCGGCACCAAGCTCCAGGGCGATGACCCGATCTGCTTCGTCACCACGCGCGGAGACCACGATGATCGGCGTCTCGCAGAGCGCTCGGATCCGCCTGCATACTTCTTGGCCGTCCATGTCCGGGAGTCCGAGGTCGAGCAGAATCACATCGGGGGCATCAAAGCGAGTGGCCGCTTCAAGGGCCGCGGCTCCGGTCATGACGTGTTCGGTCTGGTGACCAAGTGCGGTCAGCCCATCGATCGAGCTTGCGGCCACTGCCGCGTCATCTTCGACCAGGAGGATTCGCACGGGGCCATTGTGGCCCTTTCGGAGGGTCCGTGGACACCAGCCTGGGCTTAGCTGCGCCGAGGCTGCCCGGATCTTCTCCATTCCTTGGACATTTGAGGTAGCGAAGACCTAGGTGCGGGGAGTTACCTTGTACATAGGAGGATTTTTGTGAGGCAGCAGATCGGTCTGGTGACGGCTCTTACCGTCGTGGGCGTATTGGTGGCGTGCGGCGCGGCCGCGGCGCTCAATGATCGCCTGCTCAGCGCGCCCTCTAACTCAGCATTGGGGACGGCCATCTTCGTCTCGCTTGACGAGCAGCCAGGTGCTGGCACTGGCGCAGGCGGGTTGTCGCCGAGCCCAACGGCCGTGCCCAACGATCCTGCGGCATCCCAGTCAGGTGATGAGGAGTCGGCCAGTTCTTCGCCTTCGCGCACTGCCGATGAGCCGGGCACCGGAGCCTCACCTACCGCTCCGCCGACATCCGGTCCCGTCGTGGTTGTGACCAACGCGACTGATCCGATCTATACCCCGAGCACCAAGCCCACGACCAAGCCAACGGCCAAGCCCACGACCAAGCCAACGGCCAAGCCAACGGCCAAGCCAACGGCCAAGCCAACGACCAAGCCACCGGTCCGGCCCACTCCGAGTCCAACGCCTCGCAACACGCATACTTCTGCGCCGCCGAGCCCGTCACCCTCCGATACGGGGCATGGTGGCTCGGGTCCACGCGACGACTAGCCCTTGCCAGGCGTCGTATCATCGTGGATGAAAAGTTGTGTCACCACCGCTAGCGTGTGTTTTCGGTCAGATCCCCTCGACTTCTAGGCGTCCAACATGTCCCGTTCCGCCATGCCGCGTCACTCCCGCCCTTCGCGGCGGAGGTCGAAGGCTGCCTCGGTGGAGTCCCTGACTGCCGAGTTGGCCCAGATGCGCACTGATCGCTACACCGATCACCTTGAGGCTATTCGGCTCACCGCGTTGGTTGACGGACTCAGTGGCCAGACTCAGCGGATGGCATACGAACTCGTCGATGTTCGTCATGAACTGTCCGAATCCCGGGCCCAGGGGCTGGCCCGCAGCCCCCAGTTCGATGAGATGACAGCAGTGATCACGCAGTTGCGGTCCACGATCGCGCGACAGGAATCGGCGCTGCAGGAGTTGTCGGCCACTATCGGCGATTTGCTTGCTCGCCTTGCTCGCCAGCCAGAGGCTGCGCCGGCCGATGTGCCGAGCCGGCCGGTATTGCGTGCTCTTCCCTCCGACCTGCCAAGCATGGAACCTGTCGCGCCTGCGGCCGAATCTGCCCCCGTTGAGTCGTTTGCCTTCGCCGGCGTCCCGGCTGATCCCGTCGAGTTCGACACCGCGGCCCTCGACGACGCAACGTTGATGCGCTTGCGGTTGATCCGCCAGTCCTTCGACCGCTGACCCAGCGGGTGGGGCACTATCGATCCACGTCGCCGATCACGTAGTACATCGATCCGACAATGGTCGTCAGCGAAGCCACGTTCGTGCCAGCTAGCACCTCGCCGAGTGCAGCGAGGTTGTTGAACGATGGCGTGCGCATCTTGACTCGCCAAGGGGTTCGTTCACCGCGCGACACAACCAGATAGCCGCTGATCCCCAATGGCGATTCGGTCCAGCAGTAGTGCGAGCCTTCTGGGGCGCGCAAAGTCTTGGGCAGTGGGACATTCACTGGGCCGGACGCCATCTCGTTGAGTCGTTGGACGCAGGCGGCAATGAGGTCAAGCGATACGACGAGCTGATCGCGGATTACCTCAGCCCGGGCGAGACAGTCGCCGGTATCGCGGGTGACCACCTTCAGAACGTCTGTCAGTTCGCCGTAGGCCAGGTACGGCTCGTCTCGTCGCAGATCCAGATCGACCCCTGCGGCGCGGGCGATGGGGCCGGTCACCCCGTAGGCGAGCACTTGCTCAGCGGTGATGATGCCTATCCCGCGCGCGTGGTCGCGGAACTCTTGATCGTCGATAAACCCCGCGACCGAATCCACGCGAGCTCGTAGCTGTGTCACGACCGAACTAGCCCGCTCGAGCCAGCCCTCTGGCGCATCGGCGCGCAGACCACCAATGCGAGTAAGCATGAGGTGTAGCCGACCCCCAGAGATCTCTTCCAGTAGTTGCGCCACCGCGTCGCGTTCTTGGAATGCGAATGACGCCGGTGATGGCGTACCTGTGCCAACGGGAAACGAGCCCAGGAAACTTAGGTGGCTAAAGACGCGCGTTACTTCGGCCAGCAGAGTGCGCAGCCAGATGGCGCGCTGGGGAACGGCGAGGCCGAGCATGTGCTCCACGGTCAATGCGAGGCCGAGTTCGCCAGCAAATGCCGACAGCCAGTCATGGCGATTGGCGAGTACAAGGCCCTGCCGGTAGTCGCGGACCTCCATCAACTTCTCTGCGCCGCGGTGCATGAAGCCGATCTCTGGGTCGGCGCTGACGATGTGTTCGCCGTCGACCCGAAGGTGCAGACGTAGCAGTCCGTGAGCCGACGGGTGATGCACCCCAAGGTCGAGGGTTGATTCGGGGGAGGCGGGGTATCGGCCGCCACCACCGATTCCGATCCCGATCACAACGTCCTGGGCTCCCGACATGGCCGCATCGTCGCAGATGGGCGCCAGACATAGTCGAAGGTGGCGGTGTTACCCGAGCCGGATGGCGCGAGTGGCCCGCGATCTCGACTCGGTCAACGGTCCATGCGGATCCACCAAAAGCTGCCAAGGCCACTGGGGTCGAGTAGTTCCGCCGCTTGTGCAGCGGCACAGCGCCACTAGGTAAGATGCGGAATCCTCATGCGCCAGAGTGATTTCCGGTGGTCGCGAGTCGAGCCCGTGGGTGGGGAGGGCAACATGCTGGCGGACGAGATCGGCTCCGACGCCGTACGCCAGGGCGTCAACAGCAACGTGCGCGGTGAGGTTGCAGCCGCCATCGGGGATGGGTGGCACTGTCCGTCCACCGTCATAGCCGACGAGTGAGCCGTGCCGCCAACGACCGTCCTGGCGTTCGGCCCGAGTGTGGCCATAGTCGATTGCGAGTGCCGTTCCTGCATCCAGGCGGCTGACTATCGCGCGCCAGAGCGCTTCGCGAGGCAGTCCGATTTCGGCCCGGTCGCCGACTTCGTGGACGGGCCACCAGGCGCTGAGCCAGTCGCGCGCTTGGCTCGCATTAAGACCCCACTGCGCCCAGGCTGCATCGTCATCAAGGGCTGGGCCAAGTTCCTCGACCCCATCGGTGGTGACGAAAGCAAGGCGCACCACACCGTGCGGATCGACAACCACGACGTCAAGGGGGACGTCATCGAGGAGCTCATGCGCCAGCACCAGACCGGTGATGCGCTCTGGTAACCCGGCGGGGAGCACTGCTTGGGTCCAGCCGATACGTGGATCGAGGTCACTCGGCCTGGGCCGGACATCGACCGCGGTATATCGAATTCGGCGGGCGAGAGCTTCGGGCAGATGTTGCGCGATCCCCGAGACCAATTCGCCAGCACCAGAACCGAGGTCAAACAGATCAAGCGCAGCAGGCTGACCGAGGTCTCGATCGACCCCGATCACGACCTCGGCAAGCGCCCGGGTGAAGAGGGCACCCACGTTTACTGAGGTCCGAAAGTGCCTGGTCGGTGCGCCGGTCGTCCGCCGGTAGAAGCCGGCCTGGCCCAGGGCAGCGTCGTGCCAGGCCGCCGACCACGGCCGTGAGAACAAGTTGACCTTGTCGTGCACCACGCGGGCACGTTAGCGCGCTGGCTAGGCTTGCGTTTCCAGACCCCGTCGAGGGGTACCCGAGAAGGGGATCAGCCGTGCCGGACACCGACCTCGCAACTTCCCCGCCGCGCCTGCGCGTCGGTGTCGTGGGGACTGGGCGGGCGGGCGCCGTACTGGGCGCGGCATTGGCTCGTGCGGGGCATCCGGTGGTTGCTGCGTATGCGGTATCGGATCTGTCTCGCCTGCGCGCCGAGGCGCTGCTGCCAGGAGTTCCACTGGTCTCCTTGGCGGAGGTCTTTGCCGCTGCCGATCTGGTCTTGCTAACTGTCCCGGACGATGTTCTTCCCGGCCTCGTGGCGGGGCTGGCCGAGACTGGTGCCGTGCGCCCGGGCGAGTTCATTGCCCATGCCAGCGGCCGCTTTGGTTACCAAGTGCTGGCGCCCGCGACGGCGCTGGGTGGGCTTCCCCTTGCGCTGCACCCTGTGATGACGTTTACCGGCACCAGCATCGATCTGGCCCGCCTTGACGGTGCACCATTCGGGGTCACCGCGCCCGATCAACTTCGGCCCGTCGCCGAGGCGCTCGTCGTCGAGATGGGAGGTGAGCCGATCTGGATCGCCGAGGGTAGTCGAGCGCTTTACCACGCCGCCCTCGCGCACGGCTCCAATCACCTCATCACCTTGGTCACTCAAACGTTGGATCTGCTGCGCTCGGCAGGGGTCGAAGATCCGGCCCGTCTCGTGGCGCCGTTGATGTCAGCCTCGCTCGACAACGCTTTGCGCTATGGGGATCAGGTACTCACCGGCCCAGTCGCCCGCGGTGACGCCGGAACGGTTGCCGCTCATATCCGCGAGCTTGGGCAGATCTCGTCCTCGGCGCGCGCCGCATATGTCGCACTGGCTAGAGTCACCGCCGACCGGGCGCTTGCAGCGGGCGTCCTGCGCCCGGAGTCGGCGGAAGCTTTGCTGGACGTGTTGTCAAAGACGGATGAGGACTTGGCATGAGTGCGGTGACCCGAGTTGTGACCACTCGCCCCGCGTTGGCCGCGGCGTACTCCGAGGTTGCGTCAGGGGCTCTGCGTGCAGTCGTTCCCACTATGGGGGCGCTGCATGAGGGCCACGCACACCTCATACGCGAGGCGCGCGATCGAGTCGGTGACGATGGGCATGTGACTGTGACGGTATTCGTGAACCCCACCCAGTTCGCGGCCTCCGACGACCTTGATCGCTATCCACGTAGTCTCGAGAGCGACGCGCAGTTGTGCGCTGAGGCCGGTGCCGATCTCGTGTTCGCTCCTGCCGCACAGGTGATCTACCCCGATGGCGCGACGTTGATCACGGTGGATCCGGGCACGCTTGGTTCAGTGCTCGAGGGCGCTATCCGCCCCGGACATTTCCGTGGTGTGCTCACCGTGGTCGCCAAACTCATCCACCTCACCGGCGCGGGCCTGGCCTTGTTCGGCGAGAAGGACTATCAGCAGTTGGTCTTGGTTCGACAGATGGTTCGGGATCTGAGTTTCCCCGTTGAGATCATCGGTGTCCCGACCGTCCGCGATAGCGACGGACTCGCTCTTTCAAGTCGTAACGCCTACCTGGCGCCGGCGGATCGGGCTCGCGCTGTTGTGGTTCCACGCGCGCTGGCTGTGGGTACTGAGTTAGCTCTCGCCGGTGCAACAGCGCGCGACATTGTGGTCGGTGTCAACGACTTCCTAGATGACCAATCCGAGGTGAGCACCGACTACGCGATTGTCACCGACCCCGAACTCGGGCCAGCGCCGCGAGAGGGCGCGGCCCGGCTACTTGTGGCGGTCCAGGTCGGCGGAGTGCGGCTTCTGGACAATGTCGCGATCACTCTGGCAGGAGGCTCGTGACGATCCGCCTGCCGCGCAAGCTTGCGGCGCCTGCGCCGGGTTGGAGTCTTGACTCCGATGTGGTGGTGGTCGGTTCGGGTGTCGCCGGGCTCACTACGGCCTTACATGCTCGCGCCGCGGGTCATCGGGTGTTGCTCGTCACCAAGGCGCAGGTCGATGACGGCTCGACCCGGTGGGCTCAGGGTGGGATCGCTGCTGCGCTAGCGGACGATGATTCACCGGCTGATCATGAGCACGACACCTTGGTTGCTGGTGCTGGGCTTTGCGACCCTGAGGCCGTTCGAGTGCTGGTCACCGAAGGGCCAGTTGCGGTGAGACGACTCATCAACCTCGGTGCGCGCTTCGACACCGATACCTCTGGTGACATCGCGCTGACTCGCGAGGGCGGACATCTGCGTGACCGGATTGCGCATGCTGGAGGTGACGCGACAGGTGCGGAGATTTCCCGAGCCTTGGTCGCGGCGGTCTCTGGCCGGGCCGGGATCGAGCTGGTCGAGGACGCTTTGGCACTTGATCTGCTCACCGATGAACGTGGTGCGGTCCAAGGGTTGACCTTGCACGTCATCGGTCAAGGGTCACGCGACGGCGTGGGTGCTGTCCTTGCGCCAGCGGTCGTGTTGGCCACCGGCGGGCTTGGTCAGGTGTTCAGTATGTCGACCAACCCTTCGGTGGCGACCGGTGATGGAACTGCACTCGGCCTGCGAGCTGGCGCCGCGATCACCGACCTTGAGTTCGTCCAATTCCACCCAACCGTTCTGTACACCGGATCGGGTGCCACGGGTCAGCAACCACTGATTAGCGAAGCGGTGCGCGGAGAAGGTGCCTTCCTCGTCGATGACCGTGGTGTCCGTTTCATGCTTGGCCAGCATCCACTCGCGGACCTTGCCCCACGCGATGTCGTTGCCAAAGCGATCATGCGCAGCATGCGCGACACCGGCGCCAAACACGTGTGGCTCGACGGACGCGCCTTCGGTGTCCAGATGTGGGAACGTCGGTTCCCCACGATTTTCGCCTCGCTGCGCCGCATCGGAATCGATCCAGTAGTCGATCTCATCCCAGTTGCGCCGGCGCAGCATTACGCGTCCGGCGGTATCCGCACGGACGTCCATGGTCGCTCGTCAGTCCCCGGGTTGTTCGCGGTAGGTGAGGTGGCATGCACAGGCGTGCACGGCGCGAATCGGCTCGCGTCCAATTCACTCCTCGAGGGCTTGGTCTTCGCGGCTCGGATCGGCGACGTCCTAGCCGGGGGTTTGCCCGAACGCCGCGACCCTGTCGCTAGGCCGGGCGAGGCGACGTTGCTCTCGGAGTCGGCTCGTCTTTCACTACAGGCCGCGATGACCGAGGGCGTGGGTGTGCTTCGTTCACGCGACTCGATGTCGATGACGCTTGGTGTGTTGGACGCCATCGGGCAGACCACCAGTGCTGATCCGCACACTCAGGCGTGGGAGACCACAAACTTGCATGCGGTCGCCACGGTGCTCACCGCAAATGCCAAGATGCGCAAGGAAACTCGCGGTTCTCACTGGCGTGAGGATTTCCCTGACACCGATGACGAGAACTGGCATGTGCGGCTCTCATCCGTTTTGGATCCCGATGGCGTACTTGTCACCACTCGTGAGCCGGTTCCCGTGACCGTGCCTAGACAGAGGGCGGAATAGTCATGGGTCTTACCCCAAGTATTGAGGCCGCGCTGATACAGGTGGGCCTTGATCCTGCCTATGTCGAGGCACTAGCCCGCGCGACGGTAGCTGAGGATCTCGCTGGCGGTGTCGACGTCACGTCGGCTGCGACCGTGCCGTCCGAACAGCGTTCGACCGTCGACCTGGTCGCGCGCGAACCTGGTGTTGTAGCTGGGACCCCGGTAGCCGCAGCGGTTTTCGACATCGTCAGCGCTGGCAATTGCCAGGTCCTATTCGCCCGAGCTGATGGTGAGTGGGTGTCGCGCGACGACGTCGTTCTTACTGTCACGGGCCGCACACGCGACCTGCTGACGGCTGAGCGCAGCGCACTCAACTTGATGTGCCACCTCTCGGGTGTGGCATCGGCAACGCGTGCCTGGGCCGATCAACTCGAAGGTTCGGGTGCCAAGGTTCGTGATACTCGCAAGACAACACCGGGGCTGCGGGTGCTCGAGAAGTACGCCGTTCGCTGTGGCGGCGGGGTCAACCACCGCATGTTCTTGTCCGATGCCGCGCTAGTCAAGGACAACCACGTGGTCGCCGCTGGTGGTGTGGCTGCTGCGTTTGCGGCGGTCCGCGCGATGTGGCCCGGGCTTGACGTCGAGGTAGAGGTCGACTCGCTCGAGCAGCTCAATGAGGTGCTCGAGGCGGGTGCCGATCTTGTGCTGCTGGACAATTTCAATCCTGAGCAGATGCGCCTCGCGGTCGGAATCGCTCGTGAGTACGCCCTTGACAGTGGTCTCCCACGTGCGATTCTCGAGGCATCCGGCGGCCTAACCTTGGCCGACGCAGCTGCTGTTGCGGCAACTGGCGTCGACTACATCGCAGTCGGCGCCCTGACCCATTCATCGCCCATTCTCGACATCGGCGCTGATCTGCGCCCACTCGCTACGCTGTCCCCGTTGTCATGAATGTGCCCCCTACTGCGCTAGACGCAGCCGAACTTCCCCATTGGAGCTCGTGATGCTGCTTGCTATCGACGTAGGTAACACCAACACGGTGCTCGGGCTGTTCGACGGTGCAGAACTACTTCGTTCTTATCGAGTTAAAACCGACGCCCGCTCGACTGCGGATGAACTGCTGTTGACCTTCCGTGGGCTCCTTCAGGACGATCCGGCCGTGACCGGAATCGCCCTGTGCTCGACCGTGCCAGCAGTACTGCGCGAACTTCGAGCGATGCTCGATCGGTACTACGCGGACGTGCCGCACGTGATCATCGAGCCAGGTGCTCGCACGGGTGTTCCAGTGCTCATGGATAACCCCAAGGAGGTCGGCGCCGACCGCATCGCCAACACGCTCGCAGCGTTCACGCTCTACGGCGGCCCAAGCATCGTCGTCGACTTCGGCACCTCAACGAACTTCGATGTCATCTCGTCCAAAGGCGAGTTTCTCGGTGGCGCCCTAGCGCCTGGAATCGAGATTTCGCTCGAAGCTTTGGCTTCGCGCGCGGCCCAACTACGCAAGGTTGAATTCGTTGCCCCGCGGTCGGTGATAGCGAAGAACACGGTCGAGGCGCTGCAGTCAGGTGCGCTCTACGGTTTCGCCGGCCAGGTCGATGGAATCGTCACGCGGATCATCGCCGAACTCGGCGGTGAGGTGACGGCAGTGATCGCCACTGGAGGCCTTGCGCCAGTAGTGATCGCGGAATCCTCGACAGTCACGGTCCACCGCCCCGACCTCACGCTTCAAGGACTTCGGCTGGTGTACGAGAAGAACGTGTGAGCCTTGACGTCCTCGTGGACTTCATGGCCCGGCTGCACCGATAGCCTTACGCCATGACCGACGAGACCACCGCCCCTCCCGCCGCCGAAGACCACGAGGACGATGTACCCGAGCAGATTCGGGTTCGACGCGAGAAGCGGCAGCGGTTGCTCGACGAGGGCCAGGACGCGTACCCCGTGAGTGTGCCGATCACCCACTCGATTGCCGCAGTCCGGGCCGCGTACGGTCCGATGCCGGACGACACCGCTACCGGTGATCACGTTGCCATCGCGGGTCGAGTCATCTTCCAACGCAATACGGGCAAGCTTTGCTTTGCCGCATTGCGCGCTGGCGACGGAACTGAGATTCAGGCGATGCTCTCACTCGACAAGGTAGGCGAAGACCGGCTCGCCGCCTGGAAGTCCGACATCGACCTCGGTGATCACGTTGCAGTTCAGGGCGAGGTCATCACGTCGCGTCGTGGGGAGTTGAGCGTCCTAGCCGATACCTGGCAGTTGGCGTCGAAGGCGCTCCGGCCGCTGCCGGTAGCGCATAAGCCGCTGGCCGAGGAGACGCGAGTGCGGCAGCGTTACGTCGACCTCATCGTGCGTGAACAGGCTCGCGAGGTGGCGCAGTTGCGCATCCGCACCGTTGCCTCCCTGCGCGAAAGTTTCACGAGCCGCGGTTACGCGGAAGTCGAGACGCCGATGCTGCAGACCATGCATGGTGGCGCCACTGCGCGCCCCTTCGTCACCCACTCAAACGCCTTTGATCTTCAGGTCTTTCTGCGAATCGCGCCGGAGCTTTTCCTCAAGCGTTGCGTGGTCGGCGGAATGGAACGCGTCTTTGAGATCAACCGCAATTTCCGCAACGAGGGTGCCGATTCCACTCACTCGCCCGAGTTCGCGATGCTCGAGTTCTACCAGGCGTATGCCGACTATCGCGACATGCTTCGGCTGACCCGTGAAGTTATCCAGGAGGCGGCTCTCGCTGCGATGGGTTCGTTGACGTTCGAGCGAATTGACGGCACTAGCCGTGATCTCTCTGGTGAGTGGGACGAAGTTTCTGTGTACCCATCTGTGTCAGCTGCCGTGGGCCAAGAGATCACTAGCGCGACTCCGATCGCCCAACTCCGGGGGCTGGTAGAGGCGATCGGCAAGACGCCAGAGAAGACCTGGGTTCCCGGAAAATACGTGGAGGAGTTGCTCGAGCACCACGTCGTGCCGACCTTCACCGCGCCTACGTTCGTTCTCGACTATCCCGAAGACACCTCCCCGCTGGTGCGTGCGCATCGCTCCGAGCCCGGAGTTGTTGAGAAGTGGGATCTCTACATCGACGGTGCCGAACAAGGCACTGGCTACTCCGAACTGATCGATCCGGTAATTCAGCGCGAGAGGTTGGTCGCGCAGTCACTGCTGAAGGCAGGTGGTGACGGCGAGGCCATGCAGGTCGATGAGGACTTCTTGCGGGCCCTCGAGTACGGAATGCCGCCAACCGGTGGTGTCGGTTTGGGTATCGACCGGCTCTTGATGAATCTGACCGGGCTCAATATTCGCGAGACCATCCTCTTCCCGCTGGTCAAGCCCGAATGAGCGCCTCATCGGTGCCGGTCATCATCCGCGCGGCCCGCACATCCGACATAGGTCGAATTCGCGAGCTGGTCGACACATACTCGCGCGATCGACTTCTGCTCACCAAGGCCACTGTCACGCTCTACGAGGCAACGCCGGAATTCCTTGTGGCAGAACGTGATGGCCTGGTCGTTGGGTGTGGAGCCATCCATGTCATGTGGGCCGATCTTGCCGAAGTTCGCACAGTTGCAGTCGACCCTGCACTGCGCGGGCAGGGTGTCGGCGGTGAACTCCTACGTCACCTGATTCAGCGGGCTCGTGACTTCGGCGTGCAGAGGCTTTTCTGTCTTACTTTCGAGACCAACTTCTTCGCTCGCTGCGGGTTCGTTGAAATTGATGGCACGCCCGTCGAGCACGACGTCTACGAGCAGCTCCTGCAGTCATACGACGAAGGTGTCGCTGAGTTCCTCAACCTGGAGCGAGTCAAGCCGAACACCTTGGGCAATCACCGAATGCTGCTCGAGCTCTAGTCGGGTTTATCGGGTTGGGCTGTTGGCCCGGCGACGACTGATCATCGTCAATGAACGGTCCATGACCACGAGCGCCCCGAGTCCGAGGACAAAGGCGATCCACCCCAGGGGCTGTATCAACCACGACACAACCGACGCAAACATGAGGTTGCCGGGAACGCTGCGTACGGTTCCTCGTAGCAACGAACTTGCCGCATCGATGCCTGAACGAATGTGGGTTGTCGGTGCAAGCACGCTCAAGATCACCGGCATAGTCGCGAGAGTGCCTGCAACGAAAGGTGTTACGACACTGGTGATTACGGTGAGAGTGCCGACTATCAAGCCCGCCGCAGCGAGGCGAACGGGAAGTTCCCAGGGCAACGGCTCGGGTTCGTCCCCAGCGTCGCCGAAGGCCGCCGGCCACGTGGTGATTGCCAAAGCCGCAACGCCCAGCACCACTGCAAGAACCACCAACGGATACCGAACTTGGCTGAGCAGAGCGACGCCAACTAGTGCCACCGCGAGTGAGCCGGGTACTGCGAGTAGCGGTCGGATCCGACGAGCAAGGTGCGCATAAGTTGCGCAGAAGAGGATGACGGCGACTTGTCCGGCCACAACCCCATGTGCTGCAGTCGATGTCGAGGCTGGTCCGTCGATCAGCGCGACGAGAACGAGGAACGGTCCGGTGGTGAGAGGCAGCCCGACAACGCGGCCGCCCGACTCATGTCCCCAGCGACGCTGCACCATTGTCGCGATGAAGATCGTGAGCGGCGCCAGAGTGAATCGAAGGATGAGCAGGGCCACGTGCTCCACTCTCCCACTCGGACTTGCCGGCGCTGCACATGCGACCCTCAGCCAGTGTTGCGCAGGCCAGTTGCGATGCCATTGATGGTGAGCAGCAGTGCGCGTCTCAGTGTCGGATCCGGTTCGGTGCCCTCATGTCGCGCCGCCCGTACTCGGCGAAGCAGTTGCACCTGGAGCAGTTGCAGCGGCAGCAGGTAGTGGTCGCGCGTCGTCAAGGTGGCGGCAAGCGAGGTCTGCGAACCGAGTAGTTGGGCAGACCCGGTGAGCGCCAAGACTTCGCTGACTGTGGTGTCGTACTCGGCCGAGATGACGTCAAAAATATGCTGCAACTCAGGCGGGACCAACGCATCGACGTACTCACGCGCGACCGTGAGATCGGTCTTGGCAAGTGTCATCTCGACGTTGGAGATGAAGTTGCCGAAGAAGCGCCAGTCGCGATGCATCTCGGCCATGAGTTCACCGTGGCCAGCTTCGCGCGCTGCGCGCAGACCTGTACCGACCCCGAACCAGCCGGGCACGATTTGTCGTGACTGAGTCCAGCCGAAAACCCATGGGATGGCCCGGAGGAATTCGATGCCAGTATCCGATGTTCCCCGACGCGAGGGCCGTGAACCCAGATGCATACCGGCGAGTTCGTCAACCGGCGTCGATGTGGCGAAGTACCCCGGCAGATCCGGATCTTCAACGAGGGCACGGTAGGCGCGCTGCGCATTGGTGGACACCACATCCATGACCGGGTCCCACTTGGTGAGCAGATCCCCATCCGCATCCGGTGACTTGTGCAGCACAGTCGCCTCGACGACCGCAGCGAGTAGGAGTTCAAGATTGTCGCGCGCGAGGGCTGGCAGCAGGTACTTGTCGGAGATGACTTCACCTTGTTCGGTGAGTTTGATCTCCCCATCGAGCACCCCTCCCGGCTGCGAGAGCACCGCTTCGTAGGTTGGGCCACCCCCACGTCCGACAGTGCCACCGCGACCGTGGAAGAGCCGCAGGCGCACATCATGTGCAGCCGCGACATCTCGAAGCCGACGCTGGGCTAACTGAATCTCCCACTGCGAGGTGGTGATCCCGGCGTCCTTGTTGGAGTCCGAGTAACCCAGCATCACTTCTTGGACATTCCCGCGGAGCCGCACCAAGTGTCGGTACGACCGGTCGCTCAGCAGTGAGCCGAGGATGTCGCCGGCTCGACGCAGCTCGTCGACGGTTTCTAGCAGTGGCACAAATCCGATGCGTGCAACTCCGGCTTCGAGGTCTATCAGACCTGCCTCGCGAGCAAGGATCACCGGGGCTAGCACATCGTCTGCCCCCTTGGTCATGGAGATGATGTACGACTCGCAGACGTCGGGCCCGTGTCGGTCTAGGGCTTCGCGAATCGCCAGGAAGGTGCGGTACGTGCGGAGATTGTCGCCTTCGAGGGGAGGTGGCGTGGCGGCAAGAGGGCGCCGCGATTCCAGTTCCCGTGAGAGCAGTGCCTGCCTGTGTTCGCGGGGTAGGTCTTCGTAGCGCCAGCCTTGTTCGCCGAGCCGATCGATGAGTGCGCCGATTGCCGAATGATGTTCGGATGCGTGCTCGCGAACATCAAGTGTGACAAGGGAAAGACCAAATGTGGCGATCATCCGGATTGCACTGTCGACCACACCTTGCGCCGTCAATTCACCGCGGTGGCTCGCCAGTGAAGACCGGATCAGCATGAGGTCGTCGAGAACTTCGCGTGTCTGGGTGTAGTCGCGTCCGGGTTGGTGCGGTGCCGATGTCGCAATCCGGCCTCGAGTGTTCACAAGTTTGTACCTGATGCAGGTGAGCTTGAGTCGGTAGGGCTCTTCTGCATTGAGTCTGCGGTACCGCGGATCAAGGTCGGTTAGTGCAGTGAGGTCGGCGTCCAAAGACGCGCGAAGCTCTGACGAGACTTCGTTCATTCGTTCTGACACCGAGAGGTCTTCGAGGAGTCGATCGATGACCGGCAGTATGTCGCGGATGGCGTGGTCGCGAACGAGCCCGACGACGTTGAGGGTCACCTCGGGCGTCACGAATGGATTGCCGTCGCGATCGCCCCCAATCCAGGATCCGAAGGAGAGCGGGCGCGAATCGGGAGGCAGCGTGATGCCGATCGACGCCAACGCGTCGTTGAGATCGTCGAGTACCTGTACGGCTGGGCCCTGGGCAAGGTCATCGAGGTAATAGAGAGCGTTGCGTGCCTCGTCGAGAACCTCGGGACGGTCGAGCCTGAGTTCGTCGGTCTGCCACAGCAAGTCGACGATTTCTGCCGCGCGTCGGGCAACCCGAGGGTCGGTGAGCCCCGTGCCTTCAGCTTCGGCTCGATCGAGCAGGTCAGCGATCGAACGCAGTTTCAGCAACACCGATCGTCGGGCCGCCTCGGTCGGGTGAGCCGTGAACACCGGTCGAGCGGCAAGTCCCTGGAGTGCAGTAGTGACTTCGGCCCGGTCTAGCTCGCCTGAGTCGAGGGCGACGCCAATCCGCCGTGCCGCCCGGGTCAACGGGTCACCCGACGTGCGGCGACTGTCGCGCTGCAGTCTGGATCGGTGTACCTGCTCGGCGATATTAGCCAGGTGGAAATAGGTGGAGAACGCGCGTGCCAGCCTGATCGAAGTGGGCAGATCGATCGACGCAAGCAGGTCGGACGTGGCCCCTACCTGTGTTCGGGCAAGTTGCCGCACCTTTTCGACGAGCTGGAGCAACTCGGCGGAGTCTTGCCGCACGAGGGTGGCGCCGAGGAGTTCGCCAAGCACCCGGATATCGCTGCGCATCGGCGCAAGATCATCCGGCGAAGCGGCGGGGCTAGGGGAATGCATGGGGTTCACGGGATCCGATCCGGCGGAGGTCGCTGCCGGCGCAGCTTCGCTGGTGCACCGAGGGAAGTCTATCGGGCTCGAAGAGTGGCGCCTGATCTTCCCCAAATCAGCAATATGTGCTGGCTAGATGTGAATTAGGTCATGTGGTTAGCGGTTGCGAGAAAAGCGCGCTAATGTGCACTCAAGTGATTGCGGTACGAGCGTAGATTGCACATCGTGCTATTGTGGTGCAGCCACTGTCTAAATGTCTCTTGAAGGGTAAATTGCAATGGCTCAGAAAGTGCAGGTTGTGCTCGTCGATGACGTTGATGGCGGCAAAGCCGAAGAGACCGTGGCGTTCTCGCTAGATGGTGTTTCGTACGAGATTGATCTATCGAGCGAGAATGCAGCGCGGTTGCGCGATGCTCTGGCGAACTATGTCGGAAATGCCCGCCGCATTGGTGGTTCGAAGCGCACCAGCCGCGGCCGTGGTAACAAGTCCGGTCTGAATCCAGCCGATGTGCGCGCGTGGGCCAAGACTCAGGGAATTACGGTCAGCGAGCGCGGACGCATTAGCGCTGAATTGCAGGCCCAGTATCAAGCTGCTCGCGCCTGAACTAGCACAGACGCAAGCTAACGGCCGTTCCCCTAAGTAGGGGCGCGGCCGTTAGTTATTTGTGACGCGAGTCCGTGTGGGTGAGGGCTAGACCTTGAGTTCTGCGTCGAGGAGCCCGAGCTTTGCGTCCTTGGGACCGAGCAAGAATGCACCCACGTACAGCAGGCCCGCGATCAGCAGCAGTGCGGGGTAGCCGACGATCAGCGCGAGGTACTCGAGGCAGCCACCGAGCATTGCACCGAGCAGGTTCGCCGCGAACGCGCCGGTGGGGTCGTCGGTCGTTTCGAACCGGCTGGCGAACACAATGTTGGACGCGAACACGGGCCCAAACGCCACCACGGCTGCGGCGATAACGCGCGCCCATACTGGCAATGCGAGCAGCCACGTAGTGGGTACTAGCCAGGCGATCAGCAGGGTGAGGCCAAGCAGGCCGAATGCGATGGGCCGTGATGGCCGGGTCTTCAGTCGACGAGTGACTTCGACCGCGAGAAGTACCACGATGAGGATTCCAGCGAATACGAATGCGTTGACCAGCCAGGTCGTACCAAAGAGCAACGCCGACCAGGTGACGGCTCGAGTCTCGAGCAGAAGGAATGCCGCCCCGAGGCAAGCTAGGTCGGCGTAGGGCGCCATGCGCCGTAGTGGTCCGCCGACTTTGCGCACGGCAACAAAGGAAATCAACAAGATCAAACCAATGACAACGAGGAAGATTGTCGGGATTCCTTGGTCCTTGAGATAGAGGAATGGCCGCTCGTCATGCACAGGGGCCGGGCCTGTAACTGACGCGACGCTTGTGGCGTTGGTGCCGGGTATGCCGCACTTTTGGTCCTCGGGCGTTAGCCCGATGACGATGACGGCACTGCGCGCTGCATAAGTGTCGACACAAGGCTTATGGCCGAATGCTGCCTCCGCGGTTCCAGCGAGCCGACCAATTAGCCAATCTTCGCGGTAGTAGTTGTACATCGCGAATGCACCGCCGGGCTTTAGCCGAGACCGAACTGCCTCGAGTGCTTCCTGGGTGAACAGGTAGCTTTCCAGCCGCAATTGGTTTGAGCCGGCGACCAGCGTGAGGGAATCGGGCAGCGCGAAGATGATGAGGTCATACATGTGATCGGTCTGACGAAGGAACGCGCGTCCATCGCCGATATAGGAAGTCACGCGTGGGTCGTCGTAGGGCTTTTGTGGATGCATCTGTACGCCGAGGTCGCGAATTCGTGGATCGATTTCTACTGCGTCTACGTGGGTGGCACCGTTTCGCAACGCAAGCGCGACATCTGATCCGTTTCCGGCTCCGACCACGAGCACATCGCCGACTCCGCCGTTGTCAGCGATGCGCTGGTAGGGGATGCCATAGAAAGGTTCCTGTTCGAGCCTGACGTCAAGGGAAATGATCGCCTGGTGGGGCACTCCGTTCGCGATCACGATCGTGGCTGTGTAGGGATTGCCTTTGCTGTCGGTGCCGGATTGATCCAGTGTCTGGATCTTGTAGTACGGCGACCAAATGTCACCGGCGAAAGTGCCGATCGACAGCATCACGACGAATGCGAGCAGGCCCGCGATAGTCGCCCACGACTTACGGAAGGGACGCATGGGCAGCAGCGCCACGGTCACCGCAGTTATGACTAGTGCCCACACCATCGGCGGCGCACCAAAGAACGACATGATCGCGAACAACACGGTGCCGATGAGGCTGCCGATGAGGTCGTACCGGTAGGCGTCGAGGCGAGGTAGATCGAAGAAGCATTGCGCCACCATCACGGCTGGGCCGACCAGGACCGCGGCTACGCCGATGAAGACCAGCGCCAAGGTGAGTTCAGGGGGAAGTGTTCGAGTGGTGGAGACGGCCGTGAAGTAGATGAGGTCGCTACCTGATCGGTCGACGCCACCCGGGAAGACCAGCACACCGAGTACTAGGGCGGCCAGGATCACTGGGAACCACATGGGCGGCTTGCGGTCAGCCTTGGCGAGCAGGAAGCCGAGCCCGATTCCCAAGAACGAACCGAGCAGCACGATGTTGGAGAAGTACGACAGGTGCAGCAGGTTCGAACCCAGCCACCGGATCAAGGTGAGCTCGGTGAAGAGCATGAGCGAACTGGCCAGGATGAGGCGAATGCGAACAGACATGAGCCTGATCATGCCGTCACTGACTCGCCGATCAGCGGCGCCCCGCTCAACCGGTGAAGATGATCTCCGTGTCCCAAGCGCCTGGTTGTTGCTGCTGCAGTTCCCAGAACTTGGCTGCGATAGCTGCCGGTTCAAGACCCGGTGCGCCGATGACTCCGTTGATGATTAGCGTCGCCACATGGACGCCGCTGCCGTCAAGGTCGCGAGCGGCCGCGTCGGTGAAATTGCGAAGTGCGGCCTTGCTCATGCCGAGCGCTGTAGCGGGGGCCCAGGCGTGCAATCCGAGGCCGCCGCCAGTGGTGAAGAACGTTCCGTTGCCCCGTTCCCGCATCGCGGGCATGAACTCCTGAAGACTTACAAGCGCCCCTACCGCACCGACCTTGAATGCGGTGACGACGTCATCGATCGATACCTCCCCCGGGGTTCCGGGTGGGTTGATCGAGGCATTGAACAGCACGATGTCGGGATCGCCATGCTCGGCCTTGATGAGGCCACAGGCGCGCCGAAGATCGGTTTCGTCGCCAATATCGGCGGCGTAGGAGTAGGCCGTAATGCCCTCGTTGCGTAGCACTTCTGACAACTTGTCAGTGCTCTCCAGATTGCGTCCGAGCGCGATAATTGTCGCCCCGCCCTCACCGAAGCGGCGGGCAAGCGCAATTCCCAGACCAGGGCCGATTCCTACGACAATTGCGATCATGGGCTGACGTTATCGGGTCGAGCGCACTGCGACGATGTGCCGTACGAACAGTCAGGTTCACCCTGGGCGTAACGCGTGCAGGAACGCCAGACGGCCCAGTTGGGTTGTGTGGACATGAAGCTTGGCGCTAGCCGGGCTAGGCTGGCCTGATAGCCGCCCTCCGTGGCGGCCTGGGGTGAGGAGTTCACGATGTTCGAGAGGTTTACCGACCGGGCGCGCCGGGTTGTCGTTCTGGCTCAAGAAGAGGCCCGGATGCTCAACCACAACTACATCGGTACCGAGCACATTCTGCTCGGCCTGATTCACGAGGGCGAGGGTGTCGCTGCAAAGGCGCTCGAGTCACTCGGCATTTCCCTCGAGGCTGTCCGGCAGCAGGTCGAGGAGATTATCGGCCAGGGCCAGCAGGCACCGTCGGGGCACATCCCCTTCACCCCGCGTGCCAAGAAGGTGCTTGAGCTCTCGCTGCGTGAGGCGCTGCAGCTCGGCCACAACTACATCGGTACTGAGCACATCCTGCTCGGCCTCATCCGCGAAGGTGAAGGTGTTGCCGCGCAGGTGTTGGTCAAGCTCGGCGCTGACCTCAACCGGGTGCGCCAGCAGGTAATTCAGTTGCTTTCCGGTTACCAGGGCAAGGAGCCGGCGGCGGCTGGCACCGGCCCGCAGGAAGGCACTCCGTCGACCTCGCTTGTCCTTGACCAGTTCGGCCGTAACTTCACCCAGGCCGCGCGCGAAGGCAAGCTCGATCCAGTAATTGGCCGCGAGAAAGAGATCGAGCGCATCATGCAGGTGCTCTCGCGGCGCACTAAGAACAACCCTGTGCTCATCGGTGAGCCCGGTGTCGGCAAGACCGCGGTCGTCGAAGGCTTAGCGCAGATGATCGTCAAGGGCGAGGTGCCCGAGACACTCAAGGACAAGCAGATCTACTCTCTCGACCTTGGCGCGCTCGTCGCCGGAAGCCGCTACCGTGGTGATTTCGAGGAGCGCTTGAAGAAGGTCCTCAAGGAAATCCGTACGCGCGGCGACATCATCTTGTTCATCGACGAGATGCACACGCTCGTCGGTGCAGGTGCCGCCGAGGGTGCCATCGACGCCGCTTCGATCCTCAAGCCCATGCTTGCTCGTGGCGAACTCCAGACCATCGGCGCGACCACGCTCGACGAGTACCGTAAGTATGTTGAGAAGGACGCCGCACTCGAGCGCCGGTTCCAGCCGATTCAGGTGGCTGAGCCGTCGCTCGCGCACACCATTGAGATCCTGAAGGGTCTGCGTGATCGCTACGAGTCGCACCACCGAGTCTCGATCACTGACGCCGCTCTCGTTGCTGCTGCCACTTTGGCTGATCGCTACGTGTCTGACCGCTTCCTTCCGGACAAGGCGATTGACCTCATCGACGAGGCAGGTGCCCGCCTACGTATCCGCCGGATGACCGCGCCGCCGGACTTGCGTGAGTTCGACGAGCGCATCGCTAATGTCCGTCGTGAGAAGGAAAGCGCGATCGACTCGCAGGACTTCGAGAAGGCAGCTTCGTTGCGTGACAACGAAAAGCAGCTGTTGGCTGAGAAGGCTCAGCGCGAGCGCGAGTGGAAGGCCGGCGACATGGATGTCGTGGCCGAGGTCGATGAAGATCTCATCGCCGAGGTTCTGGCCGTCGCCACGGGCATCCCGGTGTTCAAGCTCACCGAGGAAGAAAGCGCCCGACTGCTGCGCATGGAGGACGAGCTCCACAAGCGCGTCATCGGCCAGCAGCAGGCGATCAAGTCGCTCTCGCAGGCGATTCGTCGCACGCGCGCCGGCCTTAAGGACCCCAAGCGCCCTGGTGGCTCGTTCATCTTCGCTGGCCCGTCCGGCGTGGGTAAGACCGAGCTGTCCAAGACTCTCGCTGAGTTCTTGTTTGGTGACGAGGATTCGCTGATCGCACTCGACATGAGCGAGTACTCCGAGAAGCACACGGTGTCGCGCCTGTTCGGCTCGCCCCCCGGATACGTGGGTTACGAAGAGGGCGGCCAGCTCACCGAGAAGGTGCGTCGCAAGCCATTCTCGGTGGTGTTGTTCGACGAGATCGAGAAGGCGCACCCCGACATCTTCAACTCGCTGTTGCAGATTCTCGAGGACGGTCGACTCACCGATTCACAAGGTCGGGTTGTTGACTTCAAGAACACCGTGATCATCATGACCACCAACCTCGGCACGCGTGATATCGCCAAGGGTCAAAACCTCGGCTTCGCCAACGCCTCTGACACCAAGTCGGTGTACGAGCGGATGAAGAACAAGGTCAACGACGAACTCAAGCAGCACTTCCGGCCAGAGTTCTTGAACCGTGTCGATGACATCGTCGTGTTCCACCAACTCACGCAGGACGAGATCATCACGATCGTCGACCTCATGGTGGCGAAGTTGGATCAGCGGCTCAAGGACAAGGACATGGGCATCGAGCTCACGCGCACTGCCAAGGATCTTCTTGCTGTGCGTGGTTACGACCCGGTGCTTGGTGCGCGTCCGCTGCGTCGAACGATCCAACGAGAGATCGAAGATGCGCTGTCGGAGAAGATCCTGTTTGGCGAATTGCGTCCAGGCACGATCGTTGTTGTCGACGTCGAGGGCGAAGGTGCCGAGGAGCACTTCATCTTCCGCAGCGAGGATAAGTCCGAGGTGCCCGCCATCGACGAGATCGTCGAAGCGGCTGGCTCTGGCGATGCAGGTGCGAGCACGTAGGCACCCCCGTCATAGAACGTCATTTGAGCGGCGCATCCACTGTGGGTGCGCCGCTCAAATACGTTCCAGCACAAGCTATTTCGGCAGGGCGTAGGTGCCATCAGGTAGTGGGTCGAGCAGGCCATCGGAGACGAGCGAGTCAAGGGCTCGTTCGCGCTGCACGGCGTCGGGCCAGACGATGTCGAGTGCCGACTTCGGCACCGCAGAGTCGGTACCGCGCACAACGTCCAGGAGTCGCCCGCGCACCTGGCGGTCAGTGCCGGCGAATCGCTGCACAGTTCGTGCCGGCCCGTCATAGCTGGGCTTACCAGCGGCTAGCCAGCGGCAGTTAGCGGCCACAGGGCACATGTCGCATGTTGGGCTCGAAGACGTGCAGACAAGGGCGCCGAGTTCCATCAGTGCAATCGACCACAGTGCGGCTGCTGTGTCGTTATCGGGTAGCACTGCCTCTGCTCGGTCACGCTCCGCTGTGGTGACCGAGGGCCGAGCGAACTCAGTGCCATCGAGCACGCGGGCGAGTACTCGGCGCACGTTGGTATCGAGGACCAACGCGCGCTTGCCGTAGGCGAAGGCCAACACTGCAGCTGCCGTGTAATCGCCGATGCCAGGCAGTGAACGAAGGTCGCCGTAGTTGTCAGGCACATGACCGGCGAATCGTGAATCACACTCCACGGCGGCAGCGTGCAGGCGTAGGGCTCGCCTGGGGTAGCCGAGCTTCCCCCACATTCGTACTGCCTCGCCCGGCGAATCAGCTGCGAGGGCCGTGGGCGATGGCCACCGCTCGAGCCACGATTGCCAGACCGGGACGACGCGTTGGACGGGGGTCTGCTGCAGCATGATCTCGCTGACTAGCACGGCCCAGGCATCGCAATCAGGGTTGCGCCAGGGCAGGGTGCGCGCGTTGTGGCGGTACCACGTCGTGAGCGGCGGGTGCAGTGGCGATAAGTCCGGCACGGTCGGCATCCTCGCACTCGGGACCTCGTTGTGCAGCGACAAGGTAGGTTCTGCAACGTGAGCTCGCTGCTGAACCCCGTCGGCCCTGCTGGCCGCACGGCCTATTGGATTCGCCGACTCGTGCTGCTCGGGCTGGTGCTGGTGCTCGTTCTGGGTCTCAAGTGGCTCATCTTCGGCCGAGGCACGCAGAGCGCGGATACCAACTCACCCGGTGGCTCGTCCACCTCGGCTCCCTCAACCAACCCGAGCGTTAGCCCGACCAATACTGCAGATGCAGGTCAGACCCTTGCTTGTGCCGACTCCGATCTCAAGGTCACGGCCTCGACTGATGCGGCGCGGTATCCGGTTGGCTCGACCCCACGGCTGCGGATGAAGATTGAGAATGTTTCCGCAAAGCCGTGTACTCGTGACATCGGCGCGGCACAGAACGAGTTGGTGATCCGCTCAGGTTCGGTCCGAGTGTGGTCATCTGATGACTGCAGCCCCGGCGGGAGCCCGGATATCGCGACCTTGGCCCCTGGGCAATCCTTCTCGGTCACTGTCACCTGGCCGGGCCGGCTCTCAGCGCCCGGCTGTACCGGCAAGAAGGCGATCGCTAAGGCGGGCACCTACCGACTGGTGGGGCGCAACGGCACCCTGCGGTCGAGCGCGTCGCCGTTTAGCCTGACCTGATCGGACGGCTAGACGTATCGCTCGAGGATGCTCGACTCGGCAAGACGTGACAAGCCCTCGCGAACCGAACGCGCTCGAGTCTCGCCGACACCTTCGACGGCTTGGAGTTCGTCGATGCTTGCCGCGAGCAATTTCTGCAGACCGCCGAAGTGTCCGACAAGACGTTCGAGGACGATCTCAGGCAGCCGCGGGACTCTGGCCAGCAGACGGAATCCCCTGGGGCTCACGGGATGATCGAGCAGATCGGGCGACGACGTGAAGCCGATCGCGCGGGCGACGAGTCCGAGATCAAGCAGGTCGGTGGCCGACAACGAGTCCAGATCTGCAAGCGCGCTGGCGACCGTGCGCGGACGTTTCCCCGGGGGCATGTAGTCGCGGATGACGAGTTCGCGGTCGTTGCTCACGCCAGCGATCAGTTCGTCCAACTGCAAAGACATGAGCCGGCCGTCGGTGCCCAGTTCGATGACGTAGTCGGTGATCTCAGCGGCGATGCGTCGGACCATCTCGAGGCGCTGCGCGACTGAGCCAACGTCGCGGATGGTGACCAGATCTTCGATTTCAAGCGCCGAGAGCGTGCCGCTGACCTCATCGAGGCGCATCTTGTAGCGCTCGAGAGTCTGCAGTGCCTGATTGGCGCGGGCTAAAATCGCCCCGGTGTCTTCGAGAACGTAGCGTCTGCCGTCGACATAGAGCGCGATGGTCTTCATTGACTTGCTGACGCTGACCACGGGGTAGCCGGTCTGCTTCGCGACGCGGTCGGCAGTGCGGTGACGTGTGCCCTGCTCGTCGGTGGGGATGCCTGGATCGGGCAGCAACTGGACAGCCGCACGCAGAATTTTGGTGGCGTCGCGATCGCAGATGACGGCGCCGTCCATCTTGGAAAGTTCGCGGAGTCGTTGGGCCGAGAAGTCGACGTCGAGGGCGAAACCGCCGGTGGCCATGACATCGACGATGCGGTCGTGCCCGAGTACGACCAGCCCGCCGGTGTTACCGCGAAGGATGCGTTCGAGGCCGTCACGTAGGACTGTGCCTGGCGCCACTTGGGCGATCGCTGCGCGAAGCGTGGCTTCGGTGTCGGTGGCCTTATCGCTTGCCACGGTGCTCCCTGGGTGATGACTCGAACCTTGAGTGCGAGCCGAATCTGCAGTTTGCTCGCAGGGTGACTCTAGCGAGAGTCTGAGTGTCTTCGCGCCGTCGAATAGGTGGCCGTTCTTAGAACGTTATTGACGGGGCACCACGCTGAGTCGGCGGAGCCGGCTCAATGCCTCGTCGAGGTGGCCGACTTCGGTGTATTCGATGCCCTCGGCTGGTTCTGGCAGGGCCTTTCGTGAGCCGCGTGGAATGAGCAGCCTGCGGTAGCCGAGCCGGGCTGCTTCGGCCGCCCGCTGAGCCAGGAATGGCACCGGTCGGATATCGCCCGAGAGCGCGACCTCACCGATGGCAAGGACGTCAGAGGCCATGGGTCGGTTTGCGGCGGATGAGGCAACCGCGATGCAGACAGCGAGGTCGGCGGCAGGATCGGAGAGTTTCGCGCCACCCACGGTGGCAACGTAGACGTCACCCGCTAGGCGTTCGTTGCTCGATCGCTCGGTAACGGCGACGAGCATTGCGACCCGAGTGGAGTCAAGGCCGGTGACCCCGCGTCGTGGCACCGGACTCGCTGACGTGACGAGGGCTTGGACTTCGGCCAGCATGGGCCGTCGTCCCTCCATCGTGACGGTGACGCACGTGCCTGCCACTGGGCGATCTCGTTGGGCCCGAAACAGATTGGACGGGTCCTGCACTTCGCGCAGGCCGTCATCAGCCTGCTCAAAGCAGACGATCTCATCGGCCGCGCTTCTCTCGATTGTCGGCATGTTGGGCTAGATTCCGCTACATGACGTCGGATGCGGTGACCGTAGTGCCGTGGAGGCTGATCTGGGCGACTGTCGGCCCCGACCCCGAGAGTCGCGCGCGCGCCGAGCGATTGGAGGTTGCCCTGAGGCTTCCCGTATTGATGGCTTCGGACGGCTCACTGGACTACTCCATGAACCAGTACTTCTGCTCCCCTCAATTTCAGTCTTTCTCCACCTCGACGCAAGAGACTTACGCGCAGGAGATCGCGGTCTGGTGCTCGTACCTGGATCGGTTTGGGCTCTCATGGATCGATGCGGTTGAGGACGACTTTCTGGCCTTCAAGGTCGCTCGGACGGGCCCAGCGGCGCGACCAACACCGGTGGCAGGTGCGACGTGGAACAAGGCAGTCGCGGCACTTACGGCCTTGTACGTGTGGGCGGTCAAGAAGCGGACGGTCTCACAGTCTCCAGTGCCGGTGGAAGCATCTGCTCGCCGACCGGGCAGGGGGGCCAGAGCCACGAATGCTCGAAAGGTCCGCCCTGACCGTTGGGTTACGCCATCGACATACCGGTTGTGGCGAGACGTTGGGCTTCTCGGCCGATGCGCGGAGGTGGCGGGACCTCAGCACTATGAGGCGGGGTCGGGTGATCCGTCCTTTGGTGGTCGACTGTCACAACGCAACGCGACGTTCAGCAATCTTGCCTACATAACCGGCCTTCGTGTTCGGGAATGTGGCTCCCTGCTCACGGTCGACGTGCCCGCCGAAGAGGCGGAGCGGGCCCTTGCTGCAGCGGTGGCCAAGTTTGGCAGTGGTCGGATGTTCATGTGGCCGAGTGGCGCTGTTGAGGAAGTCCGGCAGTACATGAGGTTCACGCGACAGACTGCTGTGTCCAGGGCTCGCAGGGCGGGACGCTATGACGGCATCGAGGACATTCTCTGGGTCTCGGATTCCTGCCGTACACGCAAGGGCCTAGCGCTGATCGTGGCGGGGGAGGCTGAGCCTCTTCTGCTTAATGGAATTGATGCAGCCAAGCGTCTCCGGCTTTTCACGGACACTCCCCGAGGCCCCGAGCCAATGTCGCTCTGGCTCAATGAGAACGGGATGCCCATGCCTCATGCCGGATGGGACGCGGTGTTCATGCGGGCGAACCAGCGCGTTGAGCGAGAACTGCGACGGCTCGGCTACTCGGGAGACCGGCTTTGGGTTATGCCACATAGTTTGCGCTTCTCGTTCGCTTTGGCACTTCTGGCCACGCTGCACCAGCAGATCGATGAGGCGCACCCATCTGGCTCGGACTTCGGCTACGACGAGGAGCGCTACCGATTCGCCTTCGAACAGGTTCGAAGTCGGCTTGGTCACTCGTCCATCGAGACGACCAAGGGGATTTACTTGCGCCCGGTGCAGACCATCAGGGGACATGCACTTCTGAGGGCGGCTTCCAAGGGGTTCGGGATCGAAGCCGCGCTCTCCGACCTAGCGGCATCCGTCTACGACGAGAACGGGTCGGGAGCGGTCCGAGATCTCGCGAATCCACGCCTTGGACGTCCCATCGACCCGGTGTCGCTGATCGCCGATACCTTGTCGGACGACAACTAGAACCTAGGAGCCCTATGGCTAAGAACTCTCCCTCTTTCCGATGCGGTGAATGTGGCGCCACCACTGTCAAGTGGGCAGGTCGCTGCCAGAAGTGCTCCACATTCGGATCGATGGTCGAGGTCAGCGCGGTTCAGCCTCAGCCTGGGCACGCGGCCTCCTCGGCAGGCAAGCAGCCTACTCAGGCCGCGCGACGGGTCTCCGACGTAATGAACGCTGGCCCCGTGCAGCGGGTGAAAACTGGCATTGGCGAGTTCGACCGCGTAGTGGGAGGGGGACTCGTTCCAGGCCAGGTCATTCTTCTTGCAGGGCCTCCCGGTTCAGGGAAGAGCACGCTCCTACTTGCTGTCGCTGACTCGGTCGCCAAGAACACTGGCAGACGAGTCCTCTACGTGTCCGGCGAGGAGTCGGTCGAACAGGTAGCGGTCCGTGCCCTTCGTGTGGGTGCTGACTCCGACAACCTGCTGCTGGCGGACGACACGGACTTGGCCATTCTCATTGGTCACGTGGACGAGAACGGCCCTGACATCAGCCTGATCATCGTTGACTCGATTCAGACGATCGCGTCGGCGGACATTGACGGGCGCGCAGGCGGTGTCACGCAGGTGATGGCGGTAGCGCAGGTGTTGACACGCCTGGCGAAGTCACGGGGGATCCCCATGATCATCATCGGGCAGGTCACCAAGGACTCCAACGTCGCTGGCCCACGGGCGCTGGAACACATCGTTGATGCAACGCTCAGTCTGGAGGGTGACCGTCATACGTCGCTGCGACTCCTGAGGGCGGTGAAGAACCGCTTTGGTTCCCTGGAAGTCGCAGCGTTCGAGCAGACCGACGCAGGAATGGCCGAAGTTTTGGACCCTAGCGTTCTGTTTCGAGGGACGCGGGAAGAGCCGGTGCCCGGCACGTGCGTGACCGTCACGGTGGAAGGTAATCGCGCTCTTCTGGCAGAGGTTCAGGGACTGGTGGCTCCAACAACGAACCCGAACCCGCGACGTGGAGTATCTGGGTTGGAGTCTTCGCGTGTGGCCATGCTGATCGCGGTGGCTGAGCGGACCGCGTCGCTGCGACTGTTCGACAAGGACGTCTTTCTCGCGACGGTCGGCGGCATGCGGCTGAACGACCCGGCTGCGGACCTTGCGGTGTGCTTGGCGATCGTCACTGCCGCGGAGGCGGGGGTTCTTCCACTGGATGTGGCGGCGATCGGTGAGGTCACTCTGTCCGGTGACGTCAGACCGGTCCCCATGATGACTGAGCGTGTCGCTGAGGCGATCAGGTTGGGCTACCGACGACTGCTAGTGCCGCCGGGAACGAAGGACCGGGTGAAAGGCAAGGGAGATGGGGGAGTTCTGATTGAGGTGCCGACGTTGAGTCGTGCGGTAGCGGCGATGAAGGCGTGGGGGTAGGTGTCGCGTGGCGCGAGCCTATATTTCCGATCCCTCCACAATGGAGGAGGAGTCGCCTCCGGCGGACCCGTTCGTTGTCGTCTGCTTCCCTGAGGGTTCGACAGAGTCGCTCACGATTGACTTTTCTGACTGGGTCGGCTCTTCGGCTCTTCGCGCCGAGATGGCGGTGGCGTGCCGGCGGTTGACTGGACCGGCTGGTGGCTGGCGGTCCGTGCACACCATCAATGGTGGTGTGGCAATTGGTCGTCGGTTCGTTTCCTGGTGTGGCGATCGAGGCCTACAGACATTCGCGAACCTGACACCGAGCCTGTGGAACGACTGGCTTCTACACGTCCAGTCGAAGCCGTCCAAGGCCGGAACGCAACGTGACCTGATCGCTCGGGCGCGACATTTCGTCTTGGCCAGCGGAGTTGCTTCGGAACACTTGGTCGACGTGCTCAAGCATCGACTCCCTCACGGGCCCATCGACGAAGTCGAGTGCTACAGCGAAGAGCAGTTCAATGTGATCCAGTCGGCTGCCAAGCGGGTCGTGGCGGCAGCCCACAGGCGAATCACCGAGAACATCGCACTGTGCAACAACGATCCGTCGCTGTTGACCGTTGAGCAGCAGACTCGTGTAACGGCGCTGCGCATTCTCGCGAAGGGTGAGACCCTTTCGCGCATCGACCATTACCGCGCCTTGTCCTGCGTGGCCACGTCCTATCCGCCATCCCTTCGCGGCGGAGCGTTCTACTACGGCCAACATGTGGAGGCCAGGTCGCAGATGTTCCTGATGCCATCGGAGGCGTTTGCCGCTGCGATCCTGCAGGCGTGCCTGGACGGCTCCAACCTAGCCGTCATCAAGACACGGAAGGTCCCGGCAGGCGCACCCGGGCTCGGCGAATCCGAGGATCTCTACTCGGTCTCGGACGACAAGCCACGGGCCGGCGAGCGTCGCTACCAGATGAGCGTGTCGTTCGGTAGCGATGCGCGATGGCTGCAGAGGATCGCTGAATCGACCCAGCCCGGGCGGGACCTGCTCGCAAGTCAGGGGAAGGCGGGCAGTCAAGGACTCCTCGTGTACTGGGGACGGTCGGGTCCCCGTCAGGGAATCCCGTTCTCTTCGGGCGGCGAGGTGTGTATGGACTGGTGGCCTGACGGTTTTGGTGTCCCGTCGTTCCGCAGATTACGCAAGACCCACTCGGTGCGGATACGCAGAGAGCCCGCCGGACACTCCCGTCGCACCTGGATCGAGGACTACTTATTCGCGGACGAGGCAACGCGCGAGCGGCTCCGCGATGTTGCCGCCAAGGGGTTCCAGCAGTTGATCGACGATGCTGAGTCGCGCATGGAGATGCGGATCGTGTCTACCCCGTTACCCCAGGCGCAGGATACGTTGATCGGTTCTTGCAGCGACTTCGAACACCACCCGACCACCCACGTGCCGTGCACGGACGCCTTCTGGATGTGCCTGTTCTGCCCTAACGCGGCTGTCGAAGAGCGGCACTTCCCCCGCCTCCTCGCCCTCGTCGAGGCATTGGAGAACCGAGCGTCCGTCGGATCGCAAAACTGGGCAGACCGCTTCGCCCCCTACTACGCGGCGCTCATC
>Ga0194055_10000225_pt1 | contig 43941 bp, 42 predicted proteins | sample SepL449m_MetaG_FD_155482 | JGI IMG/M metagenome (GOLD analysis project Ga0194055, IMG submission 155482) | Anoxic zone freshwater microbial communities from boreal shield lake in IISD Experimental Lakes Area, Ontario, Canada - Sep2016-L442-9m | ecosystem: Environmental > Aquatic > Freshwater >... | reverse complement strand
GGCAAAGTCTACTCCCCCGTCCGCAGCGCCTGTCCCATGGTGGCCACCATCGCGTCGACCGCGAACTTGGGTTTGACGTTCATCGCCAGCGCCTCGCGGCACTCCAGTACCGCCTCGATGCACCCCAGCAGCCGATCCTTCGGTGCATGCGCGGCCAGCGCGGCGACCCGGTCGGCCATGTCGGGATGGCTCTGGACCACGGCCGCCCCGCTGGCAACCATCAATGCGTCCCGGAAATAGGTCGCCAGGTCGATCAACGCCCGGTCCAGCGCGTCTCGCGACGCTCGGGTCGCCCGCGACTTCTGCCGCTTCTCCAGGTCTTTGAGCGCCCCGGCGGACCCGCGCAGCGCACCGGCCGTCCCCTTGCCGGTCCCGCCGGCGCCCAGGGCGATCCGCAACTCCTCGGTTTCGGTCTCGTCGCGACCGGCCGTCAGCGCCTTGGCCTCATCCTCTGCGGCCGCGACCAGTTCCTCGACCGCCGCATAGGCCCGCGACGGTGTCGCGGCGTCGCGGGCCAACCCCAGCGCCTGGGCGCGACGGGCCCGCGCCTCCTGGTCGGTCGCCAGCCGGCGAGCCCGGCCGACGTGGCCCCCGCTGATCGCGGCCGCCCAGGCGGCGTCCTGCTTGCTCAGCCCGTCGCGCTCGATGAGGACCCTTGCGATGGCGTCGGCCGAGGGTGTCGTCAACGCCACATGACGGCACCGCGACCGCAGCGTGATCGCGATGTCCTCGGGGTCCACCGACGGCGCGCAGAGCAGGAACACCGTCGACGGCGGCGGTTCCTCGACCACCTTCAACAATGCGTTGCCGGCTCCCTCGGTGAGCCGGTCGGCGTCCTCGATCACGACGATCTGCCAGCGCCCGGTGCTGGGACGCCGGGCAGCCATCGCGACGATGGCCCGCATCTCAGTGACCCCGATCGACAGGCCTTCGGGCACGATACGACGGACGTCGGGGTGGGTGCCGGCCATCGTCGTGGTGCACGCCCGGCACTCCCCACACCCAGGGGCGCCCTCAGCGGTGCACTGCAGGGCCGCGGCGAAGCACAGCGCCGCCACCGAACGGCCCGATCCGGGCGGCCCGGTGATCAGCCAGGCGTGCGTCATCGACCCGCTATAACCCGCATCGTGAGCGGAATCACCCCTGGCCGCCCTCGCGGCAGCGACGAGCTCCGACTCCACCGCGCTTTGGCCGACCAGCCGTGCGAATACTCCCGACATCGATTGCCAACAGTAATGCGCAGGTCCGACGGGCCAGGTCCGGGCCTCAGCGTTGCATTTAGATCGGTCGCCTGTGAACGCTACGGTGGGTTGGTGATTACCGCGCCGGTGACGCGCGGACGGATAAGTGAATTCGTCCGCTGGCTGGTGCGCACACCATGGCCGGTGTTCTCCCTGGGGATTCTGCAGGCCGACATCATCGGCGCCCTACTGGTGCTGGGCTTCCTGCGGTTCGGCCTGCCCCCGGCTGAGCGCCTCAAGCTTGGGGACCTTCCCGCGACGAACCTGGCCATCTTTCTGGGCTACGTGGCCGTCGCCTTCATCATCGGCACGGCGATCAGCTTTTACCTGCTCGTCCCCGTGTTCCGCTGGCAGCGCCGCGATTCTCTGCTCACCGACGACGACCCGGCGGACAGCGAAAAGGCCAGGATGCGGGCATTGCGGATGCCCACCTACCGATCGGCGATCAGCATCGTGCTCTGGCTGCTCGGCGCGATCGTGTTCATCGGCGCGAGCTGGCCGGTTGCGCGCCACGCCACACCGGACCTGGCCATGGCCGTGCTCGCCGGCGCCACCGCGACCGCGATCATCGGCTATCTGCAGTCCGAACGGGTGCTGCGGCCCGTGGCCGTCGCTGCGCTGCGCGAGGGCGTCCCGGAGAACTTCCACCGGCCGGGCGTCGTGCTGCGCCTGGTCCTGACCTGGCTGCTCTCCACCGGTGTTCCGTTGCTGATGATCATCGTGGCGATCACGGCAAGCAAGTTGCGGTTGAACGGGCTGGACAGCCCGCCCGACGCCCTTTTCACACCGATTCTGCTGACGGCTACCGCGGCGCTGGTCATCGGTCTGGCCGGCAACGTGCTGTCGGCGATGGCGATCGCCGACCCGTTGCGCCAGCTTCGGTGGGCGCTCGGCGAGGTGCAACGCGGCAACTACAACGCGCACATGCAGATCTACGACGCCACCGAATTGGGACTGCTGCAATCCGGCTTCAACGACATGGTGCGCGAACTCAGCGAACGTCAGCGGATGCGGGATCTGTTCGGACGCTACGTCGGCGAGGACGTCGCCCGGCGCGCGCTGGAACGGGGAACCGAACTCGGCGGCGAGGAACGCGATGTCGCGGTCCTCTTCATCGACCTGGTCGGTTCTACCCAGCTGGCCGCGACGCGCCCGCCTGCCGAAGTCGTCGGCCTGCTCAACGAGTTCTTCCGGGTGGTCGTCGACACCGTGCTCCAGCACGGCGGGTTCGTCAACAAGTTCCAGGGCGACGCGGCGCTGTGCATCTTCGGCGCGCCGATCGAGCACCCCGACGCCTCCGGCGCCGCGCTCGCCGCCGCGCGGGAACTGCACGACGAACTTGTCACGGTCCTCGATCAGACCGAGTTCGGCATCGGGGTGTCCGCTGGCCGGGCGATCGCCGGCCACATCGGCGCGCTGGCCCGGTTCGAATACACCGTCATCGGCGACCCGGTGAACGAGGCCGCCCGGCTGACCGAATTGGCCAAGACCGAAGCCGGCCACGTGCTGGCGTCAGCCATCTGTGTCAGCGGCGCACTCGACGCCGAGGCTCTGTGCTGGAAGGTCGGCGAGATCGTGGAACTGCGCGGGCGGACCGCCCCAACCCAACTGGCGCGGCCGGTGAGTCTGGCCGTTCGCGGTGAGCTCACCGAGTTGTCGGGCTGAGACCATGCCGGCTCAGGCCTTCTTGGCCGGCGCCTTTTTGGCCGCAGCCTTTTTCGCGGGAGCCTTCTTCACAGCGACCTTGCGGACCGCCTTCTTGGCCACCTTCTTGACCGGCCCGCGGGCGCGCCGGTCGGCGAGCAATTCAGATGCCCGCTCGTCGGTGATGGTCAGCACATCGTCGCCCTTGCGCAAGCTCGCGTTCGTCTCACCATCGGTGACGTACGGCCCGAACCGACCGTCCTTGATGACCATCGGCTTGCCGGTGGTCCCGTCATTGCCCAACTCGCGAAGGGGCGGCGCGGCAGCACCGGTGCGTCCACGGCGCTTCGGCTCGGCATAGACCTTCAGGGCGTCCTCAAGGCTGATGCCGAAGATCTGATCCTCTGAGCCCAGCGAGCGGGAATCGTTGCCGCGCTTGAGGTACGGACCGTAGCGGCCGTTCTGCGCGGTGATCTCCTCACCGTTCTCCGGGTCAACGCCGACGGTCCGCGGCAACGACAACAGTTTCAGGGCATCGTCGAGGGTGACCGTCTGCAGGTCCATCGACGCGAACAGCGACCCGGTGCGCGGCTTGGGTCCAGTCGGTGGCTTCTTGCCCTTCTTGGCTGTGGCGCCGTCGTCATCCTCCGGAGGAGGCGGGAGCACCTCCGTCACGTACGGGCCGTAGCGGCCGTCCCGCGCGATGATCTCGTGACCGGTCTCCGGATCCACGCCGAGGACCCGACCCTCCTGCGGTGTGGCGAAGAGGGTTTCGGCCAACTCGAGACTGAGTTCGTCGGGGGTGATCTCGTCACTGAGGTTAGCGCGCTGCGGAGTCGGCTCCCCGTCCTCGCCGGTGACGATTCGCTCCAGATACGGACCGTTCTTGCCGACGCGGACGTAGACCGGACGGTCGTGAGCATCGTCAAACAGCCTGATGGAGTTGACTTCTCGGGCGTCGATACCTTCGAGGTTCACGCCCACAAGCTTTTTCAGGCCGCCGGCCCGCGCGATCGAGTGCGGGACGCCGTGCTCGCCGCCGAAGTAGAAGTTGTTCAGCCAGTTGGTGCGGTGTTCGTGGCCCGACGCGATCTCGTCGAGCTCGTCCTCCATGGCGGCGGTGAAGTCGTAGTCGACCAGGCGGCCGAAGTGCTGCTCAAGCAGCCCGGTCACCGCGAATGCGACCCAAGACGGGACCAGCGCGCTGCCCTTCTTGTGCACGTATCCGCGGTCCTGGATGGTCTTGATGATCGACGAATACGTCGAGGGACGGCCGATTCCGAGTTCCTCGAGGGCTTTGACCAAGGATGCCTCGGTGTAGCGGGCCGGCGGATTGGTGGCGTGGCCGTCGGCGGTGAGCCGAACCGCGTCCACCCGCTGGCCCTGCTTGAGCTGCGGCAGGCGACTCTCGGCGTCGTCGGCCTCACCGCCGGCGAGTTCGTCGACGGTCTCCACATAGGCCTTGAGGAATCCGGGGAAGGTGATGGTGCGCCCACTGGCGGCGAAGGCCGTCTCGCGGCCGTCGCTGGACGTCGCTGAATCCGATATCGTCGGCCGAGCGACTCCGGTGATCCGCAGGCTCAGCGTGGTGCCGCGGGCATCGGCCATCTGGGAGGCGACGGTGCGCTGCCAGATCAGTTCGTAGAGTCGGAAGCCGTCGGCGTCGAGTTCGGAATGCAGCGCACCCGGGGTGGCGAAGGTGTCGCCGGCGGGCCGGATGGCCTCGTGCGCCTCCTGGGCGTTCTTAACCTTGCGGGTGTACTGACGCGGGGACGGATGCACGTACTCCTCGCCGTAAAGCTGGCGGGCCTGGGTGCGAGCGGCATTGATGGCCGACTCCGACAGGGTCGTCGAGTCGGTACGCATATAAGTGATGTAGCCGTTTTCGTAGAGGCGTTGGGCCACGCTCATGGTGCGCTCGGAGGTGAACCGCAGCTTGCGTCCGGCTTCCTGCTGCAGCGTCGAGGTCATGAACGGCGGGTACGGCTTACGGGTGTAGGGCTTTTCCTCGACCGAGGCAACCGTCAGTGCGGCGCCTCGCAGCCCGGCGGCCAGCGCGACGGCGCCCGCCTCGTCGAGCACCTGGACCTCGGAGGGCTTGCGGAGCCCGCCCAGGGAGTCGAAGTCCCGTCCAGTGGCCACCCGCTTGCCGTCGACGGAAACCAGCCGGGCGTTGAACCGCGGAGGGCTGGCCGAGGCGTCGGAGACGCTGGCGTCCAGCTCGGCCAGCACGTCCCAATACCCGGCGCTACGGAAGGCCATCCGCTCCCGCTCGCGCTGGACGATGATGCGCGTCGCCACGGACTGCACACGGCCGGCCGACAGCTTCGGGGCCACCTTCTTCCACAGCACCGGGCTGACCTCGTAGCCGTACAGGCGGTCGAGGATGCGTCGGGTCTCCTGGGCGTCGACCAGGTCGATGTCCAGGTCGCGAGGATTCTCCGCCGCCGCCCGGATGGCCGGCTCGGTGATCTCGTGGAACACCATCCGCCGGACCGGGACGCTGGGCTTCAGGGTCTGCAGGAGATGCCAGGCGATGGCCTCGCCTTCGCGGTCACCGTCGGTGGCCAGGTAGAGCTCGTCGACATCCTTGAGCAGGCTCTTGAGTTCGGTGACGGTGGCCTTCTTGTCCGGGCTGACCACGTAGAGCGGTTCGAAGTCATGGTCGACGTTGACCCCCAGCCGGGCCCACTTCTCTGCCTTGTATTTGGCGGGCACGTCTGCCGCACCCTTGGGCAGGTCGCGGATGTGGCCGCGGGAGGACTCGACGATGTAGTTGCGCCCCAGGTATCCGGCGATTTTTCGAGCCTTGGTGGGCGACTCGACGATGACAAGGCGCCGAACGCTGCCTTTGGTACGGCCCCCCGAACCGGGCCGGTCGTCGTCAGACACCTGCGCTCACGCTCCAATTCCTGTACACCCGTGGTCTCTGTATTGCCCACAGATACCCGCCGGGCACTCACAATTTCGCACCCTCGTACCGAACTACGCAAACCGGGGTGGCCGGGGCTGTGTGTCAGATCCTGGGCCAGGCGGCCCACGCCTCGGCACCGTCCGGGGGTTCTCCGACTGTTTCTACCAGCCTGGACAGTCGCCGGCGACCGCTGATCCGCAACGCCGGACGGGCACCCCTGGTGCCGATGAGTGTGGGCGCGATCCCAATCCGCATCAGCGCCGACGCCAGTGGCGAGTGGGTGTCCGGCGCGTGCGGATCGAGGCCCAGAACGTACCGGTCGGCGTCGGGGTGGCCCGCCGCCAGCGTCCATGCCCGCAGTTCACGCGGGCCCGGCAGCCATGTCGCGGGAACTGTCTTGACCGCGCCGCGAGTCCACTGACCTGCGATCACCCGCAACCGGGGGTCGACGGCAGTGCGCACCAGCGGGTTGTCCTCATCGGTCCGACTGATCTCCGCCGGCAATCCGGCGGCCACCATCATGTCGGCCAGCGCTGCGGCCCGCCACACCTCGTCGACCACCACCGACAACCTGGCCCCATCCCCCACGAGGACCACCTGGCCAGCCGCAGCTAGTACCCCGGTTAGGTCGGCCACCGCGGGCGGCACCGACTCGGCGGAGAAGAAGGACAGCTGGCTCACGGTTCGACAGTAAGGCAGGAATTCGCCAGTGACCCGTTACGGCACCGCAAAAAAGAAGCACCCCCGCCAGCCCGGGGTCCGGGATGGCGGGGGTGCCTGCGCTAAAGGTGTCGCGTCAGACGGCGCGAACGCCGGTGGCCTGGGGGCCCTTGGGGCTCTGGCCCACCTCGAACTCGACCCGCTGGTTCTCTTCCAGGGTACGGAAACCGTTGCCCTGAATTTCCGTGTAGTGGACGAACACGTCGGCGGATCCGTCCTCAGGTGCGATGAAGCCGAAGCCTTTTTCCGCGTTGAACCACTTCACAGTTCCCTGTGCCATTCTCGTACTTTCCTTACTTCTTCTGGGTTCGGTCTACCGATGTTCCGATAGGCCGGGCCGGTTTCGACCGCCATACCTTCGTGGCTACGCCGGAAAACCGACCTACAGACCCTCGCAGGAACCGCGACCGCAACAAAAGATCCTGCGATAGTGGAGACACGAACACAGAAGCTGCGACCGAGATCTATCCAACCACGTTCCGAGCAGTTACGACAGTTTCGCGAACAATTGCTTGAAGAACCCTGTGAACGGAAGTGCGAACGGTGGCCAGTTTCGGCAGCGAACTGCTGTTCGCCGTGTGCGCCGCCGTCCCACCGGAGCGCACGCCGTCGTTGCTCCACGTCGCCGAGATGCCGGCGCGTACCGCACGGTTGACCGCCTGGCCATCGTGGGTGCACCCCGAGGTCCTCGCGGCATTGCGTGACCGCGGGATCGCGGCCCCGTGGTCCCATCAGGTGCAGGCGGCCGATCTCGCTCATGCCGGCCACGACGTCGCCATCAGCACCGGTACCGCCTCGGGCAAGTCGCTCGCCTTCCAGCTGCCGATCCTCGATGCCCTGGCTCGCGACCCGCGGGCCAGGGCTTTGTATCTTTCCCCGACGAAGGCGCTGGGTCACGACCAGTTGCGCACCGCGTACGCGCTGACGGCCGCCGCCGCGAGCTTGCGCGACGTCGCCCCCACCGCCTACGACGGTGACGCCGCCGCGGAGGTACGCCGGTTCGCCCGGGAGCGGTCCCGTTGGCTGTTCTCCAATCCCGACATGGTGCACCTGTCGCTGTTGCGCAATCACGCGCGGTGGGCAGTATTCCTGCGGGGCTTGCGCTATGTCGTCATCGACGAATGTCATTACTATCGAGGGGTTTTCGGCTCGAACGTGGCCATGGTGCTACGCCGCCTCCTGCGATTGTGCGAGCGCTACTCCGTCGACGGACAGTCGGGGCCGACGGTGATCCTCGCCAGCGCGACCACCGCGGCACCCGGCCAGACCGCCACCGAGTTGATCGGCCGGCCCGTCGTCGAAGTCACCGACGACGGTTCTCCGCAGGGCTCCCGCACCATCGCGCTGTGGGAACCGGAACTGAGGTTCGACCTCCGCGGGGAAAACGGTGCGCCGGTGCGCAAGTCGGCCGCCGCGGAGGCCGCACGGATGATGGCCGACCTAGTAGCCGAGGGCGCCCGCACGCTGACCTTTGTCCGGTCGCGCCGTAGCGCGGAATTGACCGCTCTCGGCGCACGGTCGCGGCTGGGCGACATCGCCCCGCACCTGCGTGAGACAGTGGCGTCCTACCGGGCCGGATACCTCGCGGAGGACCGCCGCGCCCTGGAGCGAGCGCTGGCCGACGGCGAACTGCGCGGTCTGGCGGCGACCAATGCGCTGGAGTTGGGCATCGACATCTCCGGTCTGGATGCTGTTGTGCTGGCCGGATTTCCCGGGACAGTGGCGTCCTTCTGGCAGCAGGCGGGCCGGTGCGGGCGCCGTGGCCAGGGGGCGCTGGTACTCCTGGTGGCCCGCGACGATCCGCTCGACACCTACCTGGTGCACCACCCGCAGGCACTGCTCGGCAAACCGGTGGAACGAGTCGTCATCGACCCGGGGAATCCTTATGTCCTTGGCCCTCAGTTGATCTGCGCCGCAACGGAATTACCGCTCACCGAATTGGAGGTCGAGGCGTGGCGGGCGATGCCGGTGGCGCAGGCACTCGTCGAGGACGGTTTGTTGCGCCTGCGCGGTGGTCGTTACTATCCCGCTGCGGGCCTGGACCCCCACGCGGACGTCGACATTCGTGGCACAGCAGGGCGGCAGGTGGCGATCGTGGAGTCCGGCACGGGCCGACTGCTGGGCAGCACCGACACCGGACAGGCGCCGGCAACCGTGCACCCCGGTGCGGTGTACCTGCACCAGGGCGAGAGCTACCTGGTGGACTCGCTCGACCTCGATGATCGCGTCGCGTTCGTCCACGCCGAGGATCCCGGATACTCGACCTTCGCACGCGAGTTGACCGACATCACGGTGACCGGCCCGGGCGAACGGGTGCATTACGACGCCGTGACACTGGGCCTGGTGCCGGTGTCGGTAACCCACCGCGTGATCGGTTTTCTGCGGCGGGCCCCGTCGGGGGAGGCCATCGACTTCGTCGAACTCGACATGCCCGAGCGAAGCCTTCCGACAACAGCCGTCATGTACACAGTCACACCAGAAGCTTTGCAGAACAACGGAATCGAACTGCCCCAGATTCCGGGTTCGCTGCATGCAGCAGAACACGCCGCGATCGGATTGCTCCCGCTGGTGGCCAGCTGCGACCGGGGTGACATCGGAGGTCTGTCGACGGCGATGGGGGAAACCGGCCTGCCGACGGTGTTCGTCTACGACGGACATCCCGGCGGCGCCGGCTTCGCCGAGCGGGGATTCCGCCTGGCCGCAACCTGGCTGCGCGCGACGTTGGACGCGATCGGATCCTGCGAGTGTCCCCATGGCTGCCCGTCCTGCGTGCAGTCCCCCAAGTGCGGAAACGGCAACGATCCGCTCGACAAACACGGTGCGATCCGGGTCTTGCAGGTGGTTCTGAACGAACTCCCCGCCCGCGAACGTTGATCGCGGCCGCCGACCGACCCCTCGATACAACGGTCGACAGCCGCGAGGCAACATCGGGAAAAGCCAGGTGCCGCTGTGGCGACCACCCCACATCTTGAGGCGTTACAACATGGCTGCATGAGTGACCAAAAGCACAAGCGGTCGGACAACACGATCCGCTCAGCAAGTCCCGCTGCGCTAAAAATACGCCGCGGGGGTGGAATTACGCAACGCTGCGTCAAATGGGCTCTTAATACGCAGTTTGGAGTGAGGGTGGGGTGGAGAAGCACTCAGCAGCAAAGTCGCGTGAACCGCGCGCCCCGCGCAACGGGAAGGTCACCGTTAAGCTGATCCGGTGATTCAGGATTGGCTGCTCGTGGAGACGCTGGGCGACCAACCGGTGGTCGTCGCGCACGGTCGGCAAATGAAGAACTTCGTGCCGCTCGGCACCTTTCTGCGCCGCAACCCCAATCTTGCCGCCATCCACACCGCGATCGCTGAAACGGTCTCTTCCAGCACCGGCCTGGCAAGCATCACTCCGAAGAACAAACGAGTCATCCGAACCGAACCGATCCAGATGACCGACGGACGAATGCACGCCGTGCATGTGTGGTGCGGACCCACCGACGACGAACCACCCGAGCGGCCCATCCCAGGCCCGCTCAAGTGGGACCTCACATCCGGCGAAAGCTGGGCGACGGTGGAATTCCTGACCAATGCCGGGATGGACCCGGCGCACGAGCCGCTGACGGGCCGGGCGTTCGTCGAGGACATCCCCAGCCGAAGCCTCAATCAAGACGAGTCGAAGGCGCTGTCGTTGACCATCGACGCCGCACCGGACCGGACATATTCCGCCACATGGGATTTCGCCGACAAAATCGGCGGCTTCCGGCGGGTGGGCTGGTGTGCCCGAACGCTGATGGAGCCGAACGAAGACGGTACCGAGCATCTGGTCGCCCGAAGCATGAATCTGCTCGAGACGGTCAGCGAGTCACCGCTGGCTACGGTGAATCTGGCCGACCGGATCGTGGACGGACTGGCGCAGCCCGGGGCGTACCGGGTGATCGTCGACCTCAACACCTGGACGCTGTTGAAGTGGATCGACGAACCGTGTCCGTACTTCGACTGGCGAGCACGGGTGCAGATGCACCCTGAGGATCACGCACGCCTGTCCGCCCGGATGACCGAGGAATTCTCCGAAGGCTCGACCAGCGCAGTGCTGCGGCTACCGGCCACCGATGGCGGCTTCGTTCCGCTGCATGTGACCGTGAGCAAGGTCGAGCTTGAAGACGGCGTCACCGCCGGTCTGGTGACCCTGCGCCAGCCGACCGAGGACGAGCTTGCGACCGTCGGCCGGGCCTCCGCAGAGCAGCAGGCGGACTAGCCCGGATTAGCCCGGATTTTCCGGCTCCTCCTCGTCGCTGCGCTCCGCATCGGTCGCCGGATCAGCCCGGGCCGGCACGCGCCGTCGCGACGGCTTCGCGGCCTCCCCACCCCCCGACAGGGACGGTGACACTCACGACCACGTCGAGGCGGTCGATGTCGCACCTGCGCAGTTGCGCATGCATCGTCGCGGCGACGGCCGTGGCCTCTCCGCACGCGACGGCGGGACCCGCGACGACTCGCAACGCGGCGGACAGCGCCGCGAGGTCCGCCGCCGCCTGTGCTCGGTGGCGCGCGACCACCGCAGCGGCGATAGACACCCCGCCGAGCGTCACCGTCACGAGCACCGCCACCATCAGCGCCGCCAGGACCGTCGCGATCCCTCGATCGTCAGTGACCGGGCTCAGCCGCCGAAACCGCCTCCGCGGCAATGACAACACCCGGCAGTATCGGCGACCGGCCGGTAACCCTGGCGATGACGTAGCCCCCGTCGCGGCGCACCTCCACCGCCGCGCCGGCCGGGGCGAGTGCCTGCGCGGCAGCCAGCCCAGAACCATCCCCGCGTGCGGCGAGGCGCGCGGCCTCCCGGGCCGCGTCCACGCAGCGGACCTGAATGACCACGGCCATAAGTCCCGCAGCGCAGAGGACGAGCACCGAGACCAGACTGGCGATCGCCAGCGCGGCTTCGACCGTGCTGAAGCCGGCATCGGCCGCTAGACCTTCGTCGTCAGCGCCCGGTTGATGATGTTCGTCAGCGCGCCCACGATCGAGTCCCCGGTGACGACGCTGTACAGGATCGCGCCGAATGCCGCGGCTGCGATAGTGCCGATCGCGTACTCCACCGTCGACATGCCGTTCTCGTCGACGATCAGTACCGCCATCCGCTCGCGGGCGATGTGAATTGCTTTGTTGACCATCATCTTTCCTTTCCTGAGGGGGGATTTGTCCGGTCGATCGGACAGTTCGGGGCGGCGTATTCCCGCGGCTCACAGCAGGCCCGACCCGAAGATTTGGCCGGCGAGACCCGCCACTACGGGCACGACGCCCAAGCAGACGAAGGCCGGCAGAAAGCACAGTCCGAGCGGACCGGCGATCAGAACACCCGCGCGTTCGGCGGCGGCTGCGGCGGCATGGGTGACGTCCTGGCGTTCCTGTTCGGCGAGTTCGGCAACCCCGGCAGCCAAGGCGCTGCCCGAGGACGCCGAGCGGCGGGCCAGCCGGGCCAGTGCCTCACCGCCATACCCGTCGTTGTCGTCGGGACTCTGCCACGCGGTGTCCGGATCCGCGCCCAGCCTCAGCAGATCCGCGGCGCGCTGCAGAATCACCCGCAGCGCCGGAGGCGCGACCCTTGCGGTCGCGGTGGCCGCCTCAGGGACCGTCAGCCCCGCGGACAAGCACACCGCCAGGACGTCGAAGGCCGATGCTGTCGCGAACGGGTCTGTGGTCGAACGGCGTTCGCCGCCGAGGGTTCGTTGCGGTGGCGCTGCAGCGACACGTCGGCGGATCCGGTGCGACCCGCCGGAAAGCATCAGGGCCGCTGCAAGTAGAACGGCGGCGATGCTCATGTCACCAGCCGATCGATGATGCGGTTTGCCCACACCAGCCCGGCAGAGATGAGGCCGACGCCGGCGACCAGGAACGCGCCGCCCACGCCGCGGCCGAAGAGGAAGCGGAGCGGATCAGCTCCGATCAGCTGGCCCAGCAGCACCCCGAGCACCGGAAGCCCGGCCAGGATGACCGCGGTGGCCCGGGCACCGGACAAAGCGGCCTGCAGCCGGTCCGAAAACCTCTGCCGTTCAACGATGTCGCGGTGCGCGGCGCGCATGAGCACCGACATCGGAAGTCCGTGCTCGACGGCAAGCTCCCAGAACACGGCGAGCCGCAGCCAGTAGGACGGCACCGCGGACTGCGCTGCGGCCAAACGTAAACCCGCGACCACGTCAGCGCCGAGGCGAGCGCGCGCGGCAACCGCCCGAAGTGATTCCCCGACCGATCCGTCCGACTCCCCTGCGGCGATCGTGAAGGCCCGCACCGGGTGGGCGCCGACCTGCAGTTCCCCGATGAGGAGCTCCAGCGCGTCCGACACCCGCCGGCCTTCACCGCGCCGACGGGCTGAACCGCGACGCCGCCGGCGCGCGAGAAGTGCACCTGCCCATGCCATTCCCGTCACCAGAACCACCGCCGGGGGCGCGATGACGACTGTTGCCACCGCACCGAGGACTGTGATTCCCTTTACCGCCCAACGGCTTCCCGCTGGCGTCGAGGACCGGGCGTGCAGCCGGTGCCGCGCCGGGCACGGGACGATGAGACATGCAACCGCAAGGATGAGCGCGACCGATGGGATCGATGTCATCGGCCTAACCGTCCTGATACAAGTCGTCCAAAGCTCTCGGCGCCGTCGCGCTCCATTCCCCGATCGATCTGCCAAACCGGCATCGAGTAGCAGCACCCGTTCTGATCGCGGCGGAGCAAGGCGATTTCGTCGAGGCATCTGCCGCGCGGCCCCCGGCTGACATGGACAAGCGCCTTAACTCCGGCGGCGAGCTGACTGTGCAGGGCCGCGCGGTCAAGGCCGCCAAGGGCGGCCAGAGCTTCCAGCCGCGCCGGTACCTCCGCTGGGCTGTTGGCGTGCACGGTCCCCGCCCCGCCCTCGTGCCCGGTGTTGAGCGCGGCGAGCAAATCGACCACCTCGGCGCCGCGAACCTCCCCGACGACGATCCGGTCGGGCCGCATCCGCAGCGCCTGACGAACCAGCTGTCGCAGCGTAATCTCGCCGGCACCTTCGATATTGGGCACCCGAGCTACCAGACGCACCAGGTGCGGATGAAGCGGCGCCAGTTCCGGCGCGTCCTCCACGCAGATGATCCGTTCGTCGGCGGCGACGGCACCCAGTGCGGCGGCGAGCAGGGTGGTCTTGCCCGCCCCGGTTCCGCCGGACACCAGGAAGGCCAGCCGGGCGGCCACCATGGCGTCGAGTAGTTCGCGCGCGGCCGGTGCGATGGCGCCGGCGGCGGACAGCGCGTCAAGATCCTGGGTCGCCGGGCGAAGCACCCGCAGCGACAGGCAGGTCCCGCCGGCCGCCACCGGCGGCAGAACCGCATGCAACCGGACGGTGAAACGGCCACCACCCGCGTTGGTGAGCTGTCCGTCGACCCACGGCTGGGCATCGTCAAGACGGCGGCCGGCACCAGCTGCCAGCCGCTGCGCCAATCGTCGTACCGCTGCTTCGTCCGGGAACCGAATACCACTGTGGCGCAGCCCGTTTCCATCATCGATCCAGACGTCCGCCGGCGAGGTCACCAGCACATCGGTGGTCCCCGGCAGACGCAGCAGCGGCTCCAGAATGCCGGCACCGTTCAGCTCGGTGTCGAGCACCCGAAGCGTGCTCAGCACCTCGGCGTCGCCGAGAACACCGCCGGACTCGGCCCGAATCGCTGCGGCGACGACGGTTGAGCGCAGCGGGGCGGACTCTGCCGCCAGCCGTTCACGAACCCGGTCGATCAGCGAGTCACTCATGCGGCCCGCACCGCGCCGTTGCGTTGGACCACATCGAGCACCGCGTGCGCCGCGCGTGCCAGCGGTGATCCGCGGCGTAACCGCAGACCTGCGCTATCGAGCCGTCGATCCAGCATCGGCTCGGGCCGCATCGCTGCGAGCAGCGGAGCTCCGGCGGCTTCGGCGACCTCCCGCGCGGAGAGGCCGCCGGGTGAGGGACCCCGCACGATCAGCCCGGCCGCAGGGTTGATCGGGCGTATCACCGGCATGGTCGCGCCGGCCGCCGCGATGCCCCGGACGTCGCAGCTCGTCACGACAGTGACCAGGTCGGCGAACTGGACCGCCTCCACCCCGGCCGGAGTGAACTGCCGCGGAACGTCGCAGACCACGATGGTGCCCGCCCGGCGCGCGGCCTCCAGAACCGAGCGCACGGCACCGGGATCGATGTCGTGGTGCTGCCTGGCGGCGGACAGAACGCTGACCCCGGCGCGGCGGGGCAATGCGTCGCGCACGGCCGACCATGCAAGACGTCCACTCTGGCTGCCCAGATCCGGCCAGCGCAGACCAGGAATCGACTCGGCGCCCAGCAGCAGATCGATTCCGCCCCCGTATGGGTCGAGGTCGACGAGCAGTGCATCATCACCGCGTGTCGCCAGTGCGGCGGCGAATACCGACGCGCCGGCGCCGCCACGGCCGCCCGTCACAGCGATCACCGGACCGGATCGGCCGGTGACGGAGGTGCGTTCCGTCGCCTCGGCGAGGTGGCGCACCAGTTCACTTTCCTGGCTGGGTAGTGCGCAGAGTTGGTGCGCGCCGATGTCGATGGCCACCGCCCATGCCGACGCCGACGGTTCGTCGTCGGAAACCAGCACGACACCTTCGCGGCGCGGGAGCCCGGAGAGCACGCACCGTTGTGCGCTTTGTTCGTCCAGGACGACGGCTGCCGCAGCGAGCCAGGTTCTCCTGCTTGGATTTTCAGCCGGGACCGGGCGGGCTCCGACGGCGGCGGCGATGCGCTCGATACTGGCGGCTGAATCGGGATCGCTCACCAGGGTGAGCACGACGGGTGTGCCGGACGTCATGGCGCAAGATTCGTCCGAACAGATGGGGACGCGCCAGCCGCCGAGTCAGAGGTTGTGGATACCGCGGGATCTGTGGACTGCAGTACTGACAACACCGCACGACGCAAGGGCCCTACAAAAAGGACGACCCTCGCCAGGGGGGGAGGAGGCGAGGGTCGTCGTGTATCAGCCCCGGGGGGTCGGGCTGATGCACTCTCGGCAGTGCCGAGTAAGGCCAACTATACACACGGTTCCTGGCTGCGGCGCAAGCATTTCAGACTGTGAAATCCGAAACTGTTCCTGTGAATGTGCAGCGTCCGACACGTGTCTTGATCTGCCATTTTTCGGGCTACCGGCGGTTAGGCAGAAGCGCCCGCACTGACGACGCCAGCAGCGAATTCAGCGAGTCCGAACGGACTTCGGAGCGGGCCGGGAGCGGCCGGGCCGGAGGCGCCGGTCGCGGTTTTCACATCGGCGCGAACAGATCTGCGTTTTGCTCTTGCTGTGACCGCAGTCACGTAGTACAAAGGAGGCACGGAAGTTTGGTGAGGCCAAAGTAGTACCGGAAGAGAAGGTCCTACTTCCCTAGCCAAACATCCAGCATGGTTTACGAGCACCCACGCGAAGCAAGCCGCGGAGATGGCAAAAGTGTTGCGGGCCTGCGCAATTGCATAACGCTTATAGGATCAACCGGCTCCATCCGAATGTTGAAACCTAGCCGTTATGCAAAGTCGCCGAGGCCACCCACGCAACCCACCCAGCACGCTTGGTAACTCGAGAACCGTGCTAGCGGGCGGCGAGCCGAACACGTTTCGGAGCGCCGCCCGCTTTGCTGCGACCACCCCGCTTTAACGCGAGCAGAATGCAACCTACGTCGCTCGCGGCTGGTCCGCGACCGCCTCGGCGATGGAAAGCGCTTCTCGCGCACCGTCTTCCAGTGCCCCGCAGCACATCAACAACCAGGCGCCCACCCCGTCGGGCTGCCCGCCTGCGAACGCGGCAGCGGCCTCCCGGTACTGGTCCGGCCGGCGCAGCCAGTAAACCTCGGGCACACCGAGCCCGTGTGGATCCAGGCCGCTCGCCATCGTCACCAGGCGCGAAACAGCCCGCGCGACAACGCCATCCGCGGTACCGAAGGGGTTCAGGGCCAGCATCTCACCGTGCGCGACGGCGGCAAGTACGGGCGCCGGCGCGTTGCTGCCTCCGGTCACCAGCCGGGTCATCAGGTCCAACCGCGACACCACCTCGGGGCTCGGCCGAGGGCGCCCGAGTGCGGCTTCGTCGTCAACCAGGTCTGCCGCGGCCAGAGCGTGCAGCCGGGCGAGCGCCTGCAGCGGTGCCCGGGGCCACGTTCCCACCAGATTCGTCGCACCGCCTTCGATGGCCTGCCCAGCCCGCAGTGCGCCGGCGAGCACCGGGTCGACTGCCCCGGAAGCGCCCTCCAGCGCAATCCCGCCCCCGTCGAGCGCCGACGAGGACCGCGCGCCGCGGACGGTGGACTCTGCGGCGGTCACCGGCCAGTTACGCAGATTCGTGCGATGGCGGTGGGCCTTACCCAGAGCGCTGCGCGCAGACTCGGCGGCCTCAGCCACGCCGGGTAGCTCCAGCAGCGGCGCGAGCAGTTCACGCTGTCCAGGATTCACGGGGGCCAACGCTAGTACCGGCCGGTCGTCGCCCGGGCGGGCAGGACCGCTGGCGGAGGTTGAATGGCCGTTCGCCGCGTCGTTCACACCGTCCGGCGACAAGCCAGACGTAGCCACGCGATGGCCAATCCGCGTGACTACGCTCATATCCATGACCGAGGCGCACACCGATGTCCCCACCTTCTATCCGCCGTCGGAGGAGTTCGCGGCTAGCGCGAACGCGACGGCCGATCTCTACGACCGGGCCGAAGCCGACCGGCTTGCCTTCTGGGCCGAGCAAGCCAACCGGCTCAGCTGGGAATCACCCTTCACCGAGGTGCTCGACTGGTCGGGCGCGCCGGTGGCGAAGTGGTTCGGCGGCGGCAAGCTCAATGTCGCCTACAACTGCGTCGACCGTCACGTCGAGGCCGGCAACGGCGACCGGGTCGCCCTGTACTGGGAGGGTGAGCCGGTCGGCGACGAGCGGGCGATCACCTATGCCCAGCTCAAGGACGAGGTGTGCAAGGCGGCCAACGCGCTGACCGATCTCGGTCTGGTGGCCGGCGACCGGGTGGCCATCTACATGCCCATGGTGCCCGAGGCAGTCGTGGCCATGCTGGCGTGCGCCCGGCTGGGCATCATGCACTCGGTGGTCTTCGGCGGCTACTCGGCATCGGCGCTGCGGGCCCGCATCGAGGACGCTGCGGCGAAACTGGTCATCACCACCGACGGCCAGTACCGCCGGGGAAGTGCGGTGTCGCTCAAGGCCGCCGTCGACGAGGCAGTGGCCGGCCAGCCCTCGGTCGAGCATGTTCTTGTCGTCAACCGGACCGGAATCGACATCGACTGGCATGAAGGCCGCGACCTGTGGTGGCACGAAACCGTCGACTCCGCCTCCCCCGAGCACACACCCGCGGCCTTCGACTCCGAGCAGCCGCTGTTCCTGCTCTACACGTCAGGCACCACCGGCAAGCCCAAGGGGATCCTGCACACCTCCGGCGGATATCTGACTCAGGCGTCCTACACCCACAACTACGTCTTCGACATCAAGCCCGAGACCGACGTGTACTGGTGCACCGCCGATATCGGCTGGGTGACCGGCCACAGCTACATCGTCTACGGTCCGCTGTCCAACGGCGCGACCCAGATTCTCTACGAGGGAACACCCGCCTCCCCCGACGAACACCGCCACTTCCAGGTCATCGAAAAGTACGGAGTCACAATCTATTACACCGCGCCCACGCTGGTTCGCACCTTCATGAAGTGGGGCCGCGACTTGGCGTTCGAGCACGATCTGTCCAGCCTGCGTCTGCTGGGCTCGGTGGGCGAGCCGATCAACCCGGAAGCCTGGCGCTGGTACCGGTTGGTCTTCGGCGCCGACAAGGCCCCGATCGTGGACACCTGGTGGCAGACCGAGACCGGGGCGGCGATGATCGCGCCGCTGCCCGGCGTCACGTCGTGTAAGCCCGGATCGGCGATGGGTCCGCTGCCGGGCATCTCGGCGAAGATCGTCGACGACCATGGCAACGAATTGGCCCGCGAAACCGAGGGTGCCGAGCCGGTCACCGGTTACCTCGTTCTGGATAAGCCGTGGCCGTCGATGTTGCGCGGTATTTGGGGCGATCACGAACGGTTCGTGGAGACGTATTGGGAGCGCTTCGGCGAGCAGGGCTGGTACTTCGCCGGGGATGGCGCCCGCTACGGCGCCGACGGCGAGGTGTGGGTGCTGGGGCGGATCGACGACGTCATGAATATCTCCGGCCACCGGATCTCGACCGCCGAGGTGGAGTCCGCTCTCGTCGGCCATGCCGGTGTCGCCGAGGCGGCTGTCGTCGGCGCCTCCGATGAGCAGACCGGACAGGCCATCTGCGCCTTCGTCATCCTCAAGGAGAGCGCCGACGAGGACATGTCGACGCGCGACATGGTCGCCGAGTTACGCGCCGAAGTGGCCAGGGAGATCTCCCCGATCGCCAAGCCGCGCGAAATCCACGTCGTACCCGAACTGCCGAAGACCCGAAGCGGCAAGATCATGCGGCGACTGCTGCGGGACGTCGCCGAGGGCCGCCCGCTCGGGGACACCTCGACGCTGCTCGATCCGACGGTCTTCGAAGCGATCCGCGCCAGCAAGGGGAACTAACCGACTGACGCCTTTTGACCCCTTGGCCGGCCACCATGGGGGCTCATTCGGGATGCTGCCCTAACTGCCGCTGCGCAAACCGATGCTGGGCTGAGCCTGGTCAGCCGTGCTCAAGCCGCTCGATTTTCCATTCACCGCCGCCCAGTAGCTGCAGGTTTCTTTGGTGGTGACGGTTGAGTGAGCTGCGATTGGTGGCGCTGACCAGAACGCTGTCGGGCAATTCGCGCCGGGCCAGGCTGTAGATCATGAACTCCAGCGGTTCGTCGAGCGCCGATGTCGCCCCGTCGAGGAACACCGCCTTCGGCTTGGTCAACAGCAGCCGGGCGAACGCGATTCGTTGCTGCTCACTCGGAGATAGCAGCTTGTCCCACTCCGCGTCCTCATCGAGCCGGTCGGCGCAGTCCGGCAACGCCACCGCCAACAACGCTCGGCGCAGTTCCTCGTCGTCGATCTCGCCCGGCTGGCGCGGGTAGGACACCACCGTCCGAAGGTCGCCCGACGGAATGTGGGGCTGCTCGGAAAGGAACATCATCTCGTGGGCTCCGGTGGGTGCGCGCATCGCGCCGGAGGCGAACGGCCACAGCTGCGCCAAGCTGCGCAGCAGGGCCGTCTTGCCGGCACCCGGGCTGCCGCTGACGACCATGGATTCCCCGGCCTCCAGCCGAAGGTCGAGGTCGGTGATCAACGGGGCGCCGGCTGGAGTCAGCACCTCGACGGCGTTGAACTCCACAGTGCCACTGCCACTTTCCTCGACGGTGAGTCGCGTCAGCCGGTCACTGCGATCGGCCGCGTTCACCAACTCATAGAGGCGCAGGATTGCGGCCTGGTAGCCGGCAAAGCGGGCGAAGGAATTGCGGAACCAGGACAGCGCGTCCTGGATGGAACCGAACACCGACACGGACTGGGTGACGTCGCCGAATTTGATCTGGCCGGCGAACAGCCGGGGCGCCTGCAGTATCCAGGGCAGCGGGATGATGACGTGGTTCACCGCTTGATTCCAGCCGGTGAGTATCAAGGTCCGATTCACGAAGCGCTTGTAGTTGGAGATCACCGGCTCGAACCGCCTTCTCAACTGCTGACGCTCGAAAGTCTCGCCGCGGTCGAACGCGATCGTCTCGGCGCCGTCGCGAAGCCGCACCAACGAGTAGCGGAACGCTGCGTTGAACTTGGTGTTATTGAAGCTCAACGCGGTCAGTGGGCGTCCGAGATGGGTGGCGAAGACGGTGGCGAACCCGACGTAGATGAACAGCGTCCAGAACATCGCCTTGGGCAGCACAATGCCGAAGATCGAGACATCACCGGACAGGCGCCACAGAATCGAGGTGAAGGAGGTCACCGACACGACCGACGCGACCCCGCCGAACAGCAGAGTGCCGTTGCTGGTCTGGCTCGGGGTGTTTTGCTGGGCACCGGACAGGGCCGTGAAGACGTCGATATCGGATTCGAGTCGCTGGCTCGGGTTGTCGATGGTCTCCTCGGCGAACCGGTTGAGGTAATAGGCCCGCCCGTCTAGCCAGTTGCCGATCAGTCGTTCGGTCAACCAGGCCCGCCAGGCGAGCATGAACCGCTGTGTCATCAACTGGTCAAGCAACATGCGGGTGACCAGTAGCGTGGCCAGAATTGCGAAGATCGCCAGCGAGTTCCAAAACCCATGGACGCCAGAGTTTTTCACCGCGATGTTGTCGGTCGCCCCACCCTGCACGGCGATCTGAACGGCGGTGTACAGATCGTTGCCCTGATAACTGAACAGCACTGACAATCGCACGGCGGTGATCACCGAGACCATCAATGCGCCCAATCGCAACCAGATCCGTAGGCTGCGCCGCCCGCTGAAGTAGTCGCCGGTAACACACCAGAACTGCCGGCCGCTTCGAGTGAACCGGACAACGAGCACCAGGACGGCAAAGAGGCAGACCGCTGAGACCGCCGCCGTTGTGGCAATCCAGCGCAGCGAGGCTGCCAACTCGTTGCCCCAGTCGATCGACGGTGTGAACGGCTTCAGATCAGCCATCGGCCACCTTGCTTCTGGGGGTCTAATCGGATGACGGTATCGCGCCGCAGTTCGGCGTGGTGGCAAGCCCGTCTAACCGGTCTGACGGCTCAACTCCTCGCGAGCCGCGGGAACAGCGGCAGGGCGTTGCCGCGGTTGATCGCCGCATGGTCGGCGTCGGCGTAGGCGTCTCCGGTCGCGGTGAAGTACTGCACCGCGACCGGGGGTGCGAAGCCGCCGGCGTGGCTGAGGATGAACTTGATGTTGGGGTAGCGGGCGCGAATCCCGTTGCGGACCAACAGGAAAGCGGCCCGGATGGTGTCGAGTAGGAAGTCCGCGGCGAAGGGTGGGATGCCGTCGACGGTCGGGCCGGGCAGTTCGGCCGGGTGGATGAACGCCACCGCCCCGCGCCGGTCGAGTTCGGCGAAGAGTTCCTCCTGCTCGGGCTGACCGAGGTAGGTGCCATTGGATGTGTTGGTGCACGTCGATGCGCTCGGGTGCAGCCATGGCGGGCCGTCTCAGGCGGGTCCCGGCGCCACACCCGGCGTCGGGACGAAGCCCGCGCCGGGGCGGTCCTTGGCCGCCAGGTCGGCCAGGATCGCGTTCATCGACATGGTGATGGCCGGGGTGTGGAGCGGGATGTACTTGATGACACACGTCGGCAATCCGTCGGTGAACGCGCCATGGATCATCCCGACCAGTTTGTTGTCGACCGTGACCGGTGCGCCGGAGTCCCCGGGCCGCCCGCACACCTGGTTGACGATGGTGCCGGGATTCTGGCCGGGGCCCCACGTCACGCCGCAGGAGTAGCCGGTGGTCCGGCCGAGCTTGCAGGCGACCTGACCGAACGTCGGATCCGGGCCGATGCCGTCGATGGCGAAGCCGTTCCAATTGGCCACCGGTTGCACCTTCGCCGGATCGAAACGGATGACGGCATAGTCCAGTCCGTCGTTCCCGGACACCATGGTGCCGAGCACCCCGCGCTCGGTCGCACCCTCGGCCGACACCTGCGCGCCCGGGCCACCGCAGTGCGCCGAGGTGAATCCGATCAACGCCCCGGTCTTGTCGGTTCCGATCGCCGTGAGGGTGCAGTACGTATCGGTATCGATCACGATGCCGGCCCCTCCCCCCATGGGCACCTTGCCGTCGGCGCGGGCCATTCCGGGCATCGCGAGACCGCCTGCCAGGGCGGTCGCGATAAGTAGGACCGCGGGCCCAGCCTTCCGCCGCATCCGAAGCACGAGCTTCACTGATACCTCCGTCGTTTGTCCCATCCGACCCTTAAGTTTACTCCTGCCACATCCGTACCAATTCCAACAACGCGCGGGGTACTCCGCCCCCGGGTCGGGCATGGCAACATGAACCGCGACCACATCGAGCCCCGGCGTGCAACGCCAAATAAGCACCGGAGGAATGTCGTGAGCAAACGGGATCGCAAGAATGGGGTGCCAGACACGGTGACCTCCATTCCGCTGGTGGACCCCCATGCCCTGTCTGACAATCCTTCGATCGGCGAGCTGGTCAGAGACGCGACGGCCCAGATGTCGACGCTGGTGCGCGCCGAGGTCGAGTTGGCGAAGTCCGAGATCACCCGGGATGTGAAGAAGGGGTTGACCGGCAGCGTCTTCTTCATCGCGGCCGGTGTCGTCCTGCTCTACTCCACCTTCTTCTTCTTCTTTTTCCTCGCCGAACTCCTGGACACCTGGCTGTGGCGGTGGGCCGCATTCCTGATCGTCTTCCTGCTGATGGTGGCCGCGACGGCGTTGTTCGGCTTCCTCGGATACCGGAAGGTCCGGCGGATCCGCGGTCCGCAGCAGACCATCGAGTCGGTCAAGGAGACCACCGCGGCCCTGACCCCCGGGTTGCAGAAGTTCGCCGGCGGCGGGCACTCCACTCCAGCGGTGGAAGCCGCGCCGGTCACGCCCGCCGTCCGGCCCGCGCCGCGACCCGCGGTGACATCCGCCCCACGGCCCGCGCCCCGGCCCCTCGCCGCGCCCGTGGTGACGGCACCGGTCGTCGAGGTCACTGAGGTCACTGAGGTCACTGAGGTCACTGAGGTCACTGAGGTCACTGAGGAGCCCACGGCGCAGTACGACATCACTTCGTACGCCGTGGAGACGGTCTACGACACACCGCAGGCGTACTCGGAGGAGACGGTGACTTACGAGCCGGCCGTCTACGGCGACGATGCGGTGGTCTACACCGACGAGACGGTGGTCGATGCCGAGACGGCGGTTGTCTACTCCGGAGTCACGGAGTACTCCGACGAGCGGACCGGCCCCATCCCCGTGATCCGCACCGATGATCCCGATTCGACCGATGATCCGACGGCGGCGATCTACGCCGATACCGGCTTGCCGGTCACCCCCGAGCACGAGCACGGCCACGACCACCGGCGCGGCGACCCGTCGGGCTGGTGATGGCACTGCCGGACCCGTCGGTCACCCGCATTCCGGGTCCGTGGCGCCACCACGACGTCCACGCCAACGGCATCCGGTTCCAGTGCGCCGAAGCCCTTCCCGGCGACGACGAGACCCCGCCGACGGCTCGGCCCCTGGTGCTCCTGCTGCACGGGTTCGCTTCGTTCTGGTGGTCCTGGCGGCACCAGTTGCGGGGCCTGAGCGGGGCCCGGGTGGTGGCCGTGGACCTGCGCGGCTACGGCGGCAGCGACAAACCTCCGCGCGGCTATGACGGCTGGACGCTGGCCGGCGACACCGCCGGCTTGATCCGGGCACTCGGCCACACCTCGGCGACGCTGATCGGCCACGCTGACGGCGGGCTGGTCTGCTGGGCCACCGCCGTCTTGCATTCCCGGATGGTGCGCGGCGTCGGGCTGGTCAGTTCACCACACCCGGCAGCACTGAAACGGTCGGTTCTGGCCTGCGCCGATCAGCGCCGCGCGCTGCTGCCCAGCCTGCTGAGCTACCAGCTGCCGAAGTGGCCCGAACACGTACTCACCCGCTACGACGCGGCCGACCTGGACACCCTGGTCCGAAGCCGGGCATCCGCCAAATGGGTTGCCTCAGAGGACTTCTCCGAAACCATCGCTTACCTGCGCCAGGCGATTCAGGTACCGTCGGCCGCGCATTCGGCGCTGGAGTACCAGCGCTGGGCGGTGCGGAGCCAATTTCGCAGCGAAGGCTGGCGATTCATGAAACTGATGGACCGCCCGCTCGAAGTTCCGCTGTTGCACCTGCGCGGCGAGGCCGACCCCTACGTGCTGGCCGATCCGGTCGATCGCAGCCGGCGCTACGCCGCGCGCGGCCAATTCGCGACGGTGGCGCAAGCGGGGCACTACGCCCACGAGGAGGCGCCGACCGAGGTCAATGCCCTGCTACAGGGCTTCCTGGATGGCAGGATCTGAAAAACGCAGCGGGACTTTCCTATCCGTTGACGCAGGCGCCGGTTGCCACCTTGGCGGTGTTGCCGATCTTGGCCAGCTGGCGGGACACCTCGTCGGTGGTCATGACGAACCCGGTGTCGTTGTCGTCGACCGCGGCACCGAAAACCACCCCGATGACCTTGCCGGTCCGGTTGATCATCGGCCCGCCCGAATTGCCCTGCCGGACAAGCCCTCTGATCGTGTAGACCTCGCGGTTGACGGTCGTCGTCTTGTAGATGTCCGGGCCGCTGAGTTCGATGATCTCCCGGACCCGGGCAGGGGTCGCGGCGAAGTCGCCGCCACCCGGATAACCCAGCACCACTGCGTCGGTGCCGGTCTTGGCCGGCTCTTCGGCGAACACCAGTGGTTCCTGAGGGAGGTTCGGCACGGCGAGGATGGAGATGTCGGCGGTCGGGTCGTAGGAGACGACGGTCGCGTCGTACTTCTTGCCCTCGGCTTCAACGGTGACGCTGTCCGAGCCGGCGACGACGTGCGCGTTGGACATCACCCGGTTGGGCGCGATGACGAAACCGGTTCCCTCAAGCACCTTTTGGCAGGACGTAGCGACCCCGCGGATCTTGACGACGCTGGGCTTGGACTTCGACACCACCAGACTGTCGGCCAGCGTCGGATCCGGCGGCTCGACCGCCTGGATGGGGGTGCCGCCGGCTGGTTGAAGCACCTCTGGCAGACCCGAGGTGCTTAACAGGGCCAACGCCCGCTTCGGCACCGACCGCAACCACTCCGGAGCGAATTTGTCGACCTCGGAGATCACCTTGGAGCCCCGCGCTGTCGCGGCCAGATTCTGCTGACTCGACGAGGCGAGCAGGCTCCCGAGCAACCATGCTGCGATGAGCACGACGACCAGCTGAAGGGCCACTCCGATGGTGGAGTCAACCACCCGGAACGGTCCGCTTCGGATCGACCCGCGCACGGCCCGGCCGAGCACCACGCCGGCCACCTCACCGATCACCACCAGCGCCAGAATCAGAAACATCGCGGTGAAAAGCTTGCCGCGGGGCGAGTGGACGTGGCTGACGATGTGCGGGGCCAGCATGACGCCGGCGATAGCGCCGAGCACCACGCCGACGAAGGACATCAGTGACCCCAGCGCGCCCGATCGCCACCCGGAGATCGCCGCTATCAGCGCCACGACGATCACCGCGATGTCCAACCACTGCGAACCCGTCACAACCGTCCCTCACTGTCGCCGCCGACGAGCTCCATCGCCTCGTCCAACTCCCGTACGTTATCGGCATCCCACGGCTGGGCCCATCCGGCGACATCGAGCATCGCCGAGATAACGTGACCGGTGAAACCCCAGACCAGCATTTCGTTGAGCAGGAACGCCGGGCCGGCGTAACGCGCCTCACCGGCGGTCCGGCAGACCATCAACCGGTTGGCCGGATTGACGAAGGCGCGCAACGGAACCCGAGCGACGATCGCCGTCTCGGCGTGGTCGACGACCGTCACCGGCCCCGGATCGGGCGAATAGGCCAGCACCGGAACGACGTGAAATCCGGACGGCGGGATGAACATTCGCTCCAGCGTCGCCAACGGCGTCAGCCGCCCCGGGTCCAAGCCGGTCTCCTCGCGGGCCTCCCGCAGTGCGGTGTGCACCGGACCGGCGTCCTCGGGATCGGCCGCACCCCCGGGGAACGCGGCCTGGCCGGCATGGTGTCGCAGCGTCCCGGCCCGCACGGTCAGCAGCAGGTCGGCAGTGCTTGGAACCAGGCCGGGAAGGGCACCGGTCTGCGGCTCGGCAGGGGGCCCGGAGAACAGCACCAGCACTGCGGCATCACGGCCACCCAGGGCCGCGCTCTGCGCACCGGTCAGAGCGCTCAGCACCTCCGGCGGCACACGCCGTCGGTACGCGTCGGGCACCCGGTGGACGTTGTCGACCAGGGGCGCGAGCCAGGGCGGACGGTCCAGCGGACGAAGCAGTCCGGCGGGTTCTTCGGACATCACCTCAGCGCCGACTCCACCGCTGCGGCAATCCCGTCGGCGCTGGTGAACGGCTCTGGCAACACCGCCGCAACGCTACCGTTCGCCCGCAGTACGACAGTCGCAGGCATCACGTTCGGCACGCCGAGGGCCGCCGCGATGCTGCGCCGGCCGTCTTGCAGCACCGGCAGCCGCACGCCCAGTTCCGCCATCCGCACCAGCGCCGCGGTCTCGTTCTCGTCCTGGTGCACGGTCACCACCTTGACGGCATCACCCACCCGCCGCTGGTAGGCCTCGAGCGCCGGCAACTCCCGGGCACACGGCCCACACCAGTAGGCCCACAGGTTGAGCACCACAACGCGGTCTGCCAGAGCCGGTGCGACGTCGACGGGCGAACCGTCGGCGGCGCACTCCACGACGATCCCCCGGAGCCGCTCCGGGCCGGGGCCGCGACCGCCCGCGGGGCAGGGCGGCAGGTCGGCGCGACGGCGGGGTTCGGCCAGCGCCTCGGGGGTGTCGGCGTCCCGGTGGGTTCGCGCGACCGGCGCCGACGTTTGCCCGGGGGGCACCACGACATGTCGGGTCTGCATGACCAGTGCCGCCGTCAGCGCGGCGAGCACGGCCAGTACCGCCACCGTCCACCGGGTCGTGGCTTTCATCGGCCGGTTACAGCCCGGCCAGCGACAGCAAGTGCTCCGTCTCCGGTCCTCGGACCAGTTCTGCGGCGATCAACGGCTCGGTGGGACCGATGCCGAAGGACGGGCAATCCTTGGCCAGGACGCAAACCCCGCAGGCCGGCTTGCGGGCGTGGCACACTCGGCGGCCATGAAAAATGATGCGATGGCTCAATAACGTCCACTCGCTGCGCTCGATCAGCTCACCGACGGCGTGCTCCACTTTGACCGGATCCGTCTCGGCCGTCCACCGCCAACGCCGGACCAGCCGGCCGAAGTGGGTGTCGACGGTGATGCCGGGCACGTCAAACGCATTGCCCAGAATCACGTTCGCGGTCTTGCGCCCCACACCCGGCAGGCTCACCAATTCCGGCATGGTGTCGGGGACCTCACCGTCGAACCTCTCGACGAGTTCCTGGCCGAGCCGGATCAGCGAGTTGGCCTTGTTGCGGAAGAAACCGGTCGGCCGGATCAGCGCTTCAAGTTCCACACGATCTGCCTGGGCATAGTCGCGGGCGGTGCGGTACTTCGCGAAGAGCGCCGGAGTGGTGAGGTTGACCCGCTTGTCGGTGCTCTGTGCGGACAGGATGGTCGCCACGGTGAGCTCCAGCGGGTTGGTGAAGTCCAGTTCGCAATACACGTGCGGGAACGCCACCGCCAATGCCCGGTTCATCCGGCGGGCCCGACGCACCAGGCCAAGCCGCGTCTCGGTGTCCCATTTCGAAGCTTTGACCACACCCGCCGCACCCGCCGTCACTTCAGCCAGGGTACCGACCGCCGACAGACCGGTGGCATTTCGTGATCCCGATGAGACCTGGCGCCGGTTTACTTCCCGGCTATGTCCTGGTTGGTCGCGGTGTGTTTCCCCGGGCTCTTGATGTTCGGCACGGTCGGGCTGCAACGGCTGGAGACGCTGTTGCAGGGCGACAGGCCGACAGCCGCCGAGCTAGTCGGGCGCATCGAGCAACTGGCCCGGGCGGCGCGGGAGGCAGCGCGGGAGGCGGCGCGGGACCGCACGGCGCCGTTGCCGCTGAAGAGCGCCGCGTCGGTCCGGATGGATCCGGTGTCGGCGGTGCTGGCCGACGAACCGGGCCTACCCACGCGGCTGTGCGCGCGTGCACAAGCGAATCCGTAGTCTTCACCCAACGGTTTCCCCGACCGATTCGCTGAATTCTGTGTAGCGTTGATTTGACGCCGAAACCGCCCGAAAAGATCTGGCGGTCAACGGCGGCTGCGTGTTTTTCGGTCGGATACGGATGAGAAGGGGAAACGTGGACGAGATCCTGGCCAGGGCCGGAATCTTTCAGGGGGTTGACCCCAACGCGGTATCCGCTCTGACCAAACAGCTTCAGCCGGTTGATTTTCCGCGCGGCCACACCGTCTTCAACGAGGGCGAGCCCGGTGATCGGCTCTACATCATCATGTCCGGCAAGGTGAAGATCGGGCGCCGCTCGCCTGACGGCCGGGAGAACCTGCTGACGATCATGGGTCCGTCCGACATGTTCGGCGAGCTGTCGATCTTCGACCCGGGTCCGCGCACGTCCAGTGCCACCACGATCACCGAAGTCCGCGCAGTGTCGATGGATCGCGACGCGCTGCGTGCGTGGATTGCCGACCGTCCCGAGATCGCCGAACAACTTCTCCGGGTGTTGGCCCGCCGGCTGCGGCGCACCAACAACAACCTGGCGGACCTGATCTTCACCGACGTTCCGGGCCGCGTCGCCAAGCAACTTCTCCAGCTGGCGCAGCGATTCGGCACACAGGAGGGCGGCGCGATGCGCGTCACCCACGACCTCACCCAGGAGGAGATCGCCCAGCTGGTCGGGGCGTCCCGCGAGACGGTGAACAAGGCGCTGGCCGATTTCGCCCACCGGGGCTGGATTCGCCTGGAGGGAAAGAGCGTTCTGATTTGCGACTCCGAGCGCCTCGCTAGACGAGCTCGCTAACTTTCCCGCAGATACCTGAGTTGCGCGCGCACTGAGGATTCGGCTGCGTCCCAGAGCTTTTCGTCGACGTCGGCGTAGACATGCTCGACGACCCGGCGGGGCGTCGCCTCCTCGCCGAGGGCGCCCAACGCCGCCTGGACCTGAGCCAGCCGCTCCTGACGGTGGGCCAGGTACATGTCGGACACGGCTGCAAGATCGTCGAGCTCCGGGCCGTGGCCCGGCAGGACCCGTCGCGATCCCAGACCCCTCAGCCGACGCAGGGAATCCAGATAGGCCGCCAGGCTTCCGTCCTCGTCGTCGATGACGGTGGTGCCGCGGCCCAGCACCGTGTCGGCGGTCAGCACGGCGTCGTCGAGCACGAAGCTGACGGAGTCGGCGGTGTGGCCGGGCGTCGCGAGCACCCGGATGCGCAATCCCGCGGCGTCGATCACCTCGCCGTCGCGCAGATATCCGCCGAGCCCGCGCAGAAAACCGCTGCCCACCGAGCGGACCACCGCCCCGGTGGCCTCGACGAGAGCGTCGATGCCGTCGGTGTGATCGCCGTGCCGATGGCTGATCAGCACCAGCGGGATCGGGCCGAGGTCCGCCAACCGGGCGATGTGCTCGGCGTCATCAGGTCCAGGGTCGACGACGACCATCTCGGCGCTGCCAGCACCGCGCAGCACCCACGTATTCGTCCCGTCCAGGGTCATCGGACCCGGGTTGTGGCACAGCAGCACCGAGGCCGATTCGGTGACCGGCCGCAGCATGCCGTACGCGGGATGGGTCAGCTCAGTTCACCTCTGCCTGATCGTCGCTCACGCGACTTGTGCCTGATCGTCGCTCACGCGACTTGTGCCCGATCGTCGCTCACGCGACTTGTGCCCGATCGTCGCTCACGCGACCTCCACAATAAGTTCCACCTCGACCGGCACCCCGAGCGGAAGCTCTGCCACGCCGACCGCCGAGCGGGCATGGGATCCGGCATCGCCGAACACCTGGCCCAGGAACTCCGATGCCCCGTTCACCACGCCCGGCTGCCCGCTGAACCCGGGGGCGGATGCCACGAACCCGACGACCTTGACCACCCGGACGATCGAGTCGATGCCGACGAGCGCGTCGATCGCGGCGAGGGCGTTCAGCGCGCAGGTTCGAGCGGCGATCTTGCCCTCCTCCGGCGTCACGTCCGCGCCGACCTTGCCCGCATGGGTCGGCTTACCGCCCTGGAGCGGAAGCTGACCGGAGGTGTAGACGAGATTGCCGGTGCGGACGGCCGGTACGTAGGCCGCCAGCGGAGTCGCCACCGCGGGCAGCGTCACGCCCAACTCCGCGAGGCGTCGGGTGACATGCCCCGAGTCGCTGCGCTCCTGGCTCACTTGGCCCTCTTCAGGTAAGCGATGTGCTGCTCTCCGGTCGGCCCGGTCAGAACGGAGACCAGTTCCCAGCCGTCGGCGCCCCACTGATCGAGAATCTGCTTGGTGGCGTGGGTCAGTAGCGGCACAGTCGCGTACTCCCAAGTGGTTCGTTCACTCATGATGGGAAGCCTATCCCGGGCCCGAACACCTGGATTTGCTTTGCACTTTGCGACTCCGCGAAGCGGTAGCGCCCGCTTGGTTAGCATGGCAGAGGTGACGACCACTACGACGCAGGGCAGCGAAGCCGGCTGGCCGGAGCGACTTACCAAGGCCCGACTGCATTTCGTCACCGGCAAGGGCGGGACCGGGAAGACCACCGTCGCGGCCGCCCTGGCGTTGACTCTGGCGGCCGGCGGCCGCCGCGTGCTACTGGTGGAAGTTGAAGGGCGCCAAGGGATTGCGCAATTGTTCGATGTTCCGCCATTGCCCTACGGGGAGATCAAGATCGCGAGCGCAGATCAGGGCGGCCATGTCAACGCCATGGCGATCGACCTCGAGGCCGCGTTCCTGGAATACCTCGACATGTTCTACAACCTAGGAATAGCCGGACGCGCCATGAAGCGGGTCGGCGCCATCGAATTCGCGACGACGATCGCGCCCGGCCTGCGCGATGTGCTGCTGACCGGCAAGGTCAAAGAGGCCACCGTCCGCCTGGGCCCCGACAAACGTCCGGCGTATGACGCCATCGTGGTCGACTCACCGCCGACGGGGCGTATCACCCGCTTCCTGGATGTGACCAAGGCCCTTGCCGATATCGCCAAGGGCGGACCGGTGCACTCCCAGTCCGAAGGAGTGGTCCGTCTGCTGCATTCCGAGCAGACCGCCATTCATCTCGTCACCTTGCTGGAGTCACTGCCCATCCAGGAGACCATCGAGGCCATCGAGGAACTGCAGGCGATCGACCTGCCGATTGGCAGCGTGATCGTCAACCGCAACATCCCCGCCTTCCTGCCGGCCGATGCACTCGGTCCCGCTGCCACCGGGTCGATCGACGCCGAGGCAGTACGGGCCGGACTGGCCCGATCGGGAATCACGTTGGCGGAGGACGATTTTGCCGGTCTGCTGACCGAAGCCATCGAACACGCCAGCCGGGTACAGGCACGGGCCGACAGCGCCATCGAACTTAAGCGGCTCAACGTGCCCCGGCTGGATCTGCCGACCATCGCCGACGGCGTGGATCTGGGCAGCCTGTACGAACTGGCGGGTGTCCTTGCCCAGCAAGGTGTCCGATGACAGCCCCTGAGACCACCAGCCGGACGAGGAAAGGTCAACGATGAGCGCGGCACCCCCGACGCTGGACATGAAGTCCATCCTGTCCGACAAATCCAACCGGGTCGTCGTGTGTTGCGGCGCAGGCGGTGTCGGCAAAACGACGACGGCCGCGGCGATGGCCTTGCGCGCCGCCGAATACGGGCGCAGCGTGGTGGTGCTGACCATCGACCCGGCGAAACGGCTGGCTCAGGCGCTCGGCATCAAGGAACTCGGCAATACCCCGCAGCAGGTGCCGCTGGGGCCCGAAGTCAGCGGCGAGCTGTTCGCGATGATGCTGGACATGCGACGCACCTTCGACGAGATGGTGCTCGAATACTCGGACTCCACACGCGCACAAGCGATTCTGGAGAACAAGTTCTACCAGACCGTCGCGACATCTCTGGCCGGAACCCAGGAGTACATGGCCATGGAGAAGCTCGGCCAGTTGCTCGGGCAGAAGCGCTGGGATCTGGTGGTGGTCGACACGCCGCCGTCGCGCAACGCCCTGGACTTCCTGGACGCGCCCAAACGGCTGGGCAGTTTCATGGACAGCCGGATGTGGAAGCTGTTCCTGGGACCCGGCCGCGGTTTCGGAAAGCTGGTCACGGGGGTGATGGGCCTGGCGATGAAGGCGGTCTCGACCGTCGTCGGCTCTCAAATGCTCTCCGACGCGGCTAATTTCGTGCAGTCCCTGGATTCGACGTTCGGGGGGTTCCGCGAGAAGGCTGACCGCACCTACGAATTGCTCAAACAGCGCGGTACACAGTTCGTGGTGGTCTCGGCCGCCGAGCCGGACGCGCTACGCGAGGCGACGTTCTTCGTGGACCGGCTTTCAGCGGAGGGAATGCCGCTTGCCGGGCTGATTCTCAACCGGACGCATCCGATGCTGTGCACGATCTCCGTCGAGCGGGCCATCGACGCCGCGGAGTACCTGGAGTCAGAGCCCGGCGAGGAGTTGACGGCGGCGGTCATGCGGATCCACGCCGATCGCGGTCAGACGGCCAAGCGGGAGGTCAGGTTGCTGTCGCGGTTCACCGGCGCCAATCCGCATGTGCGGGTGGTGGGTGTGCCGTCGCTGCCGTTCGACGTGTCCGACATGACCGCGCTGCAGGCCATTGCCGATCAGATCACCGGCGAGGCATAACCTCGCCGGCGCCCAGTCGATGCGGACTAGCTGACGATGCGGTGCTTGCGCTGGGCCGCGAAGAACTCGGCCCACGAGACGACCTCGGGGTGCTGCTTGAGCAGGGCGCGACGCTGACGCTCGGTCATCCCGCCCCAGACGCCGAACTCCACCCGGTTATCCAGGGCATCGGCACCGCATTCGGTGATCACCGGACAGTGGCGGCAGATCACGGCGGCTTTGCGCTGTGCCGCTCCGCGCACGAACAACTGGTCGGGATCGGACGTTCGGCACAAGGCTTGGGAGACCCAGGCGATCCGCGCCTCCCCGGTTACCCCCTGAAGTGAAGCCTGATCTAATGATGAATTGGTCTTGCGGGCAGCGGGCCGAGTCCCCGACACGGGCGATCCCTTCGTGTTAAGCCGCCTTGTCTGGCGACGAAATCCCTCCGATGTAGACGCGGTGCGATCTGCGCCACATTGCGATGCGAGTGTTATCTGCGTCGCACTGTGCGCTTAAAGTAAGTGGTCAGGTGCCGTTTGCGCAACAGTTGGATTACATGATTTTTGGGACGAACGTCCAGTCATGCGATGAACTGGGGTTTTGTGACACAGTCGTCACAAATTCGGGCCGCATTCACCGGTCCGTCGTCGCCTCCACCCCTGCGGCGAGCACGTCAGTAGGGTATAGCCCATGTCGGAACGCCCCCCGGCCGCTCCAACGATCATCAAGCTCGCGTGGGCTTGCCTGCTTGCCAGCGTGATCGTCGCGGCCCTGCTCTTCCCAGCTGTGGGAGGGATCGGGCTGATGTCCAACCGCGCGTCCGACATCGTCGCGAACGGATCGGCGCAGGTCCTGGAGGGTGACATCCCCGCCGTCACCACCATGGTCGATGCCAAGGGGAACACGATCGCGTGGCTGTACTCTCAGCGCCGTTTCGAAGTGCCCACCGACCAGATCGCCGACACCATGAAGCTGGCGATCGTCGCCATCGAGGACAAGCGGTTCGCCGAGCACAACGGTGTCGATTGGAAAGGCACCCTCACCGGACTGGCGGGCTATGCGTCGGGGGACTTCGGCACCCGTGGCGGCTCCACCATCGAGCAGCAGTACGTCAAGAACTATCAGTTGCTGGTGGTCGCTCAGAACGATGCGGAGCGGCGAGCCGCGATCGCGCCGACGCCGGCCCGCAAGCTGCGCGAAATCCGCATGGCGCTGAGCCTGGACAAGACCCTGACCAAGCCGGCGATCCTGACCCGCTATCTGAATCTGGTCTCGTTCGGCAACGGCGCGTTCGGGATTCAGGACGGCGCGCAGACGTACTTCGGCATCGACGCGTCTGCGCTCAATTGGGCGCAGTCGGCGCTGCTGGCCGGACTGGTGCAGTCCACCTCGGCGCTGAATCCCTACACCAATCCCGACGGCGCCCTGGTGCGGCGAAATTTGGTGCTGGACACCATGATTGCGCAGCTGCCGGATAAGACTGAGGAACTGCGGGCCGCCAAACAGCAGCCGTTGGGAATCCTGCCCAGGCCGAACGAACTGGCACGAGGCTGCATCGCGGCAGGCGACCGCGCCTTCTTCTGCGACTACGTGCAGGAGTATCTGGCCCGAGCCGGGCTGAGCAAGGAACAGGTGGCCCGCGGCGGCTACCTCATCAAGACGACGCTGGATCCCGACGTCCAGGCCGACGTCAAGAAGTCCGTGGACTCGATGGCGGCGCCCGACCTCAAGGGCATCGCCAGCGTGATGAACGTCGTCCTGCCCGGTAGGAGCAGCCACCCGGTGATAGCGATGGTCTCCAATCGCACCTACGGCCTGGACACCGACACCGGTCAGACCGTTCAGCCGCAACCGTTTTCGTTGGTCGGCGACGGCGCCGGGTCGATCTTCAAGATCTTCACCACTGCCGCCGCACTCGACCTGGGTCTGGGTATCAACGCGATCCTCGACGTGCCGGGCCGGTTCGAGGCGCGGGGCCTGGGCGAAGGCGGGGCCAAAGGCTGCCCCAAGGAAACGTGGTGCGTCGAGAACTACAAGGATCCGCGCTACCTGACGATGGGTGTCACCGAGGCGCTCGCGAAGTCGCCGAATACCGCGTTCGCCAAACTGATTTCGCAAGTCGGGGTCAGCCGCACCGTCGACATGGCGGTCCGGCTCGGCCTGCGGTCCTACACCGAACCGGGCACCGCCCGCGGGTACGACCCCGACAACAACGAGAGCCTCGCCGACTTCATCAAGCGCCAGAACATCGGGTCCTTCACCCTCGGCCCATTCCAGGTCAATCCGCTCGAACTGGCCAACGTCGCGGCCACGTTGTCGTCAGGCGGCATGTGGTGCCCGCCGAACCCGATCGACAAGGTCTACGACCGCCGCGGCAACGAGATCTCGATCAACGCCGAGGCCTGCGAGCAGGTGGTTCCCGAGGGGCTGGCCAACACGCTGTCCACCGCGCTGTCCCGTGACGTCGTCAACGGCACCGGCGCTCCCGCGGCCGGCGCCGCCGGCTGGACTCTGCCGATGTCGGCGAAGACCGGCACCACCGAGGCGCACCGTTCCGCGGGCTTCCTCGGCTACACCAACCGCTATGCGGCGTTGAACTACATCTACGACGATTCCCCCGATCCCAGCGACATCTGCTCGTTCCCACTGCGGCAGTGCAATGACGGCGACCTGTTCGGCGGCAAGGAGCCGGCCGAGACATGGTTCGCCGCGATGACGCCGCTGGCCGAGAAGTTCGGTGACGTGAAGATGCCGCCCACCGACGGGCGCTACGTCGACGGCGCGCCCGGTTCCCGGGTCCCCAACGTCAGCGGCCTGGGCCAGGACCGTGCCCGAGAAGAGTTGCGCGCCTCGGGGTTTCAGGTGGCCGACAAGGTGACAACGCAGAACAGCTCGGCCTCCGCCGGCACGGTGCTGGGTACCTCGCCGGTCGGCCAGGTGGTTCCCGGGATCATCGTGACGCTGATCGTGAGCAACGGTGTCAGTCCCCCGCCGCCGCCTCCGCCGCCAGCGGCCACGCCGCCGGGTGGTCCGGTGCCGCCCGGGCTGCCCGGACTGCCGCCGCCGCCGCCGGAGACAGGGGCGACCGTCGTGGAGATCCCCGGGCTGCCGCCGATCACGGTCCCGGTCCTCGTGCCACCACCGCCACCGCCACCGGAGGGTCCGCCTCCGCCGCCGGACGGCGCTCCGCCGCCTCCGTGACGGAGCGATTACCGACGCAAGATTCGCACTCCACCGACGCGCCGACTGGCAGTAGTCTGCCGGTATGGCCGCCAACGCCTTGAGAACACCAGCCCTCGCCGCGGCCGGTTCGGCCGCGCTCGCGGTGGGCTATGCCGCGGTGATCGAGCGTAACGCATTCGTGGTGCGGGAAGTCACGATGCCGGTGCTGACGCCCGGCTCGACACCCCTGCGGGTGTTGCACCTCAGCGATATTCACATGCGCCCCGCCCAGCAGCACAAGCAGGCGTGGCTGCGTGAGCTGACGACGTGGGAACCCGATCTGGTCGTCAACACCGGCGACAATCTGGCGCATCCGCGCGCCGTGCCGGCCGTCGTGCAGTCACTCGGCGACTTGTTGTCGGTGCCCGGCGTGTTCGTCTTCGGCAGCAACGACTACTTCGGGCCGCGGCCGAAGAATCCAGCCAAGTACCTCACGGACCCCGCTCATCGTTACCAGGGCAATCCGCTGCCCTGGAAGGATCTTCGCGCCGCCTTCACCGAGCGTGGCTGGCTGGACCTGACCCACAACCGTCGCGAGCTGGACGTCGCGGGGCTGACGATCGCGGCCGCCGGCGTCGATGATGCGCACCTCGACCGGGACCGCTACGACACCATCGCGGGACGACCGAATCCCGCGGCCAACCTGAGCCTCGGCGTGACGCACGCGCCCTACACCCGGGTGCTGGACCGCTTCGCCGCAGACGGCTACCAGCTGGTCATGGCCGGCCACACGCACGGCGGGCAGCTATGCCTGCCGTTCTACGGGGCGCTGGTGACCAACTGCGACCTCGACCGCTCGCGGGCCAAAGGTGCGTCCAACTGGGGCGCCGAGACCGCGCTGCATGTTTCGGCGGGGATCGGCACATCGCCGTTCGCGCCGCTGCGGTTCTGCTGCCGCCCCGAAGCCACGCTGCTGACTCTGGTGGCCTCACCGACCGGTGGGCGCGACCACAGCCGGACGGTGCTGCGGTCTACTCCGACCGCGTCGGTGCACTAGCGCCGCAGTGGATGCCGTCGGACGCTCCGTCTCCCGCAGCGCGCCCAGGGACTGGGTGGACGATTCCATCTGTGTGATAGCGGCCGACGCCCGCCGCAGCGCCGACACCCACCTGCTGCGCTATCCGTTGCCGTCGTCCTGGTGCGAACGCGTCGACGTGTCGCTGTATCTCAAGGACGAGTCCACCCACATCACCGGAAGCCTCAAGCACCGGCTTGCGAGGTCGTTGTTCCTCTACGGACTGTGCAACGGCTGGATCACCGAGGGCACCACGATCGTCGAGGCGTCGTCGGGTTCGACGGCGGTGTCTGAGGCGTACTTCTCGGCACTGCTGGGACTGCCGTTCATTGCGGTGGTACCGGCCTCGACCAGCCGCGCCAAGGTGGCCCTTATCGAAAAGCAAGGGGGCCGTTGCCATTTCGTCGACAGCGCGTCGACCGTGCACTCCGCCGCGGGTGAGCTCGCCGAGCACACCGGCGGGCATTTCATGGATCAGTTCACCAACGCCGAACGGGCGACCGACTGGCGCGGCAACAACAACATCGCCGAGTCGATCTTCGACCAGATGGCCAGTGAGCGGCACCCCGTTCCATCGTGGATCGTGGTCGGAGCCGGCACCGGCGGCACCAGCGCGACCATCGGACGCTTCATCCGCTACCGCGGCCATCCCACCCGGCTCTGCGTCGTCGACCCGGAGAACTCGGCGTTCTTCGACGCCTACAGCCAGGGGCGCCGCGACGTCACCACCGCGATGCCCTCCCGCATCGAGGGCATCGGACGCCAGCGGGTGGAACCGTCGTTCCTACCGTCGGTGATCGACCGGATGGTTCAGGTGCCCGACGCCGCCTCGGTGGCGGGTGCCCACCAGGTGTCCGGGGTGCTGGGCCGGCGGGTCGGGCCCTCGACCGGCACCAACATCTGGGGTGCGTTCGGGCTGCTGGCCGAGATGGTGGCCGCCGGCAGCAGCGGTTCGGTGGTCACCCTGATCTGCGACAGTGGTGATCGCTACGCCGACACGTACTTCGACGAGGACTGGCTGGCGTCGCACGATCTGGTGCCGGGGCGGTACGCCGACGAACTCGATGCCTTCGAGCGGGACTGCTCGTGGGCCGTGCAGGAGTGCGTTTGGCCACCCGCCGCGCCGGTGCGATAGGCTGTCGACGCTTCACGCGGGGTGTGGCGCAGCTTGGTAGCGTGCTTCGTTCGGGACGAAGAGGTCGTGGGTTCGAATCCCGCCACCCCGACTGTGTGGATAACGGCTCCGACCAGTTGCTTGGTCGGAGCCGTTTGCGTCGGCAAACGGCTGCAAAAGACCGCTGGACTTTTTCCTCCAATCCGGCAGGAAATGCGATGCAGCACTCATATGCTTCCCGGGATGCAGAAGCGCGCCGGTCCAGTGTTCCCGTCCGATGCGCGGAGTTGACAGCGATTTGGCTCGACCGGCGAACCTCATCATGCTGTTGACCCGGGCTGTCCCTTGCGTCCTGTTGGCAGTCGCCCTAGTGCCGGCCGGATGTGGTCACCGCGGCGGCGACAACGCCATCACCGGAAAGATCATTCGCTATCAGGTCGAGTACTTCGGGTCGCCGCAAACCGGGCTCGCCAACCGGGCCATGGCAATCGGCTACTCAACCGGCGAAGGGCTCAAGGAGCAGCACAACGTCGCGCTGCCGTGGACAGTCGCCGTCGGTACCGCACCCGCGGGATTCTCCGCGTCGGTGACAGCCCAGTTCTACGGATACGGAACCGTCGTGTGCCGGATCCTCGCCGACGGCAAGTTGATCGTGAGCGTGAGGTCGAGGGAGGGGGCCTACCCCACGGTGGAGTGCAAGGTTTAGCGAATCCCGGTGGCAGTGCCGATTCGGCGCCGGCGCACGATCAGCACCTCGGCGATCAGGTAGACGGCCAACGCGACGAGGACCGCGGCGATGATGGCGGGGTATCTGCCGGCCAGATCTGCAGAGGAGGTCTGGCGGATCAGGATTCCGGCGAACGCCCAGATCAGCACCAGGCCGTAGGCGACGTCCTGGTTGCGCAACATCGTGACGGTGCCGATCACCATGGCCACCAGCACGATGATCACCGCCCAGGTCGATTCGGCGATACCGAATCCGTTCCACTGCCAGTAGACCAGCAGCACGGTGATGTTCGCGATGACCGCGACCGTCGACCAGCCGAAATAGACGCTGAACGGCACGGAGATGAACCACCGTTGGCGCCGAGTCAGATTCGCGCGCCGGATCGTCACGACGATCAGGGCCAGCAGCACGAGGATCGTCACCAGCAGCAGCGCCGACAACTGGATCAGGTCGTAATGCCACGCGAAGATCCATGCCGTATTGGCCAGCGAGGACAACGAGAACAGCACGCCGACCCGGTTGAGCAAGGCGGTGTCGGCGGGGCTATCCGGCCGGTCCCGGAAGAGGCCCAGCTGGTAGAGCACGTGGGCACCCAGCAGAAGGTAGATCACGCCCCAGATCGAGAACGTCACCCCGGCCGGGGTGAACAGATTCGAGTAGGTGTTGGCCACGTCGCCGGTGCGCCGGCCGTTGAGGGGCAGCGCGTTGGCAGCCCCGTTGGCGGCGATCATCAGCAGGTAGGTGACGGCGACCAGGATCTTGACCGGTGTGCGGCTTGTGTTCGTCGTCAACGCTTTTCCCTTCTCACGCCCCGGCGGCGTGGCGGCCGGCGGCGCGGCCCGAGAACAGACAGCCGCCCAGGAAGGTTCCTTCCAGGGCGTTGTAGCCGTGCACTCCCCCGCCGCCGAACCCGGCGACCTCGCCGGCCGCATAGAGGCCGGGGATCGCAGCACCAGCGGCGCCGATCGCCCGCGAGAAGAGGTCGGTCTGGATGCCGCCCAACGTCTTTCGCGTCAGGATGTGCAGCTTGACGCCGATCAACGGACCGGCCTCCGGATCGAGGATGCGGTGCGGGGCTGCGGTGCGGACGATCCGATCGCCGAGGTAGTGCCGGGAGTTCCGGATACCTTGAACCTGAGCGTCTTTGGAGTACGGGTTGGCCATCTGGGCGTCCCGGGACTCGATCTGGGCGCGGATGCCGATCGGGTCCAACAGCGGTTCGTCGGTGAGCTTGTTCATCATCGCCACGAGTTCTTCCAACGTGTCGGCGACGACGAAATCCGCACCGTGGGTCTTGAACGCCTCGACGGGCGCGGGTGCGCCCTTGCTCAGCAAGCGCTCGCGCAGCATGCCGGCGCGGTCGTGATTGGTGATGTCGGGGTTCTGCTCGGAGCCCGACAGGGCGAACTCCTTCTCGATGATCTTCTGGGTCAGGATGAACCAGCTGTGCCCGTAGCCGGCGATCTCCGGCGTGGTGCGCAGGTAGCGCAGCGTCCCGAGGGTGTCGTAGCCGGGCAGATAGGGAGCGGGAAGGCGACGGCCCAGCGCGTCGAACCACATCGACGACGGGCCGGGCAGGATCCGGATGCCGTGCTTGGGCCAGATCGGGTCCCAGTTCTGCACGCCCTCGGTGTAATGCCACATCCGGTCGCGGTTCACCAGTCGCACCCCGCTGTCAGCGGCGATGTCGAGCATCCGCCCGTCGACGTAGGCCGGGACGCCGGTGATCATCGACGCCGGCGGTGTGCCCATGCGCGGGGGCCAGTACCGCCGCACGATGTCGTGGTTGGCGCCGATACCGCCGGTGGTCACGATGACGGCCGGTGCCGACAGTTCGAAGTCGGCCACCCGGTCGCGGTTGGACGGGGCACCGCGCGGTGCGTCGTCGGGTGCGAGCACCGCGCCGCGCACCCCGGTGACCGCCCCCCCGGTGATGACCAATTCATCGACCCGGTGACGGTGATGGAAGCTCACCAGGCCCCGGGAGGCAGCGTCCAGGGCCGATTCGGTGAACGGCTGCACGACTCCGGTGCCGGTGCCCCAGGCGACATGGAACCGGGGTACCGAATTGCCGTGCCCGTCCGCCCGAAGATCGCCGCGCTCGGCCCAGCCGACGGTCGGCAGGAAGGTGATGCCATGGCCGTTCAGCCAGGATCGCTTCTCACCTGCCGCCCATTCGACGTAGGCGCGCGCCCAGCGCGAACCCCAGGAGTCCTCGTCGTCGAGCCGGTCGAACGCCGCACTGCCGCGCCAGTCGTTCCAGGCCAGTTCGAAGGAGTCCTTGACGCCCATCCTGCGCTGTTCGGGGCTGTCCACCAGGAACAGCCCGCCGAACGACCAGAACGCCTGGCCGCCGAGATTGGCGGCATTCTCCTGGTCGATCACAGCGACTCTCTTGCCGCGGCTGGTCAATTCGTGCGTGGCCACCAGGCCGGCCAGTCCCGCACCGACGACGATGACATCTGCGTTCATTCCTGCCCCGATCCTCGCCATGACTCCGCCAGCTACGGTACCGCCGCACGGCTCAGGTCTTGACCGCCTGCAGTGTGTAGGTCATGGGCAGCCGGTCGGCGCTTTGGGTGAGCCGCCATTCGCCGTCGCGTTCGGTCATCCGTCCCGGCAGGGCTTCCCACGGCACCGAGTCGTGCTCGATGAGCATCGTCAGCCGCATCCCGCTGTCCAGGAGCGCGGTGACGATCTCTCCCAGGCCGTGATTCCACTCGCGGGTCGCGTTGTGGGTGAACTCGACGTCGGTCGGCTCCACAGCACGGGGTGGCCCACGCGGAGGAACAGCCGGCCGCCCGGCCGGAGCAGGCGGGCCACCACCTCAGCCCAGCGGCGAATGTCGGGCAGCCAGGGCAGCGCTCCGATTCCGGTGTAGACGAGGTCGAAAGAGTTGTCCCCCAGCACTTCTGCTGCGCGGTAAACGTCGGACTGGACGTAGTCGATGTCGCGTCCGGCCGCTGCGGCGATCTCCCCGGCGATCCTGACGGCCGCGGGTGAGAAGTCCAGGCCAGTCATCGTGGCGCCGAGCCGCGCCAACGACAGCGTGTCGGTACCGATGTGGCATTGCAGGTGCACACCGCGGACACCGTCGAGTTCACCGAGTCGGTCGGCGTCGAAGCGCACCACATCCGATAGCGCTGCGGGATCGGCGAGCAGTCGGTCCACGGCGTATCCCGGGGATGCCGCGTGCGCCGGGGCCCGGTCGTCCCACCAGCGCCGATTGACCTCTGCGTGTTCCCGCTCCACTCGGCGAAAAACCCTCGGAGAGAACTGCTTCAGAGCCTGCTCTTGACGGCCGCGGAGAGCCGCGAACCGTCGGCCTTGCCCGCGGCGATCGCGTTGGCCGCCTTCATCACCAGACCCATCTGACGAACCGTCGGGCGCTCGCCGATCTCCTCGGCCACTTGGGCGATCGCAGTGTCGACCACATCGGCCAGCTCAGCGTCGTTCAGCGGCGTGGGCAGGTACTCGTCGATGATCCGGCCCTCGGCATGCTCCTCGGCTGCCAACTCGCCGCGCCCGTTCTGGGTGTAGATCTCTGCGGCCTCGGTGCGCTTCTTCGACTCTCGAGCGAGCACCTTGATCACGTCCTCATCGGTGAGCTCCCGAGCCTGCTTGCCAGACACCTCTTCGGTCTGGATCGCCGCCAGCATCATCCGCAGCGTCGCAGTACGCAGCTTGTCCTGGCTCTTCATCGCATCGGTCAGATCGGCGCGCAACCGTTCCTTCAATTCCGCCATGGCTCCTTACGCTACGCGGGCGGCGAACACCCGCGCCTATGGGTTTGAGAATTGCCGGTGCGCTCGACAGGATGGGTTGATGAGCAATGTCCGCCGGGTTCCCGGCCGGTGACCGCGCCGCCGCCCGGCTGGGGACAGCCCCCCGGTTATCCGCCGCCGATGCCGGCGGGCTACCCCGGCCGCCCGGCGTCTGGGTACGGTTACCCGCCACCGGGCTACCCCGCACCGGGCTATCCCGTCCCCGGTTATCCGGCACCCGGTTATCCGGCGTGGAAGCCGGGCATCATTGCGCTGCGGCCGCTGACGCTGACCGACATCTTCAACGGCGCGGTCGCTTACGTGCGCGCCAATCCCAAGCCGACCCTCGGCCTGACGACCGTCATTATCCTGATCTCCACCGTCATCGGATTCGTCTCCTCGCTGCTGATGGCCTCCACCGACGGGACGCTGCAGGCGGTGGCCAGCGGAGTGACCGGGATCCTGACCTACCTGCTGGCCACGGTCCTGCTCTCCGGCATGCTGACCGTCATCGTCGGTCGCTCGGTGCTCGGATCCCCGATCACGGCTCGACAGGCCTGGCAGCGGATCCGCCCGCGGATGCTGACATTGATCGGGCTCACTCTGCTGGAGATGGCCGCAGCGGCGGTCGTCGCCGCGGCTGCGGTACTGGCCGTCATCGGGATCGCGCATGCCGCCGGAGGCGTGATCGCAGCGCTGATCGGCATACCGTTGGTAGCGTGCGCGATCGCGGTCCTGGCGTATCTGGGCAACTCGCTGGTGCTGGCCCCGGTGGCAGTCGTCCTGGAGGACAAGAACATTCCCGACGCCATCCGCAGGTCGGCAGGCCTGGTCCGGGGCCGGTTCTGGCGCACCATGGGCATCCTGCTGCTCGCCGGCCTCGCCGTCGGCTTCGTCGCCTCGGCCATCTCGGTGCCGTTCAGCATCGCCGGCAGCGTGATCACCCTGGGCGGGCAGGCTCATGCGCCGACCGTCGGCGGCACCATGGTCGCGACCGTCGGGCAGTGCATCGGCCAGATCATCATCACACCGTTCTTGGCCGGTGTGGTGACACTGCTCTACGTCGACGCGCGAATCCGCTCGGAGGCATTGGATTTCACGTTGCTGTCTCGGGGTGCACCCGACCCCGACAGCGTGTGGCTGGGCCGCTGAGGCCATGCCGACCATCGAGGGCTGAGGCAGCCATGCCGACGATCGATATCGACAGCCAGACCGCCCATGACGCCGCCGCCTCGGAGTTGGCGAAGCCGATCTACCCCAAGGCCGCGCTGACCGAACGAATCGCCGAGTGGTTTACCGAATTGCTGCACCGATTGCTGGCC
>Ga0194055_10000224_pt1 | contig 44009 bp, 33 predicted proteins | sample SepL449m_MetaG_FD_155482 | JGI IMG/M metagenome (GOLD analysis project Ga0194055, IMG submission 155482) | Anoxic zone freshwater microbial communities from boreal shield lake in IISD Experimental Lakes Area, Ontario, Canada - Sep2016-L442-9m | ecosystem: Environmental > Aquatic > Freshwater >... | reverse complement strand
GGATCTCCGCCGCGTCAGCCGTGGAGAGGTGCTCGAAGTGCCGCAGGAGTACGATCTGGCGATCGAGGTCGTCGAGCAGATCGACCGCCGCAGCGAATCGCCGCTCCAGCTCGTGCCAGGTCGCCGCCGCCGCCGGCGTCAGTTCCCGGTCGACAATCCCGACGAGCCCGTCGACGGAGGAGCCGTCGCCGTCGTGGGCCACCAGTGGCACCTCGCGATCGAGGCTGCGGGTCGCCGCCACACGATGGCGACGGTGCGCGTCGATGAGCCGATCGCGGGCCATGTGCCGCAGCCAGAGCCGAAATGGCATCGTCGGGTTGGCAAGGTAGTCGGACAGCCGCCTGTTTGCCTCGATCATCACGTCCTGGACGATGTCGCTGGCGTCAACTCGTCGCTCGATCACGCGATCCATCCTGGAGTCGATCATCCGGCGGATCGCAGCGCGGTGTCGCTCGAGGAGCCGGTTGACGGCGTCGGCGTCGCCGTCGCGGACGCGGTCGAGGAGCACGAGCGTGACTGGCGGTTGGGCGTCGGCCGGCATCGCTGCTCCGCCTTCACGGCCATCGGAACCGGTCGTAGGGGGCTGGTGCGTCACGCTTCCATCCTACCAACGTGTCGACCCGGCAGGCAGTAACGGTCGTAGCGGCTGCGGAGGCTTTTTCAGGCCTCGATCGTGGGATTTCGGGCGTCCCGATTTTTTGCCCACCGCCCTTTTGTGATCCATAATCGCGAGCGGTCAACGGATCGACCGCCGGCCGCCGCGACCATTCGCGGCACGTGCGAACGGATGCCATCGTGCCAGTTGCCCGCCCCCTGCCGTCGCGCGGTCTCCGTCGGCTCGTCCGCGCCAGCTGGCTGATCGCGGCGACGGTGGTCGCGTGGGGCATCGGATCGTGGACGACCGCCGCCGAGCAGGCCACCTGGGCACCGGTCGCCCCCGAGCCGGCCGATCTGTCGATCGCAGCCGCCATTCCCTCCGAGGATCTCGCGGCCCGCACCACGGCGCTCGTGCACCAGGGCCGCTGGTCCGACGTCGTGTGCATCTGCGAGACCGCCGCCCGCAAGGGCACGCTCGCCGCGTCGCTCCGCCACCAATACGACCTCGCCAAACTCCACTGCGATGTCGCCCGGCGGCACGCCGAGCCGGCATTCCGCAACCAACTCGCTGGCCTCTCCGAGACTGACGCGCGGCGGGTCTACGGCGAGGTGCTCACGCGGATCGGCTCGCATCACGTCGACGCCCCCGACTTCGCCCGGCTCGTCAACCGCGGGATCAGGGCCGTTGACGTCGCCCTCGAGGAACCGGCCTTCGTGGCGGCCCACGCCGCCCAGGCGACGCCGGAGCGGACAAGCGTCTACCGCGAGCAGGTGACGCGGATCGTCGCGGGACGCAGCGTCGGATCCCAAGAGGATGCGGAAGCCGTGGCGGCCTGGGTCGCCCGCGCCGCCCACTCGATCCTCGGCGTTGCTCCGGCCGTCACGCTCATGGAGATGAGTGCGGCCGCGGTCGGCGGGCTCGACGAGTATTCGGCCTTCCTTACCAATGGCCAACTCGACGATCTCTACGCCCAGATCGAGGGCAACTTCGTCGGGCTCGGCGTGGAACTCAAGAGCGCCGCCGACGGCCTGCTCGTGGTCCATGTGATCCCCGGAAGCCCCGCGGAACGGGCCGGCATCCGCGCCGGCGACCACCTCGTGGGCGTCGGTGGCCGATCGCTCGCCGGCATGGGCGTCGACGAGGCTGCTCATCTGCTGCAGGGCCCCGAGGGATCACTCGTCACGCTGGCCATCCTGCGGGCACCGGCGCCGGCTCGTGCCGTGACGGTCCGCCGCGAGCAGGTTGAGGTGCCGAGCATCGAGGACGCGCGGATGCTCGATGCCACTGCGGGCATCGCGGCGCTCAAGCTCACCTCGTTCCAGAAGACCACCGCAGCCGACCTCGAAGCCGCCCTGCGGCGACTCGATGCCGCGGGCATGCGGGCGCTGGTGATCGACCTCCGTGGCAACCCCGGTGGGCTGCTCTCGGCGGCAGTGGACGTGGCCGATCTGTTTCTCGAGCGGGGCCTGGTGGTCGCCACGCGGGGCCGCAGTCCGGACGAAGACTTCAACTATTCGGCCGGCCGCCCCGGCACCTGGCGGATGCCGCTGGTGGTGCTGATCGACGGCGACTCGGCGAGTTCCAGCGAAATCTTCGCCGGTGCGATCCGCGACCACGGCCGGGGTACGATCGTCGGGGCACGGAGCTACGGGAAGGGTTCGATCCAGGGCATTTTCCCGCTCGATGCCGCTGGCGTGGGAATGCGACTGACGACGGCGAAGTTCTTCTCCCCGCGGGGCCTCCCGTACAGCGGCGTCGGCGTGGAGCCGGACGTGGCGGTGCATGCGACCGCCCGACCCGTGGATGGCCAGATGCCAGTCGCCTCCGGGGACGCGGCCCTGGCGGCGGCGACCGACGTCGCCCGGCGCGCAGTGCCCCGTCCGGCAGCCCGCCCGTCGGGCCGATCGACGGCCGCCCGCTGAAGCGGCCGGGCCGCCGGCGGCCGCACCTTGAACACGGCTCGCCCCGCCGATAGTCTGGCACGCGGCTTGAAACGTGGTCCGTCGCTGAACTTCTTCTGGCTGCGACGGGCCGAGCCTGATCCTGAGGTTTCGCGTGTGAGCGGACACGCGTGACCCCGATCGTCTATTGTGTTTCGGCGTCGCCAGACCCGGAACCGGTTCCATCCTGCCGTTCATCACCTCTCTCCTCAGAAGGATCTCCCATGACCACCGCCCGTTCGAGCGCCATCGCCGCCATCAACAGCTACAAGGCCAACGGCCCGGCCTGGAACTTCCGAGAGACGCCGACGAGCGAGATCTTCGGCGCCAACGTGTTCAGCGACGCGGTGATGAAGGACCGGCTGCCGAAGAGCGTGTACAAGGCGCTCCAGGCCACGATCAAGCAGGGCAAGCCGATCGATCCGAGCATCGCCGACGCGGTCGCGCTGGCGATGAAGGACTGGTCGATCGAGAAGGGCGCCACCCACTATGCCCACGTGTTCTATCCGCTCACTGGCCTCACCGCCGAGAAGCACGACAGCTTCCTCACGCCGACCGGCGACGGTGACGCAATCGCCGAGTTTTCCGGCAAGGAGTTGATCCAGGGCGAGCCCGACGCCTCGAGCTTCCCGTCGGGCGGCCTCCGTGCCACGTTCGAGGCCCGCGGCTACACCGCCTGGGACCCGACGAGTCCGGCGTACATCCTCGACAACCCCAACGGCACCACGCTCTGCATCCCGACCGCCTTCTGCTCGTGGACGGGCGAGGCGCTCGACAAGAAGACCCCGCTCCTGCGGAGCATGCAGGCGGTCGACAAGCAGGCTCGCCGCGTGCTCGCCCTGTTTGGCCACAAGGACGTCGGCCAGGTGAGCGCCTCGGCCGGTCCCGAGCAGGAGTACTTCCTGATCGACCGCAACTTCTTCTTCGCCCGCCCCGACCTCACGATGACCGGTCGCACGCTCTTCGGCGCCAAGCCTCCCAAGGGCCAGGAGTTCGAGGACCAGTACTTCGGGGCGATCCCCGAGCGGGTGCTGGCCTGCATGATGGATGGTGAGCGGGAGCTCTACAAGCTCGGCGTGCCGGTCAAGACACGGCACAACGAGGTGGCCCCCAGCCAATACGAAATCGCCCCGATCTACGAGAACGCCAACATCGCCACCGACCACCAGCAGGCGATCATGCAGACGCTGACGCGGGTGGCCCAGAAGTACGGCATGGCCTGCCTCTTGCACGAAAAGCCCTTCGCCGGCATCAACGGCTCGGGCAAGCACGTCAACTGGTCGCTCGGCTGCAAGCTCGGCAATCTTCTCGAGCCGGGCGAGACGCCGCATGCCAACATGCAGTTTCTCGTGTTCTGCGCGGCGGTGATCCGCGCCGTCCACAAGCACGGCGACATGCTCCGCGCCGTGGTGGCCTCCAGCGGCAACGATCACCGACTCGGCGCCAACGAAGCTCCACCGGCGATCATCTCGATCTTCCTCGGCGAACAGCTCGCCGACGTGTTCGAGCAGATCGAAAAGGGCAAGGCAACGAGCTCGAAGAGCACCGGCACGCTGACCGTGGGCGTTGACACGCTGCCGCCGCTTCCCAAGCACGCCGGCGACCGCAACCGGACCAGCCCGTTCGCCTTCACCGGCAACAAGTTCGAGTTCCGGGCGGTTGGCTCGAGTCAGTCGATCGCCGGTCCACTGGTGGCCCTGAATACGATCATGGCCGAGAGCCTCGACTACATCGCCACCGAGCTGGAGAAGGCCACGGGCGGCGATCAGGCGAAGCTCGCCGGTGCGGTCGAGAAGCTCCTCCAGAAGATCATCTCTGAGCACAAGGCGGTGATTTTCAACGGCAATGGCTACTCGCAGGAGTGGCACGAGGAAGCCGCAAAACGGGGCCTGCCCAACCATCGGGCAACGCCCGAGGCCCTCGACCAGCTCGTGGCCCCGAAGAACCTGGAGATGTTCGAAAAGTACGGCGTGCTCTCCAAGCGGGAGATGCAGAGCCGCTACGAGATCTACATGGAGCGGTACTGCAAGGACATCAACACTGAGGCACAGGCCGCGCTGCAGATCGCCAAGACGATGATCCTGCCGGCGGGCTACCGCTATCAGGGCGAGCTGGTGGACATCGCCAGCAAGCTCAAGGGCCTCGGCAACGCCCCCCACATGGGCACGCTCGACAAGCTCACGAAGCTCGTCGGCGAGTTCGAGGGGCGGATCGAGGCGCTCGAGAAGGCGCTCGGCCACCACGGCGGCGGCGACCTGCGGGCCGAGGTGCAGCACTTCTACGGCGACGTGATCCCGGCGATGGTGTCGCTGCGGGAGACAGCCGACCAGATCGAGGTCATCCTGCCGGACGACCTCTGGCCACTCCCGACCTACCGCGAGATGCTGTTCATCAAGTGATCAACGACGACCTCGTGCAGTCGATCGCGGCGGAGTGCGATCGACTCGGGCTCGTCGTTCCGCCTGAAGCCATGCAGAGGCTGGCCGCCTATGCGGCCAGCCTCTGGGCATGGAATGAGCGGCTGAATCTCACGCGGCACATTGATGCCGAGGCGTTTGTGTCTCGCGACGTGGCCGACGCCGCGGCGATCGCCCCGCACCTGGCCCACGGCGAACGGGTGCTCGATGTCGGCACGGGAGGCGGCGTGCCGGGGGTGATCCTGGCGATCCTACGACCCGACCTGCGAGTCGAACTCTGCGACAGCGTGGCGAAGAAGGCCCGGGCAGTCGGTGAGATCGTCCGTGAGTCAGGCCTCGCGATCCCCGTGCATGCCGGCGCCGCGCAGGCCCTCGCTGCCAAGCGGCCGTCCGGGCCAGACCGCTTCGACACGCTCGTCATCCGCGCCGTCGCGCCGCTCGGAAAACTCCTCGGCTGGTTCGAGCCAATCGCCGACGCCTACGGCCGCTTGCTCGTGGTGAAGGGGCCGCGGTGGGAGGAGGAGCGAGACGACGCCCGGTTCCGCGGGCTCACGAGGCGCGTCACGATCCGCCGCGTCGCCTCCTGGCCGATCCGCGGCCGCGACCACGAGAGCGTCTTGCTCGAGATCCTCCCCCGCGCGACCTGACGTGTGTCACGGTTCGTAGAAGCCGAAGGCCGTGAGGCCTCGGGCGCGATCGCGCGAGAAGCCGGCGCCGCAGCCGGCCGGAGACATGCTCGGCGCCGGCGGCACTTGTGAGTTCTCTGCTCTGACGGAATGGTGGCGCCCAGCGTCCACAAGTGTCACCGGCTTCTGCGCGTGCCTCCGATCCGGCTGCTTCCCCTTCCGGAATCACATGCCGGGGTGGATGCTGCGAGGGGCTGCCCGTGCCAATCGAGCGGCGTAGGAAACCGAGCGGAGCCTGGAGGGCGAAGCGAGGTTTCCTTCGAGTGAGTGAAGGGCAGGATGCCCGGAGCGAACGTCCGGCGAGATGGCACGGGCAGCCCCGAGCCTCGCGAACGCCTCCGGAACACGTGTGAACCCGTATCAGAGGTTCATGCCCAGGTAGCCGCCGGCGGCGTCGCTCGCGGCCTGCTCACGGGCGAGCCGCTCGAGCGCCCGGGAGAGATCGCCCGCGGCGATGTAGCGGTCGAACTCGATCTCCACGGCATGCTTCGCGGCGAGCTTGAGCCATTCGACCGCCGGCTGCGTGAGCCAGTCGCAGGTTTCCTGGTCGAGGGCGATATCGAGATCGCTGCCGATCGTCCGGGCGTCAGCGTCGTCGGTGAGCAGCGTTCCCTCGAACCGGAACTGCACCCAGCCCAGGGCAGGATCGTTGGTGAATCGGAAGGTGCAGCCGCCGTCGGTAAGGTAGTAGGCGTTGCGGGTGCCGTGAGAAGCCACGGCCCGCTGCATCCGCTCGAGCCTGAGCCGGTAGACCGGCGAGGCGTCGAGCGGGATGTCGAACCGGGGCACGCTCCGCAGCGGCGTGCACTCAAATGCGATCGTGACGGCGGGACTCGAAGGGGCATCGCTCATGGTGACGGCAGTGTATCGCGAACTGGCCCTGGCGGCAGCGGTCCTGGCCTGCGCGGGCTGCGGTCGCGGCACCGCCATGCACGGACCGCCCACCGCCGCGGACGCCACCACGGTGCGGGTCGCCGCCACCAGGCCGCTGATGGGCGTGGCCTGGACGATCACGGTTCACGCCCGCGACCGGGAGCACGGCGAGCAGGCGATCGCCGCGGGCTTCGCGGAGGCCGAGCGACTCGAACACATCCTCTCCGACTACGACCCGGAGAGCGAACTCTCGCGGCTGTCGGCGGCCGCCCCGACGCCAGAGCCCGTCTCCGTGAGCGATGACCTCTGGGCCACGCTTGCGAGGGCCAACGAGATCCGTGAGCTCTCCGACGGGGCGTTCGACATCGCCGTCGGGCCCCTCACCACGCTCTGGCGGCAGTCGCGCCGTTCCGGCCACCTGCCTCGGCCAGAGAAACTCGCCGCTGCCCTCGCCGCGGTCGGCCAGGATGCGGTCGTGCTCGACCGCAAGGCCCGCACGGTGTCGCTGACGCGGCCCGGCATGCGGCTCGACCCGGGCGGTATCGGCATGGGTTACGCGGCCGACCGCGTGCTCACAGTGCTCGCCGGCCGCGGCATCGCCTCGGCCATGGTCGACGCGTCGGGCGACGTGGCCGTTTCAGCGGCGCCCCCGGGAACCGACGGCTGGCGGATCGAGGTGGCCCCGATGCCGGGCGACCGAGCCGGCCAGGTGGTCGTGCTGGAGAACGCCGCGATCACCACCTCTGGCGACGCACGGCAGTTCGTCGAGATCGAGGGTCGGCGGTGGAGCCACATCGTTGATCCACGAACAGGCCTGGGCGTCGACGGACCGGCGGCGGTCACGGTGATCGCACCCGACTGCACGACAGCCGACGCGGTTGCCACGGCGGCGAGCGTGCTGGGGCACGAACGCGGCCCGGCCATGATCGCCCGTTTTCCAGGGGTCTCGGCCCGGTTCGTCTGGCGGGATGGAGAAGCCGTGAGCGACTCCGCGACCCCGGGATGGCCCGACCGCTGATCGTTCGTTGACCAGCTTGCCCAGCCTGCCGGCACGCACGTCGAGTTTGACGATTGTTCCAAGTTTGCGGGCTATGTCGGCCGATACCAGACGTGCTGCCGCTGCGCCTCGGTGCATGCGGTGCGGACACGGAGTCGGGGGGCGACGTGTCGGGACGCCGCCGCTTTCACCAGCGGCGAAGTCCCCTTGGGCGCAGCGGCGGCATTTTGAGACAGGTTTCGACCCCGAGACCGCCGGCCCCCGCCGGTGTCCGCCGTGCAGCGACTCGCAAGACAACTCTGGGTGGCCATCACGAGCCTCACGCTCGTCGCGAGTGGCTGTGCGCCGCGGCAGCCCTTCTACTTCTTTGAAGACGGCGACCTGTCGCACTACGTGGGGTCGATCCAGAAACTCGAGTATCCCGACAGCGACCAGCCGCCGCTCGATGAAGCAGCCGGCGCCGTCGAGCCGCTGACGCTCTCGAACCCGAGCTTCGACAACATCTGGGAACTGTCGCTCGAAGAGGCGATCCGCACCTCGCTCGAGAACGGCAAGGTCCTCCGCAATCTCGGCGGCCGGTTCGCGAGTTTCGGCGGCCCCCGCCCGCAGACCGGCGAGCCGGCCGTGTCGCTGCTCACGAGCCCCCAGCAGACGCCGACCATCTACGACCCGGCGATCACCGAGACCGAGCCGTTCCGCGGCGTCGAGGCCGCCCTGGCGCTGTTCGACGCCCAGCTCACCAGTTCGCTCACCTGGGAGCGGATCAACAAGCCGCAGAATTTTAAGACGTTCGTCGGGGCCCTGTTTCCGCAGAACCTCAAGGGCGACACCGGCAACTGGTCGACCGGCCTCTCGAAGCGGACGGCCACCGGTGCCACGTGGGGCTTCGCCAACTCGACGCTTTACGACAACAACAACATTGGCTCACGTCAGGTGCCGTCCACGTGGACGACAAACTACGATTTCTCGTTCAACCAGCCGCTGCTGCAGGGCGCCGGCGTCACCTACAACCGGATCGCCGGCCCGGATCCGTTCGACAACCTCTACGGCCGGCCCTTGTTCCGCGGCGTGCTCCTTGCCCGAATCAATGCCGACATCTCGCTGGCCGACTTCGAGGCCGGTGTCCGCAACCTCATCAGCGACACCGAACAGTCGTACTGGGAACTCTACTTCGCCTACCGCAATCTCGAGGCCCGCAAGGCCGGCCGCGACAGTTCGCTGGAGGCGTGGCGGAAGGTCCACGCCCTTTACGTCGAGCAGTCACGCGGCGGCGAGGCCGACAAGGAGGCTCAGGCCCGCGAGCAGTACTTCTTCTTCCGCAGCGAAGTGGAGCAGGCGCTCACCGACGTCTACCGCTGTGAAAACCGGCTGCGATACATGATGGGGATCTCGGCCAGCGATGGCCGGCTGATCCGCCCCGCCGACGAACCGACGACGGCCCGAATCTCCTTCGACTGGCAGCAGTCGCTCGTCGAGGCCCTCTCCCGATCGGCGGAACTCCGCAAGCAAAAGTGGGTGATCAAGGAGCGGGAGCTGGAACTCGTAGCCGCGAAGAATCTGATTCTGCCGCGGCTCGACATGGTAGGCCGTTATCGGTTCCTCGGCATGGGTCAGGACCTCATCAACCAGAACTACAACCCCTACGAGTCGAACAACGCCGATCCGCTGGCTGGCACCGATGCCTACTCCACCCTGTTCAGCGGTCGGTTCCAGGAATGGCAGGCGGGGGCCCAGTTCCAGATGCCGCTCGGCTTCCGCCGCGAGCTGGCGACGGTTCGGCACTTCCAACTGCAACTCGCCCGCGAACGGGCCCGGCTCCAGGACGAAGAACTCGAGGCCTCGCACGCCCTCGTCGAGGCGGTCCGCAACGTCGACACCAACTTCGCCCTCGCCCAGACCAACTTCAATCGTCGCGTCGCCGCCGAGCGACAGGTGGAGGCCGTGCAGGCCGCCTATGACGCCAACACCGTCACCTTCGACCAGCTGCTCGACGCCCAGCGGCGGCGTGCCGAGGCGGAGAGCTCCTACTATCGGTCGCTCGTCGACTACAACCGCTCGATCTCGCAGCTTCACTTCCGCAAGGGATCGTTGCTCGAGTACAACGGCGTGTTTCTCGCCGAAGGGCCGTGGCCGGGGAAGGCCTACTTCGACGCCCACCGTCGGGCCCGCCAGCGGGACGCGAGCCTCTACCTCGACTACGGTCACTCGCGGCCCGGCGTCTTCAGCCGCGGGGCGGTCTCGCAGAACTTCGCCGAACTTGGCGCCGATGCACCGGCCACGCAACTTCCGGCCCGCGACCCGGCCACCCGGGCCGAACCAGTGCCGGCAAAACTTCCCGCCGCCCCGGGTACGAAGTCAGAGCCAACGGCTCCCGAACTTCTGCCCACGCCGGCGGCCTGAAACTCACGGGCTCCGTTCGCCAGCAGACGCCTTGGCTGACGGCGATGGACGGAGCACCCACTGGGCATACGGCAGTTCCGCCGCCAACACCTCGTCGATCGCGTCGCCGAGGAGCACCTTCGCCGCGCCGGCAAGCGGAATGGTCGTCAACCCGAGGGCCGAACTCTCGCCGACGACGGAATCCGCCCGCATCCCGGTGGCCGCAACCGCCTGCCGCCGACCGTCACCGCCCACGACGACGAGGGGCAGCCCGCCGCGGTCGGCCAGCGCCGCGCGGAGGCGGGGCGGAGCCTCGTCCGACTCCATGAGGCGAATGATTCGGGCGACGTCGCGGCGCGGAAACGACTTGACCTCGCCGGCCACTTCGAAGCGAACGGTCTCGGCATCGATACCGACAAGCCTGCCGCGGAGATAGTCGCCCCCCACCATCCGCACCACGTGGGTGGGGGGGGAGGCCTGCTGTGTTCGCGGCACCGTGAGGAGCCTCGCGAGTTTCTGCTTGAGGATCGGCCGCACGCCCGCCGAAGCGAGTTCGAGGGCCCGCACGCTGTCGCCAGGGATTCTGAGGTCGCCACGATCGCCAAGACCGACCCGGACCGTGCGTTCATCCGCGCCAAGCACCTCGCACGCGAACGATTCGCCGGTGCTGAGGTGCACCGTCGCCGGTCGAGGGATCGAGTGCCCGCCGAGCGTCTGCTGCACGGCAAGGGCGCGATCAAGCACGTCCTTGGCAGCGGCGCCGGCGAGGTCATCGCGGCCCTGGAGATCGCGGGCCAGCACGATCTCTTCGGTGCCGGCCTCCCGCAACACACCGAGCCGCACCATCGAGCCGACCGGACCGACGAGGAGCAGCCTGACCGAGTCGGCCTTCGCCGTCGCCAGGTCGACGGGCCTGCCGAAGGCTCCCTCCGCGATCGTCGCCACCCGATCATCAACGCGGAGCCGGCCGTCGCGGGCCGCAGGGCCATCCGCGATCACGTCGACGAGGGTCCAGTCGCCAGAGCGGCCCTGGCGGGTCAGCGTGACGCCCGGGCCACCAACGACATCGAGCCCGAGGTAGTCGATCGACGTGGCGGCATTCTTCCCAGCGAACGCCACCGGCCGCGTCGCGCCGAGCGACTGCCAGCCGACCCGGCCATCCGCGCATGCCGCCAGGCAGCCGAGCAGCCGTGTCTCACCCGACGTCAGGAGTCCGACGCGGCCGGGGAGGCCCTTAAGTCGTGGCAGCTCGTCGGCGGCCTCGCCGTCCCGATGCACCACCGCGGCCACGAACTCGACCGGTTCAGCGAACAGGTCCGCCGCGACGCGGACCACCGCCGGATCGTCCGTCTCGAGGATGCGACCGGGCAGCCGGCCACCGTGCGCCAGTTCGATCGGCGGCGAGTCGCCGGCTGCGGGGCTGGTCAACCCGACGATGACGAGGAGGCACGCCCACACATCGCGGCACGTGCCGAGGGTCATGGCCGCACTGGCCTCCGTCCATCCCCGTTCGGCGACGCGTCAGACACCTCGCCAGTTTCCAGGATGCCCTGCTGCTCGATCCACGATCGCATCGACTTGCCCTGGTTCATGAGCAAGGCGAGCGTCCGCCACTGCCGCTCGCTCGTCGCCTTCTGGAGCCGCCCCTGGTCGACCCCGGAGAGAACCATGTAGACGAGGTTCAGCTGCAGGTGGGCATTCTCCTGCTCGGGCGAGAGTTCATCGAGGCGCAAGGCTGGCTCGTTCCGCAGCAGCGCCTCCGCGAGAAGGTCGTGCTGGGCCTGGGTCAGGCCCAGCATGTCGTCCATCTTTGAGAGCGTCGAGACGACCATGGTCCGCCAGCGAAACGACCGGCGTGCATTGATCTCCGCGTCAATGCCCGCCACCTGGGCGGGGTCGAGGGTCGCGGGCAGTGCGGCGGCGAACAGCGATCCCGAGTCGAACAGCCGTCGGAGGAACTGCCGACACTCCTGCACGTCCTGCTGGAACTGGTGCCACTTCTTCTGGCCTTCCTGATCGTTGAGGTTCACCCTGACACCGGCGTACTTCGCCCGCGTGGTGTCGACAACGGTGGCAAACCGGCGGATGTCGGATTCCATCGCCAGGCGGAGCTTCCGCCGCTGGGTATCGGTCAGGTCGCAGGACGCGGCAATCCGCTCGAGTCGCTTCTCACCGAGGATCCGCGCCCGGGAGAATGTCGGCGATTCGGGCGGCTGCTCCTCGGCAACGGCGATCCCGCCCGGGAGGATCATGCGGCGACCATTGAGAATCAACTGCCCTTGCGGCATCACAACGTTCGCGTTGCCGCGCAGCACCCAGCCATTGCCCTGCTGCTCGAAGAGGTTGGCGTCGAAGTTGGTGCCGAGATCGATGAGGTGCTGCTGCTCTCCCTGGGCCTGAGGCGTAGGCGGCTCCTCGATGACACGATCGTCCTCAGCCCACGCCGGCGCGCCAACGAGAACCAGCGCCGCGCATTCCCAGAGTCGCCACACACGTCTCATGGCGAAGCTCCCTGCGTCCACCAGTCATCCTCCTGATGGAGTCCTTGGCCATCGAAGTTCCAGCCGACGTGCCTGCCGACCACCGCCATGCCGGCGGCCTTTCGCCACTGCATCCACTCGTCCCGCTGAGCGTCGTCGAGGTGCGGCTCGATACAGCCGTTGGCGTAGTCGGGCGCAGGCCGGAAATTGTTGATCACCATGCCCGTATCATCGAGTTCGCGGAGCCAGGCTTCTTCCCAGCGGGCCTCGAGGTCGTCTTCGATCGCCCGCCGCTGCGCCGCCGAGAGGTCGAGCTGCCGATCGAGCTTGGCGATGATCGCCACGCGGGCAGCCTCGGCGCGGCGGGCCATCCGCGCCGCCTGCTCGCGATTGTAGGTGGCCATCTGTTCGGCGGAGGCGTGCGGCTCGAGCGTCTGGGCGATGGGAAGCTGGATGCTTCGCCGGGCGTCGAAGGCCCGCCGGGGCTGACCGCCGAGCATCTGCCGGGTCGCAAACTCGAGCGCCGTTTTGGTCACCGCCGCCCGACCAGCCGCGAGCACCTCCTGCCGCGCCTCCGGAGAAAGTTTTGGACAGGCCTGGCGGACCATCTCGAGTTCGGTCCGGAGAACCGGCTGAAAGAGCTGCTCCATGTGCTTGGCCTGCTGGCGAATCTGCTTCCGTTGCTGCCACAACTGGGCCTGCGCCGGGTCCTTGGGCATCTCGCCGTCCTCGGCTTCATCGGCCGGAATCGCCTGCTGCACTGCTTGAGGCTGAGGCGCGATCGCGTTGAATATCGCCCGCAGGCCCAGGCCGAGGAACCCGCCGGCGGGAGCCGCCGGCGCAGGCTGCGGGCCATTTTCGATCAGCCCCTCCACCAGCAGGTCGAACCCAAGCTCTTCATTGTCCGGCACGAACTCCTCGATGGCCTCGTCCGCCGACTGGACGACAGGATCCTCGTCGGCCAGTGCAGCCGACGGGATCGCCGCGATGGCGATCGCCGCCGCGAAACTCGTGCGCCATCGATGCGAGCCTGCACGTCTCATCGTTCGTACACCGGAAGGAACTTGTAGTTGACCGCGAGCGACAACAGCGCCAGCGACGTGTCGACGGTGCCGCCAAACCCGCCGCCACGGCCGGCGAACCCCGCAAAACTGCCGTCCTTGGCCTGCATCGCCTTCATTTCCTTCACGAGACCGGCATTCCACTTCTCCCACACGGCGACGTCGGCCTGAAAGAGCGCCTGCGCCCGGTAGTAGCGGGTGTAGGTCGGATAGCCCTCCGCGCCCGCCTGCTCGTTGCCGAGCGACCGACCCTTGAGATACGTCGACGACTTGACGTACTGGGGCAGGGCCTTCTGCCGCGCGATCGCCATCACCAGGACGCCGATGCTCGTCACGGCATCACTGCCGCCGCCCGGGCCGCCGGAGTAGCCGAATTGGCCGTTGGGGCCGGCCATGGAGGCGTAGTACTTGATCGCCTTGTCGATCGTCTCATCGGGCACCTCGAGGCCGGCATTGCGTGCCCCGAGCAGGCCCATCATCACCGCGCCGCTCACCGACGTGTCGGCGTCCTTGGCATCTGGTGAATACCGCCAGGCACCGTGCGGGTTGTTCTTCGCGCTCGTCACCGCACACCGCACCGCCAGTTCGAGCGCCTGGCCGATCGGCCGACCCTTCTGTCCGCCGGCCGAGGCTTCCGTCCAGAGTGTGCGGTCATCGACGGTGCCATAGGCCTCGGAGAGGGCCAGCATGCCGAAGCCGTGCTGGTACATGCTGTCGTGCCCCTGGCCCGACCCGAGGAAGCCCGTCTCGGCGTTCTGCGACACGATCATGCTCCGCAGCGCCTTGCGGATCGGCACCCGATAGGGTCCATGGTTGGGATCCTCGCCCGAGGCGAGCAGCGCCATCACCGCCATGCCGGTCACCCCGGGCCCGGCCTGACCGTCCTTCCACGCGCCGCTGTCATCCTGCGTCTTGATGAGATACCGCAACCCGGCGTCATACATCTCGCGGACATCGCGGGGCACCGGATCGCCGTAGCGGACGACCGGCCCCTGCCCGCGGGCTGTCATCGCCGCCGCCACCATCGCGATGCCGAGGATCGTGCGCCGCACCATCACCTTCGCTCCTTCTCGAACTTGTTGAAGTAGGCGTCGAGGCCAGCGCGAAACTCCTCGGGCAACACCCGGCCGCTCGTGCCGGTGGCCTGATCCTTCTCGCCCCCCTCGCCGCGGCCGCTGCGGTTGCCGCGGCCGGCCAGCGCGACCGCGGCGCTGGTGGCCGTGCCGGTGCCACCGCCGCCCGGCGTGGCGCCCGCACCCCCGCCGCCGCCACCGCCGCCTCCGCCACCGTTCGAGGCCGCCGCCTGGGCGGCGAGCAACAGTTCGATCGCCTCCGTCTCGGCACCGATCGCCTTGGGGCCGGTGTCGGGCGTGGCGAGGGTGTCGGTCGCCTCCGCCATCACCTGCTCAACCTTCTCAAAGAGCTGGATCTCCTGGCCGAACGCCTGCTCGCCATCGGGCTGCTCCAGGAGCCGATCGACGAGATCGACCACCCGGTCGGCCAGCGCGTCTTGGCGGTCGGCGAGGTTCTCCGCCTGGGCCGCGTACTCGTCTGCAGCCACCGCGTTCTTCGCCTGCTGGGCCACGCGGGTCTCCTCGCGGAGGTTGACCTCCTCCTCGAGGATCTTCATCGCCTCGAGCACCACCTCCGGCGGCACGCTCTCCCGCGGCGGTCCGCCCGCCTCGCCACTCTCCTCACCCTGCGGCGGCGGCACGAGGTCATCGGCGAGCCGATCGAACGTGTCGGACCAAAACTCCGCCTGCGCGATCGACATGCCCGCCTCCTTGATGACGTCATCGGAGAGCTGGCGAAGGCTGCCGAGCGTGTCGAGTTCCTTCATCTCCTCGAGCACCGTGCGGAAGGCGGGCAGCTGCCGACGGTCGAAGTAGGCCTGCAGGTCATCCATCAGGGCCGACATCCTGTCGGTCTCCCGCAGTGACTGATCGCGGACGTCGCCGAGCGCCCGCTTCACCGGCGCGGGCTGCCCATCGGCCTTGCCAAATGCCTCGGCCGCCATCGCCGCGATCCGGCTGCCGATCTCCCCCTGCTCCCGCGAGGCGAGCTTGAGTCGCTTCACGAACGTGCTCCCCTCGAGCCGCGCCATCACCGCCGCGAGTTCGTCGGCCACCTTCGCAAACTCCGCGAGCAGTTCTTCCTGCTTCGCGATCGCCTCATCGAGCGCCTCGTCGGCCGCAAGCTCCTCCTGCTCTTCGGGTTCCTTGGGCGGCGCCACGCCGGCCTGCGTCGAGGGGAGGCCAAGCCGGCCCGGCCCGCCGGGCTTGCCTCCGCCCTGGGCCTCGCCCTTCGGCTGCTGCGACGACTCGGTGTCCACGACCTGCGGAATCGGCGGTTTTTCCTGCGGGGCATCCTCGCTCCCGTCGGCCGCACCGCCGCCTGGCTGCTCCCGCTGCTCACCCACCCGTGGCGACTCGCCACCAGGCTGCTGCTGCGACGACGCCTGCTCGTCCGGCTTGCCTTCGCTCGGCTTCTGCTCGCCCGGCGACGGCTTCCCCTCGGCGGGCTGAGGATCGCCGGCCTGTGGCTTGTCGCCGCCGCGCCGCGCACTCGCCGCCTGCGCGAGGAGGTCGGCCACACCGGGCATCCGGCTCTCGGCGATGTCGGCGAGCGTCTGAATGTCTTCGGCGAGTTGCTCGAGCGTGTTCGCCTCGAACTCGGGATTCTTGAGCGCCTCGCGAACGAGTTCGGCCCCTTCGTCGACGAGCCGTTCGAGCCGGCGTGCATTGGCCTCCTCAGCCGCAGCCTGTGCCTCGAGCCGGCCCCGCGACTCAGGCGACGCCAGCTGCTCGGCAGGCAACTTCCGCAGTTCCTTGTTGGTGGCAAGCAGGCCCATCTCGCGGTCCCGAACCTCGCTCGCCTGCTGGCGGAACTGCTGAAGCCTCGTGTTGAGCACGAGTGCATGCTCCGCGCGATCGACAACGTAGAGCACCAGCGGTGACGACACCGCGCGACCGCGGCCAGGCATGTAATCCTCGACGAAGGCCCGGATCGCGATCGGCTGCGGTCGAATCCCGAGGGCGTCGGGGCAGAACGTCGCCGCGGCATCGAGCGACTCCACGTCGCCGCCACCCGCCTGCAGGATCCGCTCGCCTTTTTCCAACGCCGCGGCGTCGCCCGCGGATCCGGTCGACGCAAAGGCGTCGGCGAGCCCCTCCCATTCGAGGCCCACACGACGAATCCCGAAGTCGTCGCGGGCCGCGACCTTGAACTTCAGCGTGTCGGTCTCCAGGAGGATGCCCCGCGTCTGTGGCACGTCGAGCATCACCACCATCGGCGGCTCGTCGGCCCGCGCGGCGATCAGGAGTTCGAGCGGCGCGGCCGCGTCGAGACCGTCGGCATCCCGCCACGAGAGCGAGACCTTCGCCTCGCCATCGACGACCCGGGCCGGCGTGCGAATCTCCCTGCCGGTGGGCCGTACCTCCTCGCCATCGACAGTCGCCCCGGCGAGCTCGCGGGTGGCGGTGGCGACGACCGACACACTGCTCCCCTTCACCGGCGAGATCATCCCGCCGCGGATGTCCTGCCGGCGGCTGCCCGGTCGCTGGAGATACTCGGGCAGCACCACCTCAGCCTCGATCCCGGCGAGTTCCGGCCGGTGCACGGCCGCGAGCGACACTCGCTGTCGGGCATCGCCGGCCGCTACGGTGAGCAGACCGTCGGCAATCTGCGGCGGCAGCGTGAACACATAGTGGTCTCCGTCGCGCCGCGCCGAGAGCCGGGGCTGTCGCCCGATCCACAAGGCCGCGTCGTCCGGCCGCCAGCGGGTGTCGTCGCGGAATGCCACGCGCACCTCGGCAGACTCGCCATGCGGCACCACCACCCGCGCCGGAAGCGGGGCGACGCGGGCGAAGGTGAACCGCTCGATCGCCGCGAACGGCGCGGCGAGCCGGGCCCAGGCGTTGGCGGCGGCGTCGGGCGCCACCGCGGCGATTCCGGCGCATGCGGCGAGCGGCAGGCCGGCAGCCACCGCCCAGGGAACGAGCCGCGCAGGGGGCGTCGCATCGCGAAAGTCGACCCGCCGCGACTGCTCGGCGACCTGCGCCACGGCGGCCTCGCACAAGGCCCGCGACTTCGACTGCCCTGTGGCACCGGTGCGGACGATATCGATGATGCCAAGCAGTTCGTCGCCCACCGAGGGAAACCGTCGCTCGATCAGCCGCGCCACCTGCTCCAGCGACCCAAGCCCATAGCCCCAGCGGACGATCGCCAGCGGCACCGCCACACAGGCGGCCAGTGCGGCTGCGAAAATCACGGTGCGAACGAGGACAGGCGTCTCACCGAGGCGGTCGCAGAGGAAGATCACCAGGAACGCGAGGGCCACGCCGCCGCAGGCCGCGCAGGCCGCCTCGAAGAACTTGATCCGGCGGACACGGCCACGAAAGGCCGTCAGTCGGCCCACGAGGTCGACCGGCAGCGTGATCCAGCCGTCGAGCGGGCGGGCGGGCTTCGGCACAGGCGATTGGGGCGCGGTCAAGCCGACGACTCCAGCGGCATTCGGCATTCGGCCCAGCGCCGATCGTCCTTATCTTACCGCAGCGTTTCAGCCGCATCCACGCGGCGGAAACGCCGACCCGATTGGTCGGCCTGATTCGGGGAACTGCGGCAGGAGGCTCGCAGGAGGCTCACGGGGCAGATACCGTACGATCCCGCACGTATCCCCGTGCGGACTCTTGTGCCGTGGTCGTTTCATGAAGCCCATCGCCGTCGCACGCTGGCTCGCGCGGGAGACAGAGGCTCTCGTGTTCCGCTCGCCGACCGCCTGCACCTACAACCCGCTCATCTACGCGCGTCGGAGCCACGAGGCCTATCTCGAGCGGTATGCGCGACAGGGGGTCGATGCGCTCCTCTTGGGAATGAACCCGGGACCGTGGGGCATGGCCCAGACGGGCGTGCCCTTTGGCGAGGTCGGACTCGTCCGCGAGTTCTTGGGGATCGAGGCGAAGGTGGACCAGCCGAAGAGCGTGCATCCGAAGCGGCCGATCGAGGGCTTTGCCTGCACGCGGAGCGAGGTGAGTGGCCGCCGGGTGTGGGGCTGGGTGCAGGACCGGTTTGGTTCGGCAGATGCCTTCAGCAGACGCTTTCTGGTCGCGAACTACTGCCCGCTCGTGTTCATGGAAGCATCGGGGCGGAACCGCACGCCCGACAAGCTCCCCGCCGCGGAGCGAGAGCCACTCTTTGAACTCTGCGACGAGGCCCTGCGACGGCTCGTGACGTGGTGCAAGCCGAAGCGGGTGATCGGGGTGGGCAGCTTCGCCGCGGCTCGGGCCCGGGCAGCGCTCGGAGACGACGGCCCGCCGATCATGAGCATCCTGCATCCCAGCCCGGCGAGCCCCGCCGCCAATCGTGGCTGGGTCGAGCAGGTGGAGCGACAGCTACTCGCCCAAGGGATCGACCTGCCGCGGAGCGCTTCCGGGCGGCGACGAGGCCGCGGGGCTGTGCGCCCGAGGGGTAAGCCGTGACACTGGAGAACCCATGGCCCAACTTTATTTCTATTACTCGGCGATGAACGCGGGCAAGAGCACGACGCTGCTCCAGTCGGCCCACAACTACGAAGAGCGGGGCATGCGGACCCTGCTCTACACGCCGGCCATCGACAACCGCAGCGGCGCGCATCTCATCCACTCCCGCATCGGCATCACGAAGGAAGCGATCGCCTTCGACGCCGCCTACGACTTCTACGAAGCCGTCAAGCAATCACAGGCGGATGGCCCGGTGCACTGCCTGCTCATCGACGAAGCCCAGTTCCTCGCCCCGCTGCAGGTGCTCCAGCTGACACGGGTCTGCGACCAGCTCTCGGTGCCGGTGCTCTGCTACGGGATCCGAACCGACTTCCAGGGCGAGCCGTTCGCGGGCAGCAAGTACCTGCTGGCCTGGGCCGACAACCTCATCGAGATCAAGACCATCTGCCGCAGTGGCAAGAAGGCCACGATGAACGCCCGCCTCGACGACCATGGCAATCGGGTCACGGAGGGGGCGCAGATCGACATCGGTCATCACTACGAGGCGCTGAGCCGCAAGGAGTTTCGGCTCGAAGAAGTCTCACCGGTGGCCCGCCGCCCGGCGACGTGAGCCTCGTGTGGCGAACCACGCCGTTCGCCGATTCACCAATCGCCCGGGGACTGTCCGTCGCGCGGATCGCAGACCGCGACCCAGGTCTGCGGGTCCATCGAGTCAATCGCACCGCGAACACTGCCGTCGCCCATCGTCACGCTCATCCCGCCGGGATGGGGAGTCTGAGCCCGAGTGGTGTCGCAGCCCGTAAGCCAGTGGGGCGCCACCTGAAACATCTCGCACGGCGCGTAACCGGCCGTCGTTGGCGTCTGCTCGAAGTTGTTCACGCAGAAGACCGGCCGCCAGCGGGTGTTCGAGTCGGACCAGAGGCTGCCGGCGGTGCGGGCGTCCTGAAGCGAACCGCCGCTCCCACATGTGCCATACCGCTCGGCGAGCATCACGACCTTCGACGTGCCGTCGGCGAATGTCTGGGGAATCCGCGACCGCCCCTGCAGGCGATCGTTGGGCGTGGCCGCGAGCGGACTACCGAACACGTTGTAGTTGGCGGCGTAGTTGCCCACCGCCCACTCGTCGGCGTTCCCGTTCTCGGTCCGGGAGAGCCCCCCTTCGTTGGACGAGTCCGACGGGCAGCGATAGGTCGCGACAGGCACCGAATACATGCGGCCGTCGCCAGGCGCTCCGGGAATCGCCGTGTTCACGTTGCGATTGCCCTGCCGAAACAGCGAGTCTTCCTCCAGGTAGGGCAGGAGCCACGAGAACACGGTGAAGCCGATCGCACCCTTGTACGGCCCCGGAACCGAAACTGGATGCGACGACGACGGTGCGGCAAGCGGGGGCAGAAAGTTCTTGGTGTCGTTGGTGACGTGGACCGCCAGGCCCACCTGCCGCATCTTGTTGCGGCACGAGATCCGCCGGGCCGCTTCACGCGCCCCCTGCACGGCCGGCAGGAGCAGGCCGACGAGCGTGGCGATGATCGCGATCACGACCAGGAGTTCCACAAGCGTGAAACCGCGAGTGCCTGCAGGTCGATCCGGTCGCGACGCGTGCGATGCGAGAGCGTGGTTCATCTGAAAGGCTCCTGCTGAACGAAATGTCTCGGACATCATAGTGGGCATACTATGCACTCGCGTCCTGGACAAGAAAACCGAGAAGATTGCGCAACGAGCTGATGCCATGGTTGGTGCTCGCGGTTCGGTGTTTGCTGTGGGAGATACGTCTCGCCTCACCGACGACTCACCGCTCGGAAGAACCGTGCGGAAATGGCTTCGATCGCGCCACGACCGGGAGCATGAAGTTGTTGACATCTGCCAACCGTGACCCGGGAGGGGCTGGCAGTGGCCCCAGGCGGGCTTCGAGTCGATCGGCACCAGTGTCGCCACCTTACGGACCGCCTTGGCGATGATCACTTCCCGGCAGGCCGCCGCCGTCAGCCAATCTCGCGATCCTCGATCCGCCAGAGCACGGCGGCGCGGATCGTGAGGCCGGCGACGAGAAGCACGACGGCCCCCGCGACGGCCCGCCACCCATGGTGCGCCCCGCCGTACCAGACGTGCCGGAACGATTCTGTGACCGCATAGGCCAGCCCGAATCCAGCCGCGAAGAGAAATGTGCCGGCGACCGTTCTCGTGACGAGCGTTCGACCTGTGGCGATCAGAAGCAGTAACACGGGAGCCATCGCCACGAAGCCGCCAAAGCCGAGCGCCGACACGACCCAGGGAAGCGGGTTCCCCTGGCCCCACCAGCTCGCCGCCCCCACCAGGAGTGCCGCGCCAACCGCCAGCGGCGCGATCAGGTCGCGGCCGATCGCGGCACGAACGCCTACCCAGTAGTCGCGCCGCGACACGGGCCGGAGGAAGTCGGCTGCGAGGCTGCTTTGCCGCGCCCACCACATGGAACATGTGAAAGACAGCGCCACGAGGGCAACTTGCCAGGCTCCTGCGGCAAGCGCTGTTGGCATGCCATCCATCCACGACGCGGCTTCTCGGGAAGAACTCGTGAGAAACCGCACGAGAACAGGCACGGTGACCATGTAGATGACGATGCATGAGCCCACTACCAAACCTTGGCTGTGGTTGAGGCTCCGCCGCAGGATTCCGGCGAACCATCCCGCGGTGAACATCGGCGTAGGGAGTGACCGCGCCAGCTGCCGGTCGATCGCCGCATCGTGCAGCCACCACCGCGGGTCGAAGCGGCCCCCGGGTTTGTGCGCACGCGCCCGTGGGAGTGCCAATCCGCCTTCGATACTCCTCGCCAGCACGACCTCTCGATCGCCCTCAGCCAGGATGCGGGGCAGCCGACCGAGCCGGCTGATCTTCCAACCAACGCTCGCAGTCGCAGCCACGATGAGGGCGACCGCGGTGGGCGGCCAGCCGCCAATGAGCCAGTAGTCGGCAGGGGCCTTCGCGATGGTGAACCCGCCGTAGATGAGCGCGACAAGGACGGCGTCCGCCCCCAAGGCGAATCTCGTGATGCGGGTAGGCCAGCCCGGCAGATCGCCTAGCACCGGCCCGTAGGCCTGGACGCCGCTGGCAAACAGCGCAAGCCCAAGCGCCGGCAACCAGGCGACGCCGAGGCCGCGGCAGAATGCAAGGAACGCGACGCCACAGGCCATCGCCACGGCGATCGGCCAAGACACGTGCGCCGGAAACCTCCGCGGCAACATCCACACCAGCGGCGTGGCGAGGAGCGTTCCCGTCTGGTACCAGAACACGAGCCCGAGCCCGGCAACGGTAAACGTGGCCATGAGCACAGCAAGCACCCGCCCCTGGGAGAAGCTGCCCGGCCGAACCCTTACCCAGGGCAGTGCGCGGTTGAGTTCGGCGACCTGCCGCAGCATCGCGGGCTCGTCATCGCGGGCTTTCGCCGCCTCGACCAGCAGGGTTTGCAGCCCCGGCATCCGCCGCAGCGACGCGACCATGGCCGGGGTGAACGTAAAGTCTGGCACGGTCTCGATCGCGAGCGTTCTCAGACCCGGCGACCCGGCCGCCAAGGTGGCAAGGTTCTCCTCCAGATTGAACCGCCCGATCCCGCACGTCTCGAGCGCGGGCAGCGTCGGCAAGAGAATGCCTGGGTCGATTCCCATGCCACGGAGTTCGAGGTGTCGCAGCCCGCGGAGCCGCGTGAGAGCATCACGGCCGTCACGGACGAACCCATCCGTATCGCCGGGATACCAACCCTCGACATTTCGTAGCGACAGGAGTTCGAGCTTGGGACGGTCCCCGATCCGCCGCCACCCGGCCTTCGAGAGATAGCCGCGCCCGGTGATCCAGAGCCGTTCGAGGGCGGGGAGTCGGTCCATCTCGTCCCAGTCGCCAAGTCCGTCGCGATATGCCTCGACCACCTCGGATCCACCCCCGGGCGTTGCCTTGTGCTGGATAGACCGCCACGTGTCCCAGTCCTTGATCGTCCGTCGTTGCTCGTCGCGGACCGCCGCGCCGTCACTCCATGGCACCGGTGGATCGGGCACTACCGCGATGGGGCTCAGTTTCGACACATGCGACAGCGTTGCCCGCGTAACGACCAGTGACGGCAGCAATACGATGCCGAGCGTCAGCCACGTCCAGGGGCGGCCGATGAGTGCCACAAGCACCATCCCGAGCTGTCGCAGAAACTGCATGGGGATCACCTCGTGGCCGCCGGCGCCGCGGGGGTTCCGTCGTGCAGTTCGAGGAAGATCTCCTCGAGGTTCAGGTCGTCCACCATCACGTCGGCCGCAAACCGCTCGCGGACGTCGGCGATGAGCCGCTCGTCCACGCCGTCGATGGTCACGATCGCCTGGCTGCCGCTGACCGCCGCGTGCAGCGTGCCCGAGAGGCGGAGGTCGCGGGGCAGGTCGGCCGGGGCCGTGATCCGCAGCCGCTTGATCCGGTCCTTGAGGGCGTCGATCTCGTCGTGAAACTCGAGTCGGCCGTCCCGCACGAGCGCCACGTGCGAGGCGATCCTTTCCAGGTCGGAGGTGATGTGGGTGGAGAAGAGCACGGTGCCCACGCCGTCAGCGACGGTCTCGAGCACCGTCTCCAGAAACCACCGCCGGGCGACCGGATCGAGGCTCGCCACCGGCTCGTCGAGGATCAGCACCTCGGGCCGGTGGCCGAGAGCCAAGACGAGCGCCAGCTTCTGCTTCTGGCCCACCGACAGCGGGCCCACGCGGTGGCCGAGCGGCAAATCCCAGCGGCGGATGAGCTCCTCGCCCCATGCCCGATCCCAACCCGGATAAAAGCTCGACACGTAGGCGACCGTCTGCCGCACCGTCAGCCAGGGATAGAGCATCGACTCCTGCGGCACATAGCCGATCAGGGCCTTCTCCCGCGCGGCCAGGTGCCACGAATCGGTGCCGAGCAGGGCAGCTCGGCCAGCGTCGGCCCGAAGAAGCCCGAGCAGGCACTTGATGAGCGTGCTCTTGCCCGAGCCGTTGAGGCCGAGGAGGCCGATCACCTGCCCATGCGGGACCCGCAGGGTCACACCATCAAGCACGGTCCGCAGACCGAACCGCTTCACAAGGCCGTCGGTTTCGATCACGAAGGGCGAATCATGCATGACCGATGCTCCTTGAGGGACTCCCGCACCATGGCCAGCAGTTGCGCGGGCGTGAGGCCGAGGTGGAGGGCGTGGGTGACCGCACGATCGACGAGCGGCTGCACCTCGACGCGGCGGTCGGCGAGGGACGCCGGCTCCTGCCGCGCCGCCACCACCATGCCGCGGCCGCGATCGCGGATGAGCACGCCGTCGGACTCGAGCCGGCCCCAGGCCTTCGACACCGTCATCGGGTTGATGCCGAGGGCCGTCGCGACCTGCCGCACACTCGGCACCACGTCACCAGGCCGGAGCCGGCCGCCAGCCACGAGCGCCTCCACCTGATCGACGAGCTGCCGGTAGATCGGCACCCCGGACGAGGCGTGAACGACGAACAGCGGCTCGGGTCGCGACATGCGGGCGAAGCCAGGGGGCCCGAAAACTGGTGTATTACTACACTAATACACTTGCCCCAGCCGGCTGTCAAGAAAGGGGGCCGGGCGATCAGCGGCGGGCGCGCGGCGGGGTCAGGGCGCGGCAAAGCGAAACAGCCGGCGTTCGCCGCGGACAAAGAGCGAATCGCCCGAGGGGGCCGGCGTGGCATCGACGCCCTCGCCGACGTCGTTCTCCGCGACGACCTCGAGGGCGGGTGCGTCGCGGATCACGGTGATCCGGCCGCTGCGGTCGGTGAGATACACATGCCCGGCCGCGGCCACGGGCGAGGCGTACGTGCGACCCACGCCGGGAATCCGGGCTGTCTCGTAGTGCGGCCGGCCCGTGCGGGCGTCGACGCAGGTGAGCAGGCCGGTCTTTTCCTTGTAGTAGGAGAGACGGCCAGCGGAGAGCAGCGGCGTGGCGATGTCGGGCGTGTCGTGATCCTTGCTCCAGCGGACGCGGTCGGTGCCCGCGAGGTCGCCGCGGCCGGCGAGGTCGAAGGCCCCGAGGAACGAACCGCGAAACCCGCTGGCGACGTAGGCCACGCCGTCGGCGGCCACGGCCGACGCGACCGGCCGCTCGGTCTGGCCGCCGCACCGCCAGAGTTCCTTGCCGCTGGCGAGGTCGTAGCCCCGGGCCGCACGCTGCCCGTTCATCACCACCTGCCGGACGCCCTGCGGATCGTCGACGACCAGCGGCGTCGCCCAGCAGGTGGGCTCATCCCGCGGCGTCTGCCAGACGATGCCGCCGGTCTTCGCGTCCACCGCGAACAGCATCGACCCCTGTTCGTGATCCCAGGGCACGAGCACGACGTCGCCGGCGAGCGTCGGCGACGAGCCTTCGCCGAAGCCGTTGCGGATGGTCATGTCGCCGAAGTCGCGGCTCCAGAGGTGGGTGCCATCGAGAGTGTAGGCGTGGAGCCCGCGGGAGCCGAAGTGGGCAAACACCCGCGTGCCGTCGGTGCAGGGGGAGGCGGAGGCGAAGCCGTTGGTCTCGTGCGTCCGCTCGTGCGGCACCGCCTTCACGGCCGACCGCGACCAGCGTTCGCGGCCCGTCGCGCGATCGAGGCAGAGGAGCCGAAAGTCGAGCATGCCATCCGCACCTTCGACCGGCACGGCGGTGGTGACGAACACCATGTCGCCCACGACGACCGGCGACGACGACCCCTTCCCGGGAATCTCGACGCTCCAGGCCAGCTGCTTGTCGGGGCCGAACGCCACGGGCGGCCGCGCGGTGAGCGACACACCGTTGCCGCAATCACCCCGCCAGTGCGGCCAATCCCCACGGGCCGCGGCGGCGCCCGCCGCGAAGATCACCACGAGCACGCTCCATGTGGTCGGCCAGCGCATGGCGGTCGTCTCCAGGTCGCGAGCTCTCGGATCCAGACGAGTGGGAGCGCGACGATTGTTCGGCAATCGTATCGCGTCCTCCACGGGTGTTCCACGCACGCTGGCCCGCCAGCCGCGATTCCACAGGTTGAAAACCTGTGCTACAGGGGACTGGCAGCGAGGGGCTGCCCGTGCCCGGGAGCCGGCATTGCTTTCTCCGCGAAGCCAGGATGGCGAAGCGGAGAAAGCATCGAGCGAGCGAAGGGCAGGATGGGCGCAGCGAGCGTCCGGCGACGGGCATGGGCAGCCCCGAGCAGGGGTCGCATTAACGATCCCCATCGCTTACGCGATTGGGCTTCCTGAACGTGAGATCCGCAGGTTGAAAACCTGCGGCCACTTCAGAGCATGCAGCTCATCCAACGATCAGCGAGCTCGGAGCTGCCCGTGCCCGGGAGCCGGCGTTGCTTTCTCCGTGAAGCCAGGATGGCGGAGCGGAGAAAGCATCGAGCGAGCGCAGGGCAGGATGCCCGCAGTGAGCGTCCGGCGACGGGCATGGGCAGCCCCGAGCGGGGCGGCGCCACCGGCAGGTCCCCATCGCTTACGCGATTGGGCTTCCTGGGCGCGGGGATCAGACGAGGCCCTGCCGCTTGCGGCCGATCCAGAAGAGGCCGAGGAGCGTGACGAGCGACAAGGCCACGAGCGGATGACTCCAGAGCTGCAGCCGCCGCACCGCCGGCGGCGGGTCGGGCAGGGCGGCGAGCGACGCGACGAGCCCGGCGATCTCGTCGGGCCGCACCACCTTGCCCCGCGTCACCTGCGCGATCTCGGCGAGCACCTCCGGCCGCGCCGCCTTGCCGATCCCCTCCTCGGCCGAGCCCTGCACGAACACCGAGGCCGCGAGCGTGTCGCCCGTCTCCTTGCAGGCCAGCACGAGCTCGTGCGCGCCCGGCTCCGTCGGCATGAACGTCGATGCAAACACACCCCACTCACCATCGCCGCCCGGGGGCGCGAACCGCACCGTCTCGACCGCCCCCGAGGGGGCCGTGATCCGCGCGGTCACCTCGCCGCGGGAGAGGGGCTCGCCGCTCGGCTCGGCCACGCGGGCATCGAGCGCGATCGTCTGCCCGAGCTGCGGCTGCTCCGGCGCGAACGAGAGGCTCATGCGTTCGCCGCGGGCCATGTTGCGGCGGTAGGCCATCCAGCGGACCACCTGCCCCCAGAAGCGGTAGTGGTATTTGTCCTCCACGCCCTTCCGCCACCGCCAGGCGCCGTCGGTCGCCATGTAGAGCACCTTGCCGGCGCCATAGGTTCGTGTCACGAGCAGGGGGATCCGACCGTATTCGTTGGCGGCGTCTTCGTGCACGGCGAGCACCTCGCTACCCGCCTTCGCCCGCAGCACGGGGCCATGCCACTGGCCGCCCGGGAGGCTCTCCCAGACGGCGAGATTCTCGGCGCCTCCGTCGGCGAGCTTCGTGAGCAGGCTCTTGCGGCCCGCCTCGGTGAGCACAAGCCGCCGCGGGCCGTCGCTTGCGGTGCCGTCGGGTCGGGCCGGATCGATCACCACCGGGCAGAGTTCCTCGAGCGCGGTGCCCGTCAGCGACGCCTGCTCGCCCCGCCAGCCCGGCATGAACACCAGCCCGCTCGCCTGATACTCGACGAGGCCCTTCAGGAGCCGGCAGTCCTCATCGGTGAGTTGGCCCTCGCCCACGCCGACGTCGCCGAGAAACACAACGTCGTATTTCGAGAGCTCGTCGAGGCCCGAGGGGAACTTCTGAATGTAGTCCTTGGTGCCGCCGCCCCGTTTCGAGAGCCCTGGCTGAAAGAGCAGACACGAGACCTCGACGCCCGGATCACGGGAGAGGGCATTGCGGAGGTAGCGGTATTCCCACCGTGGCACCGTCTCGACGACCAGCACCTTGAGGTTCTCCTGGCGAATGGCGATCGGCGCCGTCCGCTCGTTGTTGTCGGCGAGAACCTCGCCCTGCTCGACCGGGATCGTGAGCGTGACCGTGTAGTCACCGACCGCCGGGGGCGTCCAGTAGATCCAGTCGGTGACGGTGGCCATTGGCGGAATGCGGACTTCCTTGACGAGTTTCTCGCCGGTGCTCGTGGCGAGCGTGGCCACCACCACCCGCTCGGTCGGCAGCGACGACACCACCGTGAAAGGCACGCGAACGGGCTTGCCCGCCACGCCCATCGTGGGGCAGTCGAGGCTCGTGAGATCGAGGTCGGGAAGTTTCGTGGGGCTGCCGGCAGGCACGGCATAGACCGGCACCTGTGCGAGCCTGAGCATCTGCGCCGCATCGAGCGGCGGACGGCCCTTGTTCCAGTCGCCATCACTGGCGAGCACCACCGCACGGAGCGCGGCAAACCGCTCACTCGCCTGCGCCAGTGGCTCGGCGAGGTCGGTGGCCGTGCCCGGGGGCGCCAGCGAGATGGGCTCCACGACCACCTGGAACCGCTCCTCGAGCGGCTTCCAGAAACTGCTCTCCGCGAGCGGCGCCACCGCCTCGCGGCGCGTCCGCGGACCGGCGGCATTGCTCCCGTCGGTCGCGACCACGTCTTTCGTATCCATGCTCCGCGAGGCGTCGTGGAGCACGACCACCGTCGGCTTATCGTCGGGCCGATACTCCTCGACCCACTCCGGCTGGTTGAGGAGCATGGCGACGAGGCACGCGATCAGGATGCGCAGGAGTTCCACGAAGCCGGTCCCGACGGCGAAGCCGCTCCGCTTCCAGGTGAGGAAGGCGACGACCACCACCGCCAGCACCAGCGCGATCGAGATGCCGATCGTCCAGGGTGTCGTGAAGAACCGCAGCGCCTGCTCGCTCATGCCGCGGCCTCCAGCGGCCGCGAGGTCTTCGCGGCGCGATCGGCCGCGGCAGGCCGCGGCAGGCTGAGCAGGCCCTCGGCCACGAGCGCGAGCAGCATGGCGATCAGGAACGCCCGCCAGATCTCCTGCACGATGCTGTCGGTGTCGCCCGCGGTGCCGGTGATCCGCTGGAAGGAGAGCCCGCGGAAGAGGGCGTCGATGCGTTCGTCGGCCACCGGCAGAGCCGTGTCCTCGGCGACGGGCCGGTTCACGGCCACGAGCCGATCACCGCAGGCGAACACGCCCGCGTGGAATCCCGCCTCGGTGGATGCCGCCGCACCGCCCTGCCGCGTCCAGGTGCCACATGCCCGCGCGTTCTCCGCGGTGGCCGTGCCGGCGTCGGCCTGCCGGGCGCCGCCGAGCACCGTCAGGCCGCGGTCGATGGCCCGCTGCACGAGCGCATAGAGGACGACCCCTTCGGCGGCGAGCGACGAGTCGCGCGGGGCGGGCGTGGTGGCCACGAACGTGACGCCCTCGGCTCGGCTCGCCCGCGCCACGAGCGGCGCGCCGCCCGGCAGCGATGCCAGCGGCACGAGATCGCCGGAGAGCCCGCACGAGCGGCGGATCTCCACATCGCCCAGCGGCAGTGCCGAACCCGCGAGCGTGTTGGCGAGCAGGTCTTGATCGGTCCGCCACGATTCCGCCGTCGCAGGCTTGGCGGGGGCCGTCCACTCGCTCCACGCGCAGCCGACGAATTCGGCCGTGGTGGGCCGATCGGGCGCGAAGAACACCACCTGACCACCGCGGCCGAGAAACGCCTGCACGAGTTCCGCATCGCGGCCCTCCGGAAGCGGCCCCTGCCAGAAGAGTGCCGCGGCCTCATCCCAGGCCGCCGCCGCGAGCCCGCCGGGCGGCACGAGGTCCACAAGCGCCACCGCCTTGTCGGGAGCGATGGCCGCGACGAGTTCGAGCACGCGGCCGGCGGCCGGATCCTCTGCGACCACGAGCGACCGCCGCGGTGGCGGCGCATCGTAGGCGAAGAAAAAATCGTTGTCGGCCAGGTTGGCATCGGCGGGAATCGAGACCCTGCCCCAGCCCCGCGCGGCCGCAGACCGTTCGAGCGGGATGACGTGGTTCTTGAGCACCGCCTCGCGGCCGGTGAGTTCCACGTCCACGGCGGTCGAGATGCCACCGATCTCGAACTTCACCGGCAGCGTCAGCCGGCCGCCGTCGTCCTGCCGCGACACCGCAACGGTGACCACCAGCCGGCGATCGCGGCCGACCGTCTCGAGCCGCACGTTCGACGCACGGACCGCCACGTTGCCCGGGGCAGGAGCGGCGTAGGAGAGCAGCTGCACGCGGACCTGCTGCGGCAGCTTCGCGAAGGCGTCGCGGATCCCGCCCCAGGCGCCGTCATCGGGCTTCCAGTCGTTGGCCCGCTGGTCGGAGCAGATCCACAGCTCGGTCGTGCCGGCGGCGTTCTCGCGGATGAAGTCATAGCCGCTCTGGAGCAGGGCCGGCAGGTCGGACGCCGCCGCCACGGGCCCGGCCGAGACGAGTTCCACGATCTCCGCGGGGCTCGCCACCTCCTCAGGCCCCTTCGCGGGATCGCTCAGCACCAACACCCTTCCCGCGCGGAGCGTGGCCAGCGAGTCGGCAAGTTGCCGGCGGCCGGTGTCGAGCTTCGACTCGCCGCCGGCCGTGGCGACAGCCTGCATGCTCGGGCTGCGATCGAGGATCACGATCGCCGAGTCGGGCCTGCCGCCGCCGGCGAGGGCGAGCCAGCCGCGGGAGAGGGGCCGGCCGACGGCGAGGATCACCGCCGCCACGGCCGCCATCCGCAGTGCCATGATCAGCCAATGCCGAAGTCTGGAATAGCCCCGCGAGAGCGCCTTGGCCGCGAGCAGAAACTGCATCGCCGCCCACCGCACCGTCTGAAACCGCCGCTGGTTGATGAGGTGGATGATCAGCGGCAGCGCCACCAGCGGCAGCGCCACGAGCACCCACGGCTGGAGGAACGTCATCGCAGGCCCCTTCCCGCCGCCCGGCCCACGAGGAACCGCGCGAGCACCTGCTCGTAGGGCTGGTCGGTGACCACGCGGTGGTAATCGACGGCCGACTCGAGCACGACCCGGCGGAGATTGGCGAGATAGGCCTCCATCGCCCGGTGGTAGCGGTCGGTGATGTCGATGGGGTCGGCGAAGATCGCCCCGCCCCCCTCCATGTCGAGAAACCGCGTCGGCCGCTGGAACTGGAAGGCGAGCTCCTGCGGATCGAGGAGGTGGAAGGCGGCGACGTCGTGACGGCGGAACCGGAGATGGCTGAACGCGGTCGCGAGGGTCTCGGGCTCGCAGAACAAATCCGAGACGATCGCCACCACCGCCCGCTGCCGCGTCGTCTCGGCGATCTCGTGGAGCACCTCAGGAAGCCGCGTGGGGCCGGCCGGCTTCGCCTCCTCGAGCACGTCGAACACCAGCCGCAGGTGGGCCGGGCTTCGCCGCGGTGGGAGCGTCCGCACGATGCCGCCGGCCACGCAGGTGATGCCGACCGCGTCGCCCTGCTGGCTGGCGAGGTAGCCGAGCGCCCCGCAGATCCGCCGCGCATACTCGATCTTCGTGACGCCGCCGGAGGTGAACTCCATCGACCCGGAGGTGTCGAGCACAAGGCAGAGCCGGAGGTTGGTGTCGGCCTCGTATTCCTTCACGTAGTGGCGGTCGGAGCGGCCGAAGGCCCGCCAGTCGAGCCGCCGGAGGTCGTCGCCGGGCACGTACTTGCGATACTCGGCGAACTCCACGCTCGAGCCGCGGTGCGGGCTGGCATGGCGGCCGGAGACGGTGCCCACCATCGGCCGCCGCGCGAGCAGCGGCACCGCCGCCAGCCGTGCGAGCACGGCGGGGTCGAGAAACGAGCGTGGCTGTCGGTCGGTGAACATGCGGCTGCCCCTGCGCGGCGCGGTCCGCCTACGTCGTCTGTTCGGCGACGGTTTCCTTCACCAGCCGGCCTACGATCTGCTTGGCGTCGATCCCTTCGGCCTGCGCGGCGAACGTGGTGATGATCCGGTGGGTGAGCACCGGGGCGGCCACCGCCTCGATGTCCTCCAGCCGCACCATGTAACTGCCGGAGAGCGCGGCCCGCGACTTGGCGCCCAGCACGAGGTTCTGCACGGCCCGGGGCCCGGCGCCCCACGAGACCAGCGGCTTGAGCCACGCCGGGGCCGAATCGCCCTTGGGCCGCGTCTTGCGGACGAGCTTCGCGGCGAACCGGTAGATGTGATCGGGCACCGGCACGCGGCGAACGAGGTGCTGGTACTCGATGATCTCGGCGGCCGTCATCACCTCCCCGAGCGTTGGCGGAGCGTCGCCCGTCGTCGTCCGCGCGATCGCGACCTCCTCCTCCTCGTTCGGATAATCGAGTTCGACGAGGAACATGAAGCGGTCGAGTTGAGCCTCTGGCAGCGGATAGGTGCCCTCCTGCTCGACGGGATTTTGCGTCGCCAGCACGAAGAACGGCGGATCGAGGTGGGAGGTCTTGCCGACCACCGTCACCTTGTGCTCCTGCATCGCCTCGAGCATCGCCGCCTGGGTCTTCGGTGGAGCACGGTTGATCTCGTCAGCGAGCACGATGTTGGCGAACACGGGGCCCGGTACGAAGTGAAACTCACGTCGGCCATCGGCCGTCTCCTGGAGGATGTCGGTGCCGGTGATGTCCATCGGCATGAGATCCGGCGTGAACTGGATGCGGCTGAACTTTAGCGACACGCATTCAGCAAGCTTGCTGACGAGGAGTGTCTTGGCGAGGCCGGGCACGCCCATGAGCAGCGCATGGCCGCGGGCGAAGAGGCAGATCGTGAGCCGCTCGATCGTCTCCTCCTGGCCGATGATCACCCGAGCGAGTTCCTGCCGCAGCCGTCCGTAGACGCCGCGAAGCCGGTCGAGGGCGGCGACGTCGTCGGCGCCGAGGTCAGGGGATCGATCGAGGGGCACGGTCGCCATGCAGGCCTCCGGGATGAAACGAGCGGTCGGCCTCATCCGGCCGGCCCGCTCAGGCACGTTAGTATGGCTCAAAACCGCGGCCGCCGGGACCGAAGGGTATGCTACTCGGCCGGCGCGGCGGCTTCCGACACGTTTCCGCGAACTGAAGCAGGAGAAGACGACTCGCATGAAGATCCTGGTCACCGGCGGCGCCGGGTTCATCGGCAGCCATATCGTCGACGCGCTTCTCCGGGAGGGGCACGCGGTCGCTGTGCTCGACGACCTGTCCAGCGGTTCCCGCGACAATCTGCCCCCCGGCGTACCGCTGCATGTGGCGGATATCGTCGATCCGGAGGCGGTGGGCCGCGTGTTCGCCGTCGAGAAGCCCGACGCGGTCTGCCATCAGGCGGCCCAGATGTCGGTGAGCCGCTCGGTCCGCGAGCCGCTCTTCGACGCCCGGGTCAACTGCATCGGGCTGATCAACGTCCTTGACGCCGCCGTGGCGGGGGACTGCAAGCGGGTCGTGTTCGCATCGAGCGGCGGCGTGCTCTACGGCGACGTCACGGCGCCGGCCCCCGAATCGACGCCGGCCAACCCGGTGAGTCCCTACGGGATCACGAAGTGGGTTGGCGAGCGATACCTCTCCTTCTATGCCGCCGAGCATGGCCTCACGGCGGTGGCTCTTCGCTACTCGAACGTCTACGGCCCGCGGCAAAACCCGCACGGCGAGGCGGGCGTGGTGGCGATCTTCTGTAAGAAGCTCTTGGCCGGCGAACCGGGTACGATCAACGGCGACGGCCGCTACATCCGCGACTACGTCTACGGCCCCGACGTGGCGCGGGCCAACGTGCTGTCGCTCCTGGCGACCGACCGCTGCAAGCCCGGCACGCTCACGAGCCTCAACATCGGCACGGGCATCGGCACCGACGTGGTCGAACTCGAGGCTCTCATTCGCCCCGCCGTCGCGGCGGCCGCCCAGGCCCGCGGCCGCACGCTCGCCACGCCGGCTCCACTCCACGGTCCCGCCCGCCCCGGCGACCTGCGAAGCAACCTCGTCGATGCGGCGCTCGCCAAGACCGTCCTCGGCTGGCAGCCCACCGTGCCGCTGGCCGACGGCATCGCCCTCACTGCCCAGTGGTTCGCCGACCGCTAATACGCGTCGCACGCGATCCTCGTGCGTTGGAGGGCCTCCGCAGCCGGAATCGCATGCGAGCCCAATGCGACCCGGGAATACACACAGGTTGAAAACCTGTGCTACGAGAGGAATACACACAGGTTGACAACCTGTGCTACGGGGGAGAGCAGCGAGGGGCTGCCCGTGCCCGGGAGCCGGCGTTGCTTCCGACGCGCAGCCACGACCAATCCGCCTTCGGCGGATCGGTGCCCGGCGAAGCGGAGGAAGCATCGAGCGAGCGGAGGCCAGGAAGGCCGCAGTGAGCGTCCGGCGACGGGCACGGGCAGCCCCGAGCCCTCAGGACAGGCAGGTTTTCCTCCGAAGAAGACGACCGTCCCGGCGGGAAAGCGGCGTTTCGTCGGGGGGGGTGGGCTGCTACCCTCCCCGCCCATGACACCCCCCAATCCCACCGACCGCACCGCGCTGATCTGCGGGATCGGCGGCCAGGACGGCGCCTATCTCGCGAAGCATCTCGTCGACCTCGGCTACGCCGTGGTCGGCACCAGCCGCGATGCGCAAGCGGGCCGGTTCACGGGCCTCGAACGCCTCGGGATCCGCGACCGCGTCACGCTGATGTCGATGTCGCTCGTCGACTTTCGCTCGACCTTCCAGGTGCTCAAGCGGTCGAACCCCGACGAGATCTACAACCTCGCCGGCCAATCGTCGGTGGGGCTGTCGTTCGACCAGCCGGTGGAGACCTTCGAGAGCATCGTGGTCGGCACGATCAACCTGCTCGAGGCGATCCGGATGCTCGGCACCCCGATCCGCCTCTACAACGCCGGCAGTTCGGAGATGTTCGGCAACGCCGGCGACGAGCCGGCGGGCGAGCACACCGTGCTCAAGCCGCGCAGCCCCTATGGCATCGCCAAGGCGACGTCATTCTGGCAGATCGCCCAGTACCGAGAGGCGTATGGCATCCGCGCGGCCACCGGCATCCTCTTCAACCATGAGAGCCCACTGCGGCCCGAGCGATTCGTCACGCAGAAGATCGTGGCCGCTGCCTGCCGTATCGCCCGCGGCGAGCAGCAGTCGCTCTCGCTCGGTGATCTCTCCGTGCACCGCGACTGGGGCTGGGCTCCCGAGTACGTGGTGGCGATGCACCGCATGCTCCAGCTCGACGTCCTCGAAGACTTCGTGATCGCCACGGGCCAAACACACTCGCTCGAGGAGTTCGTGGCGGCGGCGTTCGCGGCGGTCGGCCTCGACTGGCGGCGGCACGTTGTCCGCGACCCCAAGCTCGTGCGGCCGACCGAGATCGAGCGGGGCCGCGCCGATACCCGTCGGGCCACCGAGCGGCTCAGTTGGACCGCCCGTCACGCGATGCCCGACGTGGTGCAGATGATGGTCGAAGCCCGGGTCGCCGAGCAGCCCGCCACCCGCCGTGCGGCCTAAAGCCGCGGCCACAATCACTCGGCGGCGAGCCCAGCGACCGCACCGGCACCGATCCGCCGCGAGAGCGTCGTCGACTCGAGATAGAGCGGGAATGCATGCTTCCTCCCGATGATGTCCGCCGCATCGGTCGCCGCGAACTCCACCGAGCCCGGCAGCCAGCGGCGGGGCATGCCCACCGCGCCGAGCGCGTCGCTTCCCATGTGCGGATCGAGATGCGGAAACATCTTGAGTGCCAGGTCGCTGGAGTTGATCACGAGCGTCAGGCGATCGATCCCGGACGCGGCCGCTGCGAACGGGCCACGGGGCGCCAGCGCGTCATGGCGGATCGCCGGAGCAACGAGCACAAGATGCGTGCGGCCGGGCCGGCCGACCCACGGAGCGACGCTCGGGGTGGGATCGCCCCCCGCCTCGACCAGGTCTTCAATGGCACCGACGGCGATCGTACAGCCGAAGCTGTAGCCGATGATGGCCACGGGTTGCTCCGGGCTCACGTCGCCGAGTAACCGGGCGAGGTAGTGGCCGTCGGCATACGACCGCCGGTAGTTGTTGCGGCTGGAGGCGATCAACCGCCCCTGCTGCTGGCTCGGCCACGAGAAGACCACGGTTCGCGGTGGGGCCGCGAACGAGCCATGGGCCTCGAGTCGGCGTGCCACCGCGACGCCCTGGGCCTTGGCATCGTGGGGTTCATAGCGGTTGCCGTGGATGAAGAACACCAGCGGCCGCGACGGATCGTCGATGAGTTCGGCGATGTCGGACCGCTCCCAGCGGCCGGCGATCCGCCGCTCCACATCGAAGTCCGCGTGCGTGGGCAGGCCGCAGATGCTCGGCAGCCTCCGCGTGCTCACCACCCACACATCCCCCTCGGGGCACTCGGCCGCCGAAGGGGAGGCCATGCCAACGGCGAGGACGGCCATCGTCAGGATGGTGCGGGCGGAATACAGGATCGTTGTCGGGTTCATGGCAGTGAGTCGAGCGTCGGCGTGTTGGGTGTGCATCGTCATAATGTGTGTTGCCGCCGGCCTTGGCGATGCAACTCTAGCACCGTTTACCGCACCATCTTTCGCAGTCGTCAAACTCGACTCAGCGTGTTACGACCGGCATTACCTGCAGCCATGAAATAACCGCGCCGCCACCGCGGGAAAAATCGCCGCGTCGGCATGCCGCGCCGCAATCATGAGGTACGGTTCTGGTGGCGTCGTCGGCGACGCCGCATGCGAGCCCCACGCCCGCCTGCCCCATCGGTCCGAGCTGGAGAATCTCGTCATGACTCGTGCAATGTGTCTGACGCTCGTAGTGGCAAGCCTCGCGGCCGCTCCGGGCTGCAGCAGCTGCTTCGGTGGCAGCAGCTGCCGTCGACCGTCGTTCATGGAGTTCCGTTCGTGCGGCTCGCCCGCACCCGTAGCGGCCCCTTGTGCGGCCCCCGCGCCGGTCTGTGCTCCGGCATGCGAGCCCGCCTGTGGCCCCGCCTGCGAGTCGGCCGCGCCGTGCTGCGAGGGCGGCATGGGGGCGCCCATGGGCGGCGCGCCCATCATGGGCCAGCCCGGCACGTTCAGCTGACGGACGAACCCTGCGGCGGCGGTCCGGAGGGGCTGCGTCGCGGGTGATAGCGTTCTCCCTCCGGTGACGCGCCGTTCACGCCGGCCACGCGTCGGGTAAGCGGCACGCTGTGTGTCTGCTCCCGATTCGAGCGGCCCGTCACCGCGGGGAGAACGCGGTTTCCCGGGCGGTATACTCGTCGGCCCCGCCGTTCCGGAGCCGCCATGTTTGAGTCGCTGACCGCGTCCCTTTCGTCCGCCATCAACTCCCTCCGCGGCCGCGGCAAGCTGACCGAGGCCAACATGCGGGAGGGCCTCGCCGCGGTGCAGACCGCGCTGCTCGAGGCCGACGTCGCCTACGACGTGGCCGATGGGTTCCTGACCCGGGTGGCCGACGGCGCCGTCGGCGCCAAGGTGCTCGAGTCGCTCGATCCGGCCCAGCAGCTCGTAGGCATCGTCCACCGCGAACTGGTCGACCTGATGGGGCCGGTGGACCACTCGCTCCACCTGCAGAACGGCACGACCACGATCCTGATGCTCTGCGGCCTGCAGGGCTCGGGCAAGACGACCTCGTGCGCCAAGCTCGCTCGCAAGATCAAGGAGCAGGGCAGGGGGGTGATGCTCGTCGCGGCCGACCTCCAACGACCGGCGGCCATTGAGCAACTCTCGGTGCTCGGCCGCCAGCTCGACATCCCGGTGCACACCCCGGCCGACATGCCGGGGGGGAGCGCCGATCCCGTCGCCGTCTGCAACGCGGGCGTGGCCCGGGCCAAGAAGGAAAACGTCTCGGTCGTGATCCTCGACACCGCCGGCCGGCTCGCGATCGACGAGGCGCTCATGCAGGAGCTGGCCAAGATCGACCGCACGGTCGGCCCCGATCAGGTCTATCTCGTGGTCGACGCGATGACCGGCCAGGACGCCGTGAAGAGCGCCAAGGCCTTCAATGAGGCCCTCGAACTCGACGGCGTGATCATGACGAAGCTCGACGGTGACGCCCGCGGCGGCGCGGCCTTATCGGTCAAGAACGTCACCGGAGTGCCGATCAAGTTCATCGGCACCGGCGAGCAGATCGAGGCTTTGGAGGACTTCCATCCCGAGCGAATGGCCGGCCGGATCCTCGGCATGGGCGACGTGGTCTCGCTCGTCGAGGAGGCCCAGCGAAAGTTCGACCAGGATGAGATGAAGCGGCAGGAGGAGCGGCTGAAGGCAGGCGAGTTCACACTCGATGACTTCAAGAAGATGCTCCTCCAGACGCGGCGGCTCGGTCCTCTCGGCAAGGTGCTCGGAATGATCCCGGGCATGGGGGGCATGCAGGAGATGCTCGGCGGGGCCGACCTCGAGAAGGACATGAACCGGCTGTTCGGGATCATCGACTCGATGACGCAGGACGAGCGGCGAAACCCTTCGCGGAACGTCGACCAGTCCCGCCGGCGACGGATCGCAAAGGGTGCGGGGGTCGAGCTCCAGGAGGTGAGCGACCTCGTGAAACAGTTCGACGGCATGGCGGCGATGATGAAGGGCATGGCGGGCCTGGGCATGCGGGAGCGGATGCAGCAGGTGCAGCAGCTCCAGTCGCAGCTCGCGAACCCGAACGCCCGGATCGGCAAGCCGAAGGGCGACACGGGCCGCCGGCTCACGGCCGACGAGCGGCGGAAGCTCAAGAAGCAGCGGGACAAGGACGCCCGTCGCAAGAAGCGCGACGACCGCGACTGAGACGGGCTCTTCATGAGCCTGCGCGCAGCCGGCTGGAGAAGCCCCACGCCGTGAGGCGTCGCGGCACCGCGATCGCGCGCGATTCCGGCGGCAGTTCAGGCGGACGGTCGGCTGACGGCGGCCGCGCGTGGCGGCTGCACCAGGGGTTTTTGTTCGGGATCCGCTGACCGTGGAAAAGCTTCCAGTTCTCGCATGCTCGTCTTCCCCACCGCCACGTCGAGCATCCGACCGAACCGCTGAAACACGCTCTCCTGCCGGTAGGGAATGCCGTGCCGCTCGCAGATCGCCTTCACCACGGGCTGGATGCGGGTGTACTGCCGCATTGGCAGGTCGGGAAACAGGTGGTGCTCGATCTGGTAGTTGAGCCAGATGCTCAGGTAGTCGGTCAACTCGCTGCCGCAGCGGTAGTTCGCCGAGCCCATCACCTGCGTGACGTAGAACTCCTCCTTGCGGTCGTAGTGGAAGGCGAACCGATAGAGGTCGTTGGCGGTGTGGTTGGGGCCGATCACGAGGAACGCATGGGCGTTGGTGATCGCCTCGGCAAGCAGCTTGTTGACGAGCACGCACCACACCGCCGTCGTGCCCAGCGGCAGAAAGAGCAGCGGAACAATGCCAAAGTGCCAGGTGGCGTAGGGCAGGTAGCAGACGAGCCAGAGCCGGCGGACCGCCGGGCGGCGGAAGTCGATCACGCTGCCCACCGTCAGGGAGAGGATTTTCTCGTGCCGCAGCCGCTTGCGGCTCGTGGGATCGAGCACGCTCATCGAGTTGGGGGCGTAGTAGATGATTTTCCACGTGCAGGCCACCACCGCGATCAGGGCATACTTCAGCCACCGCGGCACCCGCATGCGGCGGAGAAACTCGAGGTGCCGCTCGGCCACGTCCGGGTCGGCGTCCTCGCCCGTGTGGTAGTGATGGAGGACGTTGTGCTCGTAGTCCCAGGCCTCGGGATGGAGCCAGTCGAACCAGTCGATGAACCGCCGCCAGCCACGGGCGAACACGCGGCTGGTATAGCGGGCCGGAATCCCCGGCACGCGGTCGTAGCCGCGGTGGATGATGTGGTGGGCGAGCAGCCAGCGGGTGAACTGCCCGAGGCTGAGAACAAATGCCGTCGCGGGATTGGGGATGATCCAGGCAGTGGCGTAGCCCACGAGTGTGGCGAACCTTCCGTAGAGTTCGATGCGGCGAAGGTGGACGAAGTCGGCCGGTCCGATCTGCCGATAGATGTCAGCCTTCAGCCGCTCGATGGAGGCGCAGAAGCCAGACACGTCCATGGCTTCCAGTTCGTCGGCCGAAACCGCAGCGGGGCGAGCGTCGGTCACTTTTGTCACGGATTCCACTGAGATTACGCCGAAAACAGGGGGCAACGGGGCAGGTCTTGGGTTCCGGCAAAGCCCGGCTACCATAGGGGGCTCGATGATCCCCGAGCATTCCTAGGCTTATTGGAGATTCCCGACCGTGGCAGTGGCGATTCGAATGAAGCGGATGGGCCGGAAGAACCGCGAATACTACCGGATCTGCGCAACCGACCGGCGCAGTCCCCGCGACGGCCGTGTGATCGAGGAACTCGGCACCTACGATCCCCACGTCCCGGAGACCGATGCCCGCTGCACGCTCAACGGCCCGCGGGTCGACTACTGGATCTCCGTCGGCGCGCAACCGAGCGACGCCGTCCGCGTGCTGATCAAGAAGTATGGGACGAACGGCACGCACGTGACGCAGATGGAGGCGGCCCGCGCGAAGCTCTCGATGCAGCGGATCGTTCCCGATCCGGGCGAGCCGGCCTTCGTGCCCACGCCCAAGACCGAACCTGCGGCCGAGGCACCCGCCACGGCCGCCGTGGCCGAAGCGGTGGCGGAAGCCGTCGCCGAGCCAGCAGCCGAAGCCCCCGCCGAAGAGCCGAAGGCCGAGTGAGCCCGCGTCGCCCCGATCCCGCCTAAGCCCGGCGGCCGGACGACCGCGCCGATCGCGTCACCGTCATGCGCATCGACATCGTCACGCTGTTCCCCGAGATGTTCACGAGCTTCCTCGACGGAAGCCTGCTTGGGTCTGCGCGCCGCGCGGGTCTGATCGACGTCCGGCTGACCAACATCCGTGACTTCGCCGAGGGCGTGCACCGGCAGGTGGACGACCGCCCCTTTGGCGGCGGTCCCGGGATGCTGCTGATGCCGGGGCCGGTGGTGTCGTGCGTCGAGGCTGTGCAGGCTGAGTCCGCACCCGCAGGCCGCACGTTTCTCCTCACACCAGGTGGCCGGCAGCTCGATCAGGCCGCGGTCGAGGAACTCGCGACCCTCGATCGCATCGTGCTGGTCTGCGGCCGCTACGAGGGCTTCGACGCCCGGATCAGCGCGACGCTCGCCGCCGAAGAACTCTCGATCGGCGACTACGTGCTCTCGGGCGGCGAGGTCGCCGCGATGGTCGTGGTCGATGCCGTCGCCCGCCTGCTGCCCGGCGTGCTCGGCCACGAGGAGAGCGCGGGCCAGGATTCGTTCTCGGGAGCCGACCGGCTCATCGAGGGCCCCCAGTACACGCGGCCGCGGGATTTCCGCGGTCTCGCCGTGCCCGAGATCCTGCTCTCGGGCGACCATGGCCGGATCGCCACCTGGCGGCGTGAGCAGGCCGTCGCGGCGACCGCAAAGCGGGGCCGGCCACTCGCCGTTCATTCCCCCAGTCACTCGTAACAAGCCACCCCTAACAAGCCACCCCCAGAGGAGCGCATCGTGAGTCGCAAAATGCTTGCCGCCGTCGAGGCCTCGAGCCTCAAGCCCGAGACCGCCCGTTTTGAGATCGGCGACACCGTCGATGTCCACACCCGGATTCTCGAGGGCGAGAAGGAGCGGGTTCAGATCTTCAACGGCGTCGTGATCGCCAAGAGCGGCGCCGGCAGCCGCGAGATGTTCACCGTTCGCCGGATCGTGGCGGGCGAGGGCGTGGAGCGGAAGTTCCCCGTCCATTCGCCGAAGATCGCCAAGATCGAGGTCAAGCGGTCGGGCGTGTCGAAGCGGGCGAAGCTCTACTACCTCCGCGACCGCTCGGGCAAGTCGACCCGTCTCCGCGAGAAGCGGGACGACGTGGTCACCGAGAAGTCGGCCGCCGGGAAGTCGGCCGCAGGGAAGGGCAAGAAGGCAGCTTCGGCCACCACCTGATGCGGGGGCATGCCCGTGGCGATCTCCCGAGACGAACTCGGTCGCCGCGGCGAGGACGAGGCGGCGAAGTATCTCCGCGGGCTCGGCTACCGGATCGTCGGCCGCCGCGAGCGGGTGCTCCGCGGCGACATTGACATCGTCGCCCTCGACGGCCGCACGGTGGTCTTCGTCGAGGTCCGCACGCGCTCCGACACCGCCCATGGTCATCCGGCCGAGACCGTGGGCTTCGCGAAGCAGCGGCGTCTGGCGACCCTCGTCAATGCCTACATCCGTCGCCATCGACTCGAGGACCAGAGCGTGCGGATCGACGTGGTGGCCGTCACCTTCGACGCCGCCGGCAAGTCCGTCGTCGAGCACTACCAGAATGCCTTCGACGATCCGGGGTGAGTGGAACGTGCGCTGACCAGGGTGTCAGGTGCAGGTTGACAACCTGCACCTACGTCTGGACGCATGCCGGCAGACCGCTCAACCGCCGCGCATCTGGAGGTCGGATAGCTCGTCTGGGGATTGAAACACGGTCAGGCAATCGGGCGGCAGCCGGCGGGTGAGTTTGGCGAGTCGCTCGCGAACCTTCGCCCGCGACGACTTCGAGGGAACTTCGCGGATCAGGATGCCGGAAATCTGTTCGGGCCGCCGCTGGGCGATCGAGGCGTAGATCTCGGGGTCCCGCTCTCCGGAGTCGCCCACGAGCACGAACCGCCGCCCCGGGAAGTCATCGATGATGCGATCGATCGTCCTCCGCTTGCCGCGCTTTCGAGATGGCAGCCGCCCGAGCGGCGTCGAATCCTTGAGGCGGAAGAGCTTGAGGTGCATCGAGCCCGCGGGCAGGCCGGCCTGACCGAGAAAGCGGCACAGCGGATCGGAGAGCTGCCAGGGGCTGCTCGACACGTAGTGAAAATCCACTCCGGCCTCCCGCCAGCGCCGATACGTCTCGGGCATGCCCTCCACGGGGATGAACTCGCGGAGCAGCGTGTTGCGGAGAAGCTCTCGCTTGTCAGCGACGTTGCTGAACTTCACGGTGTCGTCGATGTCGGAGATCACCGACGTGCCCGAGTCCTCGATGAGGTGGACGCATCCCGTGCCGGTCGGCACACCATCTCCCTCATCGCTGTCCGGATCGGCCACACCGGCATACTCGAGCCGCCGTCCGACGGCCCCATCGGCAACCGTCCACGCCGCCGAAAACTCGTCATCAAAATCTACGCGCGTCTCGAAATGGCCCGCCTTGTCGGTATAACCGACATCGACAATACGATCGCCGAGCATGATCCGGATGCGGTGGCCCGCGACCCTGCGAAACAGGAACATCTCCGCCCGGCGGCGGAAGATTTCCGAGGCCATTTCTGCCTCACCGAGATCGAGCAGACGCCGTAGCACGGCCACCGCCAGCACCCGCCGCCGGCTCCGCTCGGGCAGCGGCCTGGCGACCATGCCTGCCAGCCGAGCCGTCCACCCATGCGGCGTACGGCTCGCGTAGGTGGGGAAGAACACGATCATGCCGCGGATGGTTGTCGGGGATGCTTGCAACGGGGAAGAGGCCATCTTACAACGTCCGCGAGCCCGACGGCCGAAGCTATGGGCGCCGTCGGCCACGTGGAGGACAGAATGGGCGTTAAGAAAACGGGCAAGGGTCGGCGGAAACTGGGTCAGAAGAAGCGGCGGATGCGAGCCCGCATCCGGCACCGGAAGGGCTGATTCGCCTCGCGCGACGCGGTGGCCGACGGCCCGTCCGACACGACCCGCAGGGTCTGCCACCAGTTCTGCGTCCGCGCGCCGGACTCCCGACCTTTTCAGTTGCCGCGCGACCACCGTGGGGTAGGGTTGCGTGGCTGTTGGTGACGACCGCGCGATGGGGCATGAGTTCATCCCCGCTTGTCTGCGGGCACCACGGCCGTCCGAGGAGACGGATCGATGCGTGCACAGGATTGGGCCCGTCGGCTGCTGGCGTTGACGGCCGTGGTCGCCGTTGGATCTGCCGGTGGCTGCAAGTCGCTCAACGAGCGGTACATCGCGATGGAGGTGTGGAAGTACGAGAAGTGCTTCGGGCACCTGCCGCCCGGATTCACGCCACCAGGCGCGGCGATCGCGGCGCCGGCTGCGGCGCCGCGGGTCTGCGGTCAGCAGTCGCAGTCGCAATGCTGCGAGTCGGCGCCGGTCTCGACAGGCTGCAACTCCTGCGAGGGCGGTGGAACCGTGGTTGAGGGCGGAGTGCCTACTGGCATCCCCGCTGGCGCGGTGATGCCCGCTGGTCCGGGAGGTTCGCCGGGCCCCGGCGCCTCGCTACCGACGCCGGCTGGCATCACGGCGGGCAAGCCAGTGGTGATCTCCGACGAAGTCGTCATTCCTTAATCGCCACAGACCCCACGGCAGGGCCGCGTAGGCGTGGTCGCGGTGGCGCGGTCGCGGTGGCGCGGTGGCGCGGTCGCGGTGGCGGTGGCGGAAGAGCGTCACGCCTCGGGTAGCGCCCGTGCAACCTGCGACACCCTACCCCAGGGTCTCACCCGGGCCAGGAAACTCCCGCCGCTCGACATCG
>Ga0194055_10000223_pt1 | contig 44026 bp, 28 predicted proteins | sample SepL449m_MetaG_FD_155482 | JGI IMG/M metagenome (GOLD analysis project Ga0194055, IMG submission 155482) | Anoxic zone freshwater microbial communities from boreal shield lake in IISD Experimental Lakes Area, Ontario, Canada - Sep2016-L442-9m | ecosystem: Environmental > Aquatic > Freshwater >... | reverse complement strand
ATAATTATTTCATTATTATATTTTCCACGTAGTGTAGAAATTTCTTTATTAATAATATAATCTTTATCTATTATAAATTTATTTGTTAATAATTTTTTAGCATTATCTTTTCTTGTAAAACCTGACCATTTATATATATCATCAAAATTAACTATAAATTTAGTATCATCATCATTTATTAAATATAATTCAAAATTTTTATTATAAATTTTTTTTTCATCTTCTGTTAATTTTTCATTTAATAAATTTTTAAATTTAGTATAAAAAACTTCATTACCATTCTCCATTTTATATATTTAAAAATCTTTAAATTAATTTAAAACGTTATGGATGATATAAATTATTTTTATCTCCTGGCAAAACAGGAGATGAATTAAATATGAAGAAATTAGTAAAAAATTATATCACAACATAATTTTTCATTATATTTATCTCTGACATAATATTTTCAAATAATATATCTACTAAATGATTTATCGCGATTTTAGATTATTATAAAATATAAATCATAAAATAATTATTCTTTAATTTCAATTTCTTTTAATTTTTCAATTAATGATTCAAATTTAGTAATAGTATTTACTTTCTTACTCGACGAAGTGCTCCATTGTCTTTTATCACCTAATCCAGGATGTCTATCAACTACAAATCGATCTCCTGATATTTTATTAGCAGGAGTATAATAACAATATTTAGGTATCATATCTGGAGTAACACCACAATCTTGAGGTAATTTATCTACTTTTTTACCCGATGCATGTAAATCAGTTATTGTTTTAGCCATTTGTTCTTCATTATTATTAATAATTACTTGTGTAGGTGCATCAGTAATTAATTCTACTAAATTAGCTTTAATTACTTCTTCAGGATAACTACTTTTTTCTAATATAGCATTAAATGAGTTAATTAATTCATTACGTCTTACTTCATTAGCTAAATCAGATAGTTCTTCTAATTCAGGATTATTCTTTGCAATTTCTTCAAGTTTTAATTTAGTTTCTTGTAATTTAACTTTTAATGATATTTTAGTAGATCTAGTACTCTTCCATGTAAAATGTCCTTCGTTAAGAGTCTTTACACCTTTAATTTCAATACAGAAGCCATCTCCATGCTTACCATTAGGCTTAATATACCAAATGTTTCTAGGGATCATATCTGGAGTAATATCACAACCTTCAGGAAGTTCTACTTTACGTTCTCTTTTTTTAGTATTAAAGTTTTGAGCTGATTGTGAAGTTGCCATACGTAAGTTTTCTTTACGATTATCACGACCTACACGATTAATATGATCTACTGTATGTTGTTGTCCTTTACCTTCAAATGTTAATTTATTCATTACTAAATTATGCAGGAATAATGTTTTTTTATTATCTTCATCATCATAATGAACTGTTTGTAAATATCTACCATCATTATGATAACACCACGATAATTTACATACTTTTTCTTTATCATTTGCATCAAAAACAAATAAAATATGTTTTTCTTTATAAGGAGTATATGCTACAATATATTGTTTATTATTATATTCAATTATTTCATGATTAATTTCTTTAGTAGTTTTTGTTTGAGTTACTTTTTGAATTACTTTTACTTCTTTATTTTTATTAATAAATTTTGGAATAATAATTGGTTCGGTTATTCCTGCAATTATATCTGGGCTACTTGTCATCTTGTATTCTTATATAAGATTATAAGATGATTTGTTTTTAAGTGGTTTATTATTCAATATTTTTTGATATACATTCTTAATTAGAGTAGGCTAATCCACCCATGCCACTTAGGATACGTAGTACGTTGTAGTTGAGGGCATAGATGGAGATTTTGCTGTCATCGGCAAGGAAAGAAGATTTGAAATCAGATACACCATCAACACCAAAAGTGATGTTAAGGGTAGCATTGTCAATACGAGACATATTGCAAGTACCGGATGGTTGATGATCTTCAGGATTAAGTGAGAAAGAATACATACATAGACCGTCAGAGGGTGTATTTGTGTGGTGCTGCCAAGGTTGTACGTAGTTAAAATAATTTCCATCACGTTCTGAAAAGCGATCATGACCATTAAGTTGTAGGAGACCTTTTTGTACGGGGTTTTCAGTTCCATTCATGTATACACCATAGTTGTCATATTGGCGTACAACAACATCATATTTTTCTGAACCTTGACCATAAACAGGTCGTGTAAAGCCTGATAAAAGAGTGCTAACTGGTTTAGATGCATCATCAAGAGATAAAAGTTCTCCAAGAATGGTGATGTTATCCAAATCTGCATCTGTAGAAATTGCAACAGCATTCGCATTAGTGAAAAGTGTAGAAGTAGCTCCTGTTCTAATTACAAGTCTGTTATTTGATAGATCTAGTTTTTGAGAAAGGGCTGTATCATTACCATATGCTGCAACAGCTAACACAAAACGTTTTGTTGCTTGAAGACGGAAGTTATGAGTATCAGCTGAATCATAGGCAAGGAATTTATATGAACCTGAAGGATTAGTGTATCGTCCAAGTTTAAGATTCCAGTAAAGAGCTTTGCAAGGATGATTAAAGTTAAGACGGAATTTGTTGCTGTTGATTGATACTGATTCTTCGCCAGTGAATTGGATTTGTTCAATAAGATATTCATGAGCATTTTGAGCAAATTTTTTACGTTCTTCACTTTCAAGATAGACATAATCTACAAAGAGTGAAGCAGCTTCCATGCGAAGACGTAATTTATTTCCAGGATTTTTATCAGTAAAACCAGCTGATATGATACATTCTTCAAGTTTTCGGAATTCGAATTCATAACGAACATCATGGTATTGAAGAGCGATTAGGGGAAGAGCTAGACCATCATTACGGCAATGGAAGAAATATAAAGGTACATATAAAGTTGCAGATTTATGTGTTTGAGATAATTGTGTAAGTTCTTCAGTATTACCAATCATTTTAGCATAACCACGATCTTGACCGAATTTACGAGATAATTCATACCAGCAATTCATCCAATCGCCATATTGTTTATCAATTTTAGTACCGCCAATATTAAGTTCAACAGATGAAATTAAAGCATGACCGAGTTTTTTAACCCATGCCCATTGTTCTCCTGCATCACCAGTTCCAGCACTTACAACAACACGAAGATATACATTAGATACAAGATCTCCATTTCGTTGTAAAGTAGCTGATACTTTGCGACCGAAATCAGCAGCACCAGAGAAAGTTTGTTCAATGCTTTCTACAGCAAAGTTAGTATGTCTTCTATAAACAACTTTGAAAAAAGTAATTTGTGGATTACCTGTTAGGTAAACATCTTGTGCACCATACGCGACCCGTGATTCTTATATTTTTCAATATAAGCGGGACTATACCTTAAGCTATCGACGAAAATAGGGAATTTTCTCAAGCCTACCCATTATAGTCTCTGAACCTTCAACTCTAGTATTTTACCCATATATACTAGAGATGCTTGGCTGCGGATTGTCCAATCCTTAACGTTTTTACTATTCCGATGGTCATTATCCAACGGTATTATATTTTTCACAAAATATAAGTAGTAGTTAAGGCTCTAAGGAGTTTCCCGCAATTTAAGAGTATTGCCATAAATAAATTAATTATGACTAGCCAATTATATTTAACTATGTATTACACTATTTACTCTTATTGGTATTACATAGAACCAATAAGATAGTTGACTGTTCAACTCCATCATTAAAGTTGCATAAGTCCGCCTCCCATATTGTTATATATAATATAGTATAAGAAAAAAAATAAAATAAAAAAAAACTAATTAAATTTATATATATTTTTTTAAATAAAATATATATAAAGTTATTAGTTATTTATATATAAATATTTATAATGTCTGATTTTTCAACAAATTTTAAAGATAAAAATATTAAATATTCATCTTTTTGTAATAATATTCTAAATAAATCATTACTTATACATGGAACTTTAGATAGCAAACATCAAGAAAAAATCAAAGAATTTGAAAAAAGAGATAAGATAATATTAAAACATTCTAATAAATTAGATAAGCTAAATGAAGAATATAAAATTTTAAATATAAAAAAACCAATAGATTATATTGAACAAGACATTATAAAAAAAGCAAAAATAAAAGATCAAATTATAGAAGTACAAGAAGAAATTAATAATTTGAATAATATGTCAGATACACTTGAGTATTTTAATAATACAATTGATTTATTAAGTAAATATTATGATGATGATAATAATAATGAAAATGAAAATATTATTAATATATTTAATATTAAAAAAAATGATGACAAAGCACAAATATTTATAAAATATTTAAAAAGAACAAATCAAATAGATTTAAATCATAAACAAAAAAAAAATAATATTAAAGTTTGTTCGCAATGTAATGTTGATAAAATATTACATTTACAAGATGGTTTATTTTCATGCGTACATTGTGGAAATTGTGATTTTATATTAGTTGATAGTGATATGCCAAATTATAAAGATCAAATAATAGATTATAAACACAATGGATATAAACGTATGAATCATTTTTCAGAGTTACTTAATCAATATCAAGGTAAAGAAAGTACTGAAATACCTAATGAAGTTTTTGAAAAAATCATTGATGAAATAAATAAATTAAGAATAGAAGATCTTTCTACTCTTAATAATTATACAATACGAGCAATATTAAAAAAACTTAATTTAAATTTTTATTATGAACATATATCTTATATAATTAATAAACTTAATGGTATTCCTCCACCATCAATTAACAGAGAATTAGAAGATAAATTAAGACAAATGTTTAAAGAAGTACAAGAACCATTTATTTTATATAAACCAAAAAATAGAAAAAATTTTTTAAATAATAATTATGTTTTTCATAAATTATTTGAATTATTAGAAGCTGATCATTTATTATCTTCATTTCCTTTTTTAAAATCAAAAGAAAAATTATATGAACATGATCAAATATGGAAAAAAATCTGTGAATATAATAATTGGCAATTTATTGAAAGCATTTAAAAAATATTCTATTTTCAAAAATAAATAAAAAAATTTAATAATATTATTAAATAAATAATAATATAAAGATTTAATAATATAAAAAAAATATAATGCTTGACTATATTTTTTTAATTCCGATTGGATCTTCAATTAATGGTAAATTACTTGAACAATTTTTAAAATTAAGATCATGGTGTGATAAAAACAATGCAGATATTTTAATTACAACTGGAAAAATGCATAATTTTGCAAGAAATTATTTAGCTACAGGAGGAAAAGGATTTGATAATCCAAGTCCTCCAGATGCTAAATGGTTAATTTGGTTAGATAGTGATATTCAATTTACTATTGAACAGATTGAAACTTTAATAAAGATCGAACATCCTTTTGTATCTGGATGGTATGTATCAGATCTTGGAAATCAAGTAATGGCAGGAAAATGGGATATTGAATTTTTTAAAAAAAATAAATTTATGCCATTTTTTGATAAAACTAAATTAATAGAATTAGGTAAAGAGAGACCAGATGATTATTTAGAAGCAGATTTTATTGGATTTGGATTTGTTAAAATGCATAGAAATATAATTGAAAGAATGACTTATCCATATTTTACTCTTAATATTCAAGAAATAGATAATTTTAAAGATTTATCATCAGAAGATTGTAGTTTTTGTCAAAATTGTTATAAAGAAACAGGAATTAAACCTATTATTGTTCCAAATTTACACGTTGGACATTTAAAATCAATACATTTATATTAATAATTTTGTGATTGTGGATCCATTCTAGCTCCTAAACTATTAGGACCATGACCAAGAACACGACTAGAAACAGGAACATGACTTGCAACATTAGTAGGAGTAAAAGTTTGATATTGTGTTTGTGCTTGTACTGGTGCTTGAAATTGTGAATGAGGTAGAACATATTGAACTGTATTTGGAACTGCAACAGCAATTTGACCTTGATTTTGACCTTGATTTTGAGCATTTAAAATTTGGTCTGTAACACCACCTTTTGCGTTTAAATCATGTTCTGCTATAAATTTATTAATTTTTGCATAAGTTGTAGTATATGATGCATCATCTTTTGTAATAATCTTGTCAAATATATAATTTGTATCTTCTTTATAAGTATCTTTTATTTTTAGAATCATATTTAATTGAACATTTTCTTTTATTGTTTTTGATACTGCTTCAGTATTCATTTTCATAAGAAAACTATCATTATTAGTTGCATCAAATTTTGATTCTGCGAAAGATAATGTATGTGTCACAAATTTTTGATGATCTCCATTATTTATTTGATTATCTATTTTACTTACTAGGTCTTCATATAAAAATTTTTGATGATTTGCGTAGTTATTATTATATACTGTTATAGAATCATTTATGTTAGCTGTTAGAGTACTTACATTATTATTATTATTATTATTTACTGGAACAATATTACAATTGCAATTATATTTTTTTATATTATCTACTTCATTTAATATAGTTGTATAAATGCTATCAAATTCATCATCGTTAATTATATATTTATAAGTATAAACATCTCGTATTTTTTCTACAATATATGCATGTTTAAAATGAGTAGTAAATTCAACTTTTTCCATAATAGGTATATCTGTTCCATCTTTTGAGTTTTCTGATTTTCTTTTTTCATTATCATAATTTAAACGTTTTAGATTTGGATAATCAGAATCATTAAAATTTGTTACTGAAAAAACTAAATAAGTTCCATCGCCACTAAAATTTGCAAGATAAGCTGCTTCAGCATCTTGTCTTTGAAGTTCAATTTCATCTGCTTCTCTTGCTTCTCTCTGTGCTGCAAGAGAAGCAGCTTTTGCTTCTTTTTCTGCTTTTTCTTTAGCTTTAGTTGCTTTACTCTTACCAAAAAGAGATTCCAATATCCCACCACCCTCTAATTCATTATAATTATAATTATAATTATTATTTTTATTTTTTAATTGTTTAAGCATAATATATTGGTGTTTATATTGAATATATTTTTGATAATATTCTTTGTCTGAATTTAATTCCATAATATATATATTATATAATATTATTTTTTTAATATTATAATTATACTTAAATATACTTTATAATAATATTATATAATAATGGGTGGTGGATTATTACAAATAGTTTCATCTACAAATGAAGATTTATTTATAACTTCAAAACCTCAAATTACATTTTTTAAATTAGTTTTTTATACATATACAAATTTTTCAATAGAAACTCTAGAAGAATTTTTTGATGGAGCACCAGATTTTGGTGAAAGTGTAACATGTACTCTTGCAAAAACTGGTGATTTAATCAATCATATGTATTTAAAAATAGATTTACCTGAAGTACATATACCTATATTAAATAATTCTACAATACATCAGAATAATAAAATTTTTATTAATGATATAATATTACAATATAATAAAGTAAAAGAAGACTTTACTAATTATAAAATATATATAAAATATTTTTTTATTTTATGGAGATTATTATGGAAAGAAGTAATAAGTATAGCTGGTAATTATAATTCAGTAATTAATATAATAAATTTGTATAAAAAATCAGATAACTGGATTGAATATAATAAATATAATAATATATTTTCAAATGTATATACAAAAAAAAATAATAGTAATATTAATTTTGATATTGTTTACATGTTTGAATATTCATTAAAAGCCGAGTATCAATTTTCAAATTATAGTATTCTTAAAAACAATGAATTCAAAGATAAATTAAAAATATTTTTAATTAATTATCGTGAAAATACAACATTATATAATAATCAATTATTTGATGAATTAACAAAAATAAAAAATATAATTGAAACAGAAAAAACAGATTATTACCGTTTTTCATGGCTTCCAAAAATAGGATTAAGATTAATTGATAATATTGAAATATCTATTGGTGGTCAGGTAATTGACAGATTAAATTCTAATATGTTAAATATTTGGTACGAACTAACAGTATCACATAATCAAATAAATACATTTAATAACATAATTGGTAATATACCAAAATTAAATACTTATAATTCAAATAAAAAAGAATCATATTCATTATATATTCCATTACCATTTTGGTTTTCAAAATATACAGGTATATCTTTACCTGCTTTAGCATTGAGATATCATGATATTCAAGTAAATTTAAAATTAAAAGAATTAATTGATTGTTGTACAATCGAAACAATAGAAAACAAGTTAAGTGATAATATAAATATTAATGAACTTATAAAAATATTAAATGTGTCTTTATATATTGATTATGTATATATAGAGCAAGAAGAAAGAAAGAAATTTGGAAGAAATTCATTAGAATATTTAATAGATCAGCATCAATACTTACCTGTAAAAAATATTAAATCAATTAATATAAATCAATTATTATATTTTGTAAATCCGATTAAAGAACTATTATGGACATGTGAAACAAAAGTATGGGATAGATACGAATTTGTTAAAATATATAAATTTCAATATATAACAAATTTAACAAATGATAAAATAAAATTAATTATTGGTGATAAACATTTAATTAAAAAAGATGATAATATAAAAATATATAATAGTAAATATTATAATAATATTTATAAAGTTATAAATACAGATGAAACATCAATAACAATTAATAGTGATTTTATAAGAGATGATTATGGATATATTGAAATTATAAATACAATGTTTTCAGAAAATACTATAGATACATTAAGTATAACTTTTAATAGTTTAGTAAGAATATCTGATAGAGATGGAATGTATTATAATTTAATTCAACCTTGGAAGCATCATAAAAATATCCCTTCGCCAGGAATTTATTTATTTTCATTTGCAATAAATCCTGAAGATTATCAACCAAGTGGTAGTTGTAATATGGGATTATTAGATGCAAATCAAGCATTTATTAATATAAATCCAATATTTTTTGAATATATGGAAAAAAATGTTTTTATTAATTTTTATGCAAGAAGTATAAATATTTTAAAAATTACAGAAGGAATGGCTAGTTTAGCTTTTTCAATATAAAAATATATATTTAAATATTTAATTTTTTTGATTATTTAAAGATTAATTTATTATTTAATAGTAATAAATTAACTATGCCAAGTGGTAGTGGTGGGGGAGGATTATTGCAATTAGTTAGCTGTTCTGATAATAAATTACTAATAGATAATTTAAATTTTAGTCATTTTAAATTAGTTTATAAGACAGCTCATCCTTTTTCATTTCAAGATTTAAATATAAAATTTAAAGGGCAAAATAAATTTGGCGGTAAGAATTATTTAAAAATACCAAACTATGGAGATTTGCTTCAAAATTTAACAATGTATTGTGAATTACCATCATTGGAAGCGAGATATAATAATGATATACCAACAGAACTAAAAATAAATATAGATAATAATATTTTTAATTTATCAACAAATAATATTAATTATATATTAGAAAGATTAAATGATTTTACATATTTTACATATTTTGAAAATGACAATATAATAAATGTTTATAATTGGTTAGACAATTCAAAAGAATTAAAAAAAAGTACAATATATCAAAAAGTAAAAGATTATAATATTACAAATAAAAATTTTATATCACCACAAAATTATGATCCAAACAACTTATTAATAAATGAGTTAAATCAATTATGTTTTAATTATATTAATAAAAAAAATGATTTGTATAATTTTTATTATCCATCACAGATGCAATATTTATTACATTTATTACAAGTAAAAGATGATAGAAAAATAATGACATCATATGATTATTATCAACAATTTATTTTAAAAATAACAAATTATATAATTGAAAATAATGAAATACAATTAATTAAATATATTGAAGAAAAACAACAAGATTATATTTTAACAAGTTTAGACAATCAAATTTATTATGAAAATATAATGATTAATTTAATACTTAATATTAACACAACAACTAATATTGAACCATTAATGTATTTTTATAAAAAAAATGGTATAATATATGATTTGACAGATATATTAGTAAATAAAAAATATTCTATAACTAATTCTAATTATATAATTAAAACAGAAAAATATACAAATAATGATATTACAATAGAAAACGAAATTTTCAATAATACATTTGATGATAAAATATATTTTATTGGTTCAAGACCTCAAATAATTAAATCAGAAGAATTATTTCAAATATTAAAAATTAAATTTATAAAAAGTAGAAATAATACTGGAAACTATACATATACATTAAACCCAAATGAAGCAATAGAATGGGAGATTAAAATTTTAAAAGATCAAGATATATCTGATTTACCACTATTAAATGATGGTAATAAATATTTAATGTATATATATAATAGTATAACACCAAATGAACAAAATATAACTGATTATCAAGGAAAGTATATTATAGATAATAGTCAAAAAAAGTTTTTTGTAGATGCTAGTGATAATTATATTCCTATTACTTATTATATTGAAGATCTTTCGCAATTAAATATCAATAAATCATTTATTCCTGTTTTATTATTAAGCGATTTAGGATCTAATAAAGGTGACGAATTCAAATTTAATAAAAAATATTTTTTAGATAAAGATATGAATTTTAAATTAATTAAAGAAATTTATATTGATGATAATGGTAAATCAGGAATCATTGTAAGTTTAAAAAAACTCAATATAAGTAATAATATTGATATATATGAAGATTATTATGTAGATGCAAGTGGAAATTACAGAGGTCCTATTTATTCTTATGAAGATATAAGTGACAATTATATTATTGATGTAACAGCTGATTTTATTATTGATTTAATAGGAAATTTTACTCAAGATAGATCAATTCAAAGTCAAATAGATATAAATAATAATTTAATACCAATATATGATTTTATCAATAAAGGGAAAGGTTTTAAATATGTTTATAAAGGGAAATATTATAATTATTTAAATTTGTATTATAAAAATAATTATGAAAAGCCATCAAATTTGACGGATGGATTTCCTTATCTTTTACCTTTTGCTATTTTTGAGTTATCATCTTATTATAAAGATTCTATAATATTAAAAAAATTAAATTTACCAGGTATAAGTGAAACAGATTTATATTATCATACATCAGAAATAGTAATAAGAGATAATAAAACAGATAAATTTAAAATATATGGTAATAAATTTATTAACATTAATAATATTGAAGAAGATTATATATTAAAAGATCAAGAAGTTTATTTAAATAATAATTTTAAATATTATTGGAATAATAACACATTATATGATTTAACTGATTCAATTAATTATGTAACATATGAATATTGGCAAGAAAATAATATTGCATCAAAATTTATAATTGAATCAAATGATATTAATAATAATAAATTTATATCAATATCAAATATTAAATATGAAAATATTAATTATGATATATATGAAAATTATAAATATATAATTACTAAAATAAAAAATTTAAATTTAGAAAATTATGAAATATACAATATTATTATTAATAATATTGGAAAAACTATTAATATAAATCATAATATAATAAAAAATATATTTACTAATTTATTTTCATCAAATTATTTTTTTACTCAATATGCTGTAACTAATGTTAATGTTATTGCTTTACAAAGTAAATTAGTAGCTGATCATGCAAATAAATATTTAGAAAGTATTATTGGAACATATGATAATAATATTTTTGTTGAAAAAATATTAGATAATTGGAATAATTTTATTGAATCGCAAGATCTGCTATTTTTTAAAACTATTCAGAATTCTAATAGTTATAGTTTTAATATTATAAAGATGTTAAAAAATTATGAAACATTTCCAACATTAAAAATAAAAATTAAACAAATATCAAATGAAATATTATTAAAAAAGCCAATTAATTTAATTTTAACAAATGCAAATGATATATCATATAATCCAATAAAAATATCAAATTTAAATTATTTTGATAATAATACAAATATAAGAAATTTTACAAATAATACTGATTATAAAGATATTAGTAATAATGATATAAATATATTGAAATCATTAAATATATTTACAGATAATGAATTAAATAATTTAACTTTTAATTTTAATAAATGGGTAATATTAGAATATGAAATAATTGATGAATATTATGAAATGTATATAGCTCCTCCAGATTATATTGAATTTAAAAAATTTTTAGCATTATTATATTTTATTAAAACAACAAATAAGTTATCATTTTATGTATTTTTTGATATTGTAGGATCTGAAAATATACCAAGTTTCGTTAATGATAAAATAAGAATAATATATAATTGGGATTATTTTGATGATAATTATATAACTAAAAATCGTAATGTAATTGATGCAAAAAATCGTAATGTATTTTTAAACACAATAATTATTGATTTTTATAAATATTTAATAAATAAAATTACAAGTAAAATAAAAAACAAACAATTTTTATTGTATGCAACAATATATTTTTATAATAATTTATGGCATTTAATACAAGATATTTTGCAAACTATTCAAAAAGGTTATTCTTCAATGCCAACTCTTGCATCTGCGGGAAATATTTTAATTATTAATAATTTTTCTAATTATTATGATCAAATAATAGTTAATCATATAATTACAAATTTATTTAATAATTATTTTGATTATAATATTAAAAGTAAATGTACTAATTACTTAGATGGTAAGACATTTATTATGAATAATAAAACTATTCGATTATATTCAGTGTTAAATATAGAAAATAAAAATTATTTATATACTGATATTGAGTTAACAAATTTAAAATCAATTGAAGTACTACAATGGTTTATATACTATTTAAGTGATAAATTAGAAATATATTATTTACCAGATGTAAAATCAAGAATAAGTGATATAAATTTTTGGACAACTTTTGATAATTATAAAGAACAAATATTAAATGGTGTAACATTAACACATGTTAATTTTTTCTTAAAATATTGTCAAAAAGAGTTTGCTAATGAACAAGTTGAATTGGCAAATATATATTATAGTATTAATGAAGTTATGATGAATATATATGATATTTTAAATGAAGAAATTATTAATGATAAAGTTAATAATACGAGTTATAAAATTGTAACTGAAGATAATAAATTATTTTTTGGTAATATTATTAATATTAATAATTATTCAATATTTGATATATTAACAGAATATTTAATACAATTATTTAAACAATATTATACAAATTATACATATAATTATTTATTAGAATATTTTAATGTTACAAAAACAAATTTTATTAATTTTTACAAAAATATTTTTGATAATGTAAATACGATAGGTTTAACAACATATAATCTTTTTAGAGATATTCAAATTATGACTGATTTTAATTGGAATAATTATGATTTAATATTTCCTAGAATAAATCCATATTATAATAATTTAATTGATAATAATCTACAAGTATCTTCAGTTTTCAGTGATTCTAAATTTTATTATAAATATGATTTATTTTTTAAAAATAAAATTATTAATTTTATTAATGATTTATATATATACAATCAAACATTAATTTTAGAAAAATATAATAAATACAAAAAATTATTCAAGTTAAATAAAATTGATGAACAAGACATTATAAATAATTATAATTTAATTTTTGATATAAATTCTGGTAGTGTAAGTTCTAAAGAATTTAAAAAAGTGATAGAATGGGAAATATTTAATGAATTTAAAGTTGATAATTATAGATTAAAAATTATAAATAATAATTTAGGATTATATGATATTTCTAATAATAAAATATTAGATTATACGAGTTTAGGGATAGTAAATGGTAATAATATATTGCAATATATTATTGACAATGGTATGTATAAAGACATAAGTAATAATTCACAACCATATTTTATTCATAATTATTGTGTATATAGAATTAATTTAAATGCAGTAAATAGTCCTATATATAGTAAAATAATAAATAATGGAGTATATGATTTATCAAATAATTTAATTTTTATAAAATATAATAATTTATTTTATCAAGTAATAGAAAAATTATATGAAATTATAAATAATAAAATAATTGGTTCAAATAATACTATTGTTGAAAAAATTATATATGATAAAAGTACAAAAATTGTTCATTATTTATTAAATAATTTAATTCCTGATAATATAAAAAGTGTTTATGATGTATCAGATAATTTAACAATAACTAACATTATAAATGAAGTTTTTGAAAATACAATTACATTAAATGATATAATTTATGATGTTAATAAACAATTACAAAATACAGATTATATGACTCCAATATTATTAAATATTTTATTAAGAAATTCTATTTTACCATGTGATCAATCTTGGGAATCATTTGTATTAATATCATTTTGGAATAATATTATAAATAAATTTGGATTTAATGAATCTGTTAGTAAATCAATTGAAAATTATAATAGAGTAGATCCATATAAACAAATTAAAATTATTAATAATACTATTTATATGGACTCATCTAATACTTATTCAACATTTGAAGATACAGATATAATAAAAAATATATATTTTAACACAGAAAAAGAAATTAAATCAAAACAAGAATTGTATTCAAAATTATCAGTAACTGAATTAAATGTTATTAAAGAGTTAAATGATGTTAAATTAGAATTAAATAAACTATTATTTAATGATATATATAATAATAATATAAATATAAATAACAAATTTTTTATTATTAATAGTAAAAAGTATTGGTATTTGGGAGAATTAGTAACAGATAGTGAAAAAATATTATTAGATCAATTAGATTGGTCAAATGATCAAAAAGTAAATACAACTTTAATAATTTTAAATGGTATTTTAGTAAGAACAACTAATTTACCATTTGGATTTATTTATGATTTTAATAATAAATTAGTTAAATTTGATTATAAAATCAATAATATATTAGCAATGAGTTATTATAAATGGAATCAATATAATTTTAGCCCCATTGAAAAAAAATATGAAATAAATAATATTTTAGAAATAATTAGTATTACACAAAATATTAATGATAATAATTATATATATATAACAATTAGCAATCATAATTTAAATATTAATGATTATATAGTTGTATATAAATTAAATGAAATATATGGTCCAATGAAAATATTAAATATAACTAATAATATATTAAAAATAGAAATAAATGATGGTTTTGTTTATGAACCCAATTATAAATATAGGTTAGGAATTGTAAAAAAATACAATTATATATCATGGAAAAACTATTATAAACAATCTTACGTACCAATAAAAATGTCAACAGATATTTTAATAATATTAGAAACATTTTTAAAAAATATATCTCAATTACCAAATATTTTACCAGATATTACAGATGTTTCATCAAATTTTATAAATGTTATATATAATTTAACTATTTTAAGAGATGTTCTAAGTACTTTACCAATTTATACACAAACATTAGAAGATAATATTAAAGATATATCAGACAATTTAATTAGTATTAATAAAAATTTAACATTTGCACCAGTATTGTATAATAATATATCAAATTTAAAAAATGTACGTGATAATATTGTAAATATTTCACAATATACAAATTATTATTCAACAATATTAAAAAATTGTAAGAATATAAATATTACAAAAATAAATAATGTATCAAATATAATTTATAATAATGCATTAAAATATAAATTATTATTATCAAATTGTGATTTTTTTGGTGAATTTTTAACAAAAACAAATATATTAAAAAGTGTATTCTTTCCTTTACGAAAATTTTTTAATGAACAAAATAATGGAGAAATTGTTAATTTAATAAACAATTTAGAAACAATTTTTAATTCTGTTATTTTACCAAATGATTTATCAGAAAATATAATTTTATTTGTTGATACTGTATACAATAATAATATTAATTATTTAACTGATATAATTATTAGTAGTGCAAATATTAATTTAGGTAATTATAGTGTTAAAAATACAGAATGGAGATCTATGAATCGAGAATTTGATAATTATAATAATAATATTGGTAATTTATATTTAATTAATGATATTTCTAATAATATTAATAATTTTTTTACTTTAAATGATAATGTGCAAGCTAATATTAATGATATAACTAATTTAGCAAATGAATTAGAAGGAAAAAAAATTGATGATATTATTAAATTGATAAAAAATACAGATTATTTAAAAAATATAATTGATTCATTACAATCGTTAGATACTATTAGTGATATTATTAGTACATTTTTACAATTAGGTTATCCGATTGACATAATATATAGAGATATAAGTGATAATATAACTAATATCAATGATATAAGTTTAAATAAAATAAAAAATGATAATATTATAAATAAATTAAAAAATATTATTATTAATATATTAGATATAAAAAATAATATTAATGAATCAATTATTATATTAAATGAATTAACATCAATTACAGATATAATAAGTAAAACTGAAGATTTAAAAGATGACATATTAAAGATTAAAGATTTTTTGGCATTATTTCCAGTTATTACAACATTAGCTAAATCAATGCCAAAATTTATAGATATAATTAATGATAAAGATAATAATATTCCTTTTACAGAATTATCTGAACTATCAGATTCAACCTATGATATAATAAATATATTTAAATCATTATATTCAGGTTTAACTCAAATAAATGGCAATCTAAATTTAAAAACAAACTCACCAATAATTACTAAATTAAATTTTATAACAATGCAAATTAATAAAATTAATGAATTTAATGATCTTAATGATCTTTCAAAAACTGTTAATAATTTAGTTGGTTCAATGAATATTTTTGCAACTACAAATAATAGTTTTGATATAATATTATATAATAATTTATCATTAAAAGATAATATTACAATTTTTGAAGATTCATTTAAAAATTATTTTTGTAATAATATTTCAGCAAATATAAGTAAATTACCTATTATATATGATTTAATAACAAATCTACCAAATATAAATGTAAATACAATAGATATTAATTTAATAAATAATAATCTTAGTTATTTTAAAGTTATTGACGATTATAATTTAAGAATTGAAACAATTAATTTTACTTATCAAAATTATTCAATTATTCCAATTGAATTTAAAGATATTATTGAAAACATAAATAATTTTATAAAATTAATAGATAATATTGATGATTTAATAATATTAAATAATAAATTAAAAGGTAATACGATTAATAATACAACAATAATATATAATAATTTAAATGATATTTATGATTTATTAAAAATTAATCAAAGTTTAGATGCATTAGAATATTTAATTGATAATTTTATAGATTTTAAATATAAAATTATAGAGTGGTATAAAAAAAGTAATAAATCAATATATTTAATATGTAAAGATGATAATAATTATCTTGATTATTACGACTGGGTATTTTTAAATGATTCTAATGTTTTATTTATTATTGATAAATATGATTTAAAATACGATAATATAAATTATAAAATTTTAAAAATTGTATGGAATAATAATGATTTTATTTATGATGAAACAAAAACATATATATTAGAGAATGGGATGGGTATTATATTAGAAAAATTAAACATGTATAATATATTAGATACAAATATAATATTAGATATATATTTTAGTAAAATTAATTATAATGAAATTTTAAAGAAATACAATAATAATTTAAGTAAATCATATAATGTTGAAGATTATAAAAACTATATGTTAAATGATATAATAAGCAATATAAGTAATAATCATCCATTAATTAATTTACCGAACAATAAAATATCCAAAATATACGATCAACATTTTAATAATTTTAGATTTATCAATAATAACAATGATGATAATAATATTATTACACAATATAAAATTAATTTAGAAAAAAAAATAAAAAATGTTATTAAATTAAATAATATAATAAATAGACCAATAAAACCTAGAGTATCCTGGATAAAATTTATAGGTCATTTTATTTTTAACAAAATAAATTTAAGAATTAATGATTATACATTACAAGAATTATCTTCTGATTGGTTACATATTTGGTCACATTGTAATATTAATGAAAATAAATATGATGGATATTACAAAATGATTGGTAATACTAAAGAATTATATAATTTTGATTCAAATAAAAAAAAGAAAAGTAATTTATATATTCCTTTACCTTTTTACTTTCAAAATAAATTTCATTTAGCTCTTCCATTGATTGCATTACAAAATAGCGAGTTAATATTTGAAGTTAATACACGTAATATAGATGAATTAATTAATATAGAAGAAGGTGCGTCTTTAGTAAGTGATATGAAGATAAAATTTGAGTTAATTGGTAATTTTATTTATTTAAGTGATTATGAGAGAGAATTATTTTCAAAAATGCGTCATGAATATTTAATAGAACAAGTACAATACTGTCATGAAAATATTTCAGAAAATATTAAAGGTGAAATAAAATTAAATTTTTTGAATCCGGTAAAAGATATGTTTTTTATAATTCAAGATACAAATTCATTTATAAATAAAGAATATTATCAATATGAAAATATTTTTAAAAATATATCTTTTAATTTCAATGGTCATGATAGATTTAAAAATGTTCCATCTGAATTAACTTCATTAGTTTATCCATATACATATTATGAAACAACATTTTTAGATGGAGTACATGTATATCCATTTTGTTTGTATCCTTTATCAATAATTCAGCCATCGGGTTCATGTTCATTTACTTATTTAAATAATAAATTATTAAGATATAATTTAGATGAGCAAATTAACAATGGAATAATAAAAATATTTGCAAGATCATATAATATATTAAGAATATCAAGTGGAATAGGATGTATTTTTATTTGATTAATAAATTATATTTATATTTATATTTAAAAACTTGTATATAAGTAATATTAAAATATAATGCCTGCAGGTGCTTTACAATTAGGTTTAACAGCATATCAAGAAACATTTTTATTTTCAGATCCTCAAATAACATTTTATAAACAAGTTTATAAAAGACATACAAATTTTGCAGTTGAAGCAATATCACAATTTTTCAATGTTAAACCTGATTTTGGTTCTCGTGTTACATGTACAATATCAAAGATAGCAGATTTGATAGGTAAAATTTATTTAGTAGTAAATTTACCACCTATTGGAAAATTTATAGATTTTCCAGGAGAAGAAGGACAAGGAAATAGTAATATTGCTTCATGTGCTTGGTCTAAAAAAATTGGTTGGAATTTAATAAAGCAAGTTGAATTAGAGATAGGTGGAAATATAATAGAACGACAATATGGTGATTGGTTAAATATATATTCAGAATTAACAGTATCTATTTCAAAACGTAGAGGATTAGATAAAATGATTGGTAATATTCCTGAAATTTATGAGAATACAAATGGTAAGAAAGGTTATTTATTATATATACCTTTAATGTTTTGGTTTTGTCGTAATTATAATATGGCTTTACCAATAATAGCATTAGATAATTCAGATATAAAAATAAATATTGAATTTAATCAATTAGATGATTGTTTAATTTTATCACCATCGCATTATATAATAATTGAAGAAGATATTGTTAATTTTAAAAAAGATGAAATAATAAAACAAGAATATCAAAATAATATTTTTTATGCGAGATATAATTATTTTGATGTAATAAATAAGAGATTATATTATACAAAAATTACACCAGAGGATTTTTTACCTAATATTAATATAATAAGTATAAATAATAAATATTCAATTACTCCAATTGAAAATGAAAAATTATATTTAGATAAAAATAGATATTTTTCTCATATTATTAATTTATCATTAAATAATGCATATTTATTAGTTGATATGATTTATTTAGATATAACTGAAAGGATTCATTTTGCAAAAAAAGAACATTTATATCTTATAGATTATGTACAATTTGACAATGATAAATTAGTATATCATAGTAATAATAAAATAAAATTAGGTTATAAAAATTCTGTAAAAGAATTAATTATTAGAGCAAATTATGATTATTTATTAAAAGGATATTCAAAAGAATCATTTAATTATACAAATTCTCCATATGAATTAGAAGGTGATAGTATTATTAAAAGAGCTTCTATACTTTTAAACGGTCAAGAAAGAGTAAAAGAAAAGAATTTTAATTATTTTGAATACATACAAAATTTTCAAAATCATACAGTATATAATAATATTGGTATTAATACTTATAGTTTTTCAATTAAACCAGAAAGTATTTCACCTACTGGTACATGTAATTTTAGTTATTGTGATGATATAGTAATTAATTTAACTATTGATAAAGGTGTATCATATAAAAGACCTGTTAAAATAAAAGTATATGCTTTAACATATAATATGTTAAAAATATCGAATGGATTAGCCAAATTATTATTTTAACAAAAAAAAAATTCGTTTTTTTATATAAATTAAAATTAAATATTAATTTATATGGAAGATAATAATTTACAATTAATTTTAAATAAATATAATACAAAAAAAAATTCTAAATATAATAATTATGGTAAATATTATGAAAAATATTTAAATAATTATATAAATAAAGAAATAAGTTATTTAGAAATTGGAATATCAAAATGTGAAAGTTTATTTGCTATGTATGAATATTTTAATAATGCAAAAAAGATAGTTGGTATTGATAGTAATCCATATTGTATTACATTTGAACAAAAACAAAAAAATATATTTATTGAAATAGGAAAACAAAATAATGAATTATTTTTAAAAAAAGTAAATGATAAATATGGTAATTTTGATATTATTATTGATGATGGAAGTCATGAATTAAATGATATATTAGTATCATTTAATACATTATTCCCGTTATTAAATGACAAGGGAATTTATATTATTGAGAATACTATTAACATAAGAGATTATTTATATTTTTTTCATAATTTAGTTAGATATAAAAACAAATCATGTTATGATTACGGAGGTGATAATTTGTTTGTAGATCCTGATAAAATAAATATGAAAACTAATAATGTATTTGAATATTCCCTTGGTGATATTATTTTTACTAATGCTGCTATAATTATTTATAAAGATATTAAATATAATTGGATAAATACAAATACAAATAATATTTAATTAACTGTCAATTTTAAGATTTGTTAAATTTAAATCTAAATCTAAATTTGAATCTAAATTTGAATCTAAATTACAAAACATTACATATTCAAATTTAGAATCATAGTAAAATAATACATCTTCTTCACATTCTTTGTTTTCTTTGTATTCTTTGTATTCATTAATTTTAGTAAAACCATTATTAAAATAAAACTTTTCTAATTTTTTTGCTTTATCATCTTTATCAATTTTAATATATATTTTAGTTACACCTAATTTTTTTAGAAATTTGATAATGTACTGTATAAGTAAGGTTCCATAACCGCGTTTTTGAGGATACGCACCCATACAAGAAATAAGTGCTTTTTTTCCTGTAGCACTTACTTCTATGATAGCAGAACATACAGCTTTTGGCTTTATTTTAAAAACTGCTTTATCATCAAAACTACCTATTACTAAAATATCTCCTGGACATTCATTTTCTTTATATTCATTACCAAATACTTTTGTCCATATTTTATTAGCTATTTTAACATATATTTCAAAATCTTTCTCTTCTTTTTTGATGGTTAAGAATGAAATATCCATGTCCATAACTATATTTTTTCAGTTGAATTGAAAAAATATGAATTTCTAAAGAAAAAATATTCAATTTTTTTAACTTTTACATAATTGTATCCATTCTTTATATTTTTCTTTAGAATCAAAAATTGGACCAGGATGTAAATGTAATTCATTACCTTTCCAATTATATATTTCTTTATTTGGTAAATCTTTTAAATGTGGTAACCATCTTTTAATATAAATGCATTCAGGATCCCATTTACGAATCATTTTATTGGATATATCCATTGGTCGTCCAGATAAAGGGACACCTTTGGTAGAATATTTTTTACCTGGAAAGTCTAATTCTGTTATCCATGCGTGATTTTTTGCATTTTGCGAAGGTCCAATAGCATCAACAAGTAGTTGTGAAAATCCAACTTGGCTACCATATTTTGGATGAAAAGGGTTAATTAAAAGATATTTAGTCCAAAAAACACCTAATAACATTCTTAATCTATTATGTAAAAATCCAGTAATTTTCATTTGATTCATACCTGCATCAATTAATAAAAATCCTGTTTTACTGTCCAACATATTTTGCCAATATTTAGCTGATTTACTATTATGCCATTCTAATAAATCATATCTTTCATCAATATGGCGTTTAAAATCATTAGCATGTGGTGTATATTTTACAATTGTTAAAAAGAAATCTCTCCAAAATAATTGTTTTAATAATATTGAATTTTTACCAAGATGTTTTATAATAGCATAATATGTTTCTCTGATACTAATACATCCAAAATTTAAAGCTGCAGAAATATTTGTAGTTTCATAATCTAATCTATCTCTAATAACATTATATTCTTTAAAATTTACTAATAATTTCAATTTTTGTAATGCTTCTTTTCTTCCTCCGTGTTGTGCAATAAATTTATTTTCTTTATAAAATTGTTGTAATGTTTTTTTGAATTCATTATTAAATTTAAATGTTTTTGATATATAGTTACTATTATTATTTTTAATAGTTTTTGTTACAGATGTTTTTAAAGCATTTTTATAAAATGCTCCATATTGTTTAAATGCATTACCATCACTTTTAATTAAATTTTCAAATGGTATTAATGTAAAATCAGTAAAAGTTTCTAATACTTCAGCTTTATATTTTTCACATATATTTTTTATTTTTTCATCTCTATTTAATGAATATTTAGAATAATCAGCATTCCATCCAACAATTATTTTATATTTATAATCATTTAATTGTTTTAATATATTTTTTAATATTATATCAGGTTGTCCAAAAAAATAAAATAATTTTGATTTTTTTTCTTTTAATTGTTGATCTAAATCTTCTAAACTTTCACACATAAATTGTACAGCATTATTTGAGAAATAATGTTGATTATGATCAGATTTAATTATTTGATTTTCATCTAAAAAAAACATAGGTATAACTTTATCGCATTTTTTCATTAGATTTATTAATCCATGATTATCATCTAAACGTAAATCACGTCTAAAAATATATATTCCATAAATCATTATTTATTTATTATAATAAAAAATAATTTTATTTTATAATATTATAAAATAAAATTATTTATATAAAATGAGCATAATATATTCTGATCAACCAGGAAGATTATGCTCATTTTATATTAGCACCATTAATTGCATATAAAGCATATGTATATAATGATATTATTCTTTTAATATTTAGTATTATGCTTTTCATATGGGATTTATATTGGCTTATTTATAAAGAGCCTTGTTATATATAATATTATCTTGTATTTTACCAATTTAAAAATTTATCTTTATAATATTTTGTTTGATATATTTTTGTTTTATGAACCCAAAAAAAGAAACAAGGTAATCTTTCTATAATAAATGGATGAAAAGTATAGTATGGTCTTCCGCACATTTTAATTAAAACTGATGGGTATTCTAATAATTTTCCACTATAATAAGAATTTTTATATAATAAATATTTAATATTATTATTATTTTCCATAATATATAGTATATTTTTATAAAATTCTATATATTTTGAAACCCATAATGGGTTTGCCATCCAATAATTGTTAAAAAATAATGGCATTTTTAATGATAATATATCATTAATATCATAATTTAATAAGAGTAATATTTGTTCCCATATATTTATAAAAGAAGGGTGACCTGATTCAGCTTGTACTAATAAAGGTGCATAATAGTAATTATTAAATGATATTACATCATAATCACTATATGTTTTTGCTAAATATTCAATATCAAATAATTTAGTTTTTTTATAAGAGTTATATGTTAAAAATCCAACAAATTTTTTATTAATCCACTCATCTCTATTTTTATCTAAATATAAGAATACAATACTTTCAAAATATTTTGTAGAATATATTTTTCTTAATTTAGCCCATTTAAATTTTAAAAATCGCGAAGCCATTATATATGATTCTTGATTGTGATATAATATATAAATTAATATATCACTTTCACTTTTATTATCAGATTCCATAATTATAATATATTATAATATATTTATTTTTATTTTTCTAATAGAAAATTTGAAATACTATTAATTTCATTTACACATAAAAATCTATTAATTTTAATAAAAATACTTTCATAAGGATGTATTGTTCTACCAAAACAACAATTACTATAATTAGGATCTCCATGATTTGATGAGAAATTAATATCATTTTTTAATAATCGATAATCAATATTTTGATATTCTGGAATAATACATGATATATTCCAATTATTTTTTAAAATTATTTGTGACATTAAAATTTCTTTAACTGCAATAAATTCTTCATAATTATCATAATTATGATTTGAAAATAATTTTGAAAATATTAAAAATTTTAAACATTCTTGTGTTACTGCAAACATTTGTGTTTGTACATGTGTATATGGTTTTAGAAATTTTGTTTTATTATAAAATGCACGTGATTCGGTTGTTTCTTTATTTAATATATTAATAGAAGTTCCGACTAATTTTACATCATTAATAAATAAATTAATAAATGGTTCATACCATTTAATATTAACATATGGAGGAATAAATGGACCTCTAACAGATGTATTTATAAAAAAATAATAATTATAATTGTTAATATCAATTGTTTCTAGTGCATCGTTATATGCACCAAAGTCATAGTCTTCATTTTTTCTATATAAAACTTTAATATTATTTTTTTCTGGTATTTCAATAGATATCTTACCATTTATTATAAATAAATAATCACATTCATCATATAATCCTAATTTTAAAAATATTTTTAAATTATTAATATAGTTAATGTCTTTTTCAAAATAACAATATAATACTAATATTTTATTTGTCAATTCAAGTTCGGTACGATCATTTTTATTTTTTATAGTTGTCATATATAATATTAATGTTATTTAATTTAATTTCTTTAAGTATTTTTTATTATAATATCTTTAATTTGTTGATTATTAATTTTATTATAAATTTTATTAATAGTTACTTCAGAAATATCTAAAGTTGAAGATATTTTTTTTTTATTAATATCAAGATTATATATTTTACTAATTAATAAGATTATTCCTGCAGCAATAGATATTGGTTGATGATTAGAAACAATATCATCATGAGATAAATATTCAGAAATTATATTTGAAATACGGATATAATCATTATGTAATCCTAATTTTCCTTTATAACTAATAATAAATTTTCCTGGATCAATTATAATATCATTGTCTTTAAGTAATGGTTCATTCACTAATAATTCTTCAAGTTTAGCAATACCTTGTGTTATTTGTGTAACGTCTATTTCAAAAATTGCAGCAATGTTTTTTAATGATAGAGGTTGTTTTTGAATATGTGCACCATTAAAAACACAAGCTGCAATAATACTTTTTCTATTTTTTCCTCTAATAATTATTTTTTTTCCTTCATTTAAACCACTTTTATGTTTAATTTCACTAATTTTTTTATATAAATATTTTGCATTTTCTGCTACAGCTTTACTTATAATGTTTTTTTTACATTTATCATCTATCATTTGATTAACATCATTTCTGCTTCTTTCGTCATACGGCTGCTGGTTCCAACTATGAAGTTTTATTATTTTAGTATATTTATTTCGATTTTTATGTACAATAACAGTACTTAAAGATGAATTAGGAGTATAAAAATTAATAGGTGCTCCACAACGAAAACCACCTTCGTTTTTTCCGTCTTCATTATGAATCCATTCAGGATTCTGATCAAAAATATGTTCATTTATAGTTCCACAATCTTTACAAATTATATTACCTTTATCACTAATTAAAAAAATAGATTCGCAAAAAATACATATAATATTATTTGACGATAATGATTTTTTTTTTTCATTGTCATTATCATTATCATTATCATTATCATTGTCGTCAAATAATTTCCATATATCATCATCTTGACATATAGTTATATTATTCATTTTTTGGTCAGCTATTGTATTAATAATCTAATCTTTAAGTTTATTTTTATTTATATATTATATTTACAATTTTTATTAAGAGTAAAAGATCTAAAGAAAAAGATAATATAAATATAAATATAAATATATAATATATGGAGTTATTAATTTTTATAACTTGTTCTTTTTTATTATCTAAACAATATTATTATTTATTATTAACATGTTTAACATCTAGAATTATATTTGATTGGACTATTGAAAATGATGATATAATTTTTGAAGATAAATTAGCTTTAACAATAAAAAACACATGTTTAGCAATTAATAGATATAATAATAAATTAGATAATATACCAATATATACTTATTTAAATAATAAATTTTTAGTTATTATAAGTATAATAAAAAAATCAATAACAAGTAAAGTTGAAAAAATATATATTAGCTATGTTGTAAAAAATGTTGAAAATAATTATGATAAATTATTGATGTCATGTTTTGGTTCTATGAGTTCTTTTATAGAACCATCAAATAATTATAAATATAAAAATAAAGAAAAAGAAAAACAGAAAAATAATGTTGACGATGATATTAAAAAATATATTTCAACTTTAAAAAAATCATTATAATTTTTTAAAATATTTAAATATAAATATTTTAAAAACACTTAAAAATATAATTTTAAATGATAATAATATTAAAAAAAAAATTGATTTTTTAACACAATATATATAAAAGAATAATTATATATAATATACTATAATGGATAACTCTATTAATTCTGTTAATAATGATAATTATAATAATTATGTAACAAATGATAATATTTGGAATCTTATTGATTTATATTTTAATACAAAAAATGTTTTATATAATATGCATTATTCATCTTATCAGCAATTTATAGAAGATAATATTATTACAGAATTAAACAAAAAATATGTAATACATGATAACATAATAGGAAAGCAAATTTACAGATATTCTTTAAAATTTGATAATATAATGTTTAAATCTCCATCAGATGAATTTGATTATGATACTATTTTTCCTAATGATGCTAGAATTAGACATATTAATTATAGTAGTAAATTAATTGTTGATATTAAACAGATACAAGAAATAATAAATTTTGAATTAAATACAGTTGATGAAAAGATTTTATATCATGAAAAAAAGATTAATATTGGTGCTATACCAGTTATGGTACGTTCTAAATATTGTACAACTAATATTAAAAAAGATATTCCTAATTTAGAATGTACATATGATCCTGGATGTTATTTTTTAATAAAAGGATTAGAAAAAGCAGTTGTTTCGCATGAAAGAATTTGTGAAAATAAAGAATTAATTTTTCCAAAGAAAGATATTAATTTTCCTGATGGAATAATGTATAGTGTACAAGTAAATTCAAAAGCACAAGATAGTACAAATATCAATATAACATCAATTAAAATGTTAAAAGATAAAACAATTTTATTAACAATGCCACATTTTTCAGAAATTCCAATTTTTATTATTTTTAGAGTATTAGGATTTGAAACTGATCAGGATATTATTAATTATATTGTATATGATGAAACAGATACTAATATGATTAATATGATAAAACCATCATTAACTACTAGTTTATTAGAAACATATAAAGATGACAAAGGTGTTGATCGTATTGTTATGACAAAAGAAGATGCTGAAAATTATTTAATTCAAAAAATGAGAACATCAAGAAAATATAATGAAACAGATTCTGAAATTAGAAATATGCAAAAAAGAGAACATTTACTAAGTATTTTAGAGAATGAACTTTTTTCTCATATGGAGAAAGGATTTTTAGAAAAGGGTTATTATTTAGGTATGATGTGTAATAAACTTTTACAATGTATTTTAAAAAGAATTAATCCAGATGATAGAGATAATTTTATTAATAAAAGAATTGATTTACCTGGTGCTTTAATGGCAAGATTATTTGAGCAATATTTAAAAAAGATGATTAATGAATGTTCAAAGAATTTTAAGAAACGCATGGGTGGTTTAACAACTGATGTAAACCCAAGTAATATTATCGGTATGATTAAGTCAATGACTATTGAACAAGGCTTTACTACAGCTTTAGCAACTGGTAATTGGGGATCAAATAAAAAGAAAGGTTATGCACAACCATTACATAGACATAATTATTTAAATACTATTTCATATTTCAGGAGAATTATTACTCCATCAGGAGATACAGCGACAAGTAAAATGGAAAAAATGCGTCATATTCATAGTGGTCAATATGGTTTTATTGATCCTATTGAATCTCCTGATGGAGAAAAAATTGGTATTCAAAAGCATTTAGCATTAACTGCGAGTGTAACAATTAATTCTAAAGAACAAATAAAAATTATTAAAGATTTATTAGATGATAAACCTGAAATATTTTCATATTTAACGGATATGTCACCAATTAAAATTAAATTAAATACAAAAATATTTATTAGTGGTCAATGGTATGGAATGACAGATAAACCGATAGAATTTGTAGAATATTTAAAAAATATGAGAAGTAAAGGTATAATTGTTAAAATGGTTGGTATATCGCATGATTTTAAGATGAAAGAAATAAGAATTAATACTGATGGAGGAAGATTAATTCGACCATTATTAAAAGTTAAAAATAATAAATTATTATTAACTAAAGAAATGTTAAATGAAATTAATTTAAATATGAATAATAATTCAGATAAAATATCAACTTGGAATGATTTTATTTCTAAATATAATGATGTTATTGAGTATGTTGATTGTGAAGAATCAGAAAATTTAATGATTGCTATGACAACTGATATTTTAAATGAAGAAAGAAATAAAATGTTAAATAAAGTTATTAGTAATGGTAATAATATAAATAATAGATATAGTAATGTTTATCGTAAATTTACACATTGTGAATTAAATCCAGCAATGATGTTAGGCTCTGTATCATCTAATATTCCATTTTCAGAACATAATGTAGCACCAAGAAATATTTATAATTTTTCTCAAGCAAGACAGGCAATGGGTACTCATGCAACTAGTTTACGTCATAGAATTGATCTAACATATCAATTATTTCATCCTCAAGTACCTATTGTTCATACAAAAATGGCCAAATATACAAATATGTTAAATTTACCAAGTGGTGAAAATGTAATTGTAGCAATTGCTTGTTATACGGGTTATAATCAAGAAGATTCAATTATTATTAATAGATCAGCTGTTGATAGAGGATTATTGAGAGCAGCATATTTTTCTAAATATCATGATGTTATACAAAAAAATCCATCAACATCACGAGATGATATTTTTACTAAACCTGATCCAAATCAAACTATGGGTATTCAGTATGGTAATTATGATAAACTTAATGATAAAGGGTTTATTGAAGAAGAAACTAGTGTTGAATCTGGAGATTTTATTATTGGAAAGGTATCACAAATTCAACCAGATAAAAACAATAGTAATAAAATTTATAAAGATAGTAGTACAAAATATAAATCAGGTGTAACAGGTGTTATTGATAAAGTTTATACTGGTATTTACAACACTGATAATTTTGAGATGTATAATGTTAAAGTTAGATCTGAAAGAATACCAAGAGTTGGTGATAAAGTATGTATGTTAGGTGATCATGAAGTTTTAACTAATAAAGGATGGATTAAATTTGACGAACTTTATCAAAGATATCATAATAAAGAAGAATTTAAAATTGCTACTTTACATGAAGGACATAATATTAAATATGATACACCTATTGATATTTATGAATGGGGATATGAAGGTGATATGTATAAATTAACTTCTAAACAAGTTGATTTTTGTATTACAATGGATCATGAAATGTGGGCTAAGAAAAAAAATAAAAAAATATTTGAATCAATTAAAGCAAAAGATTTAATTGGAAAAAGATATAATCTTAAAAAGAATGGTATTATTGATATTCCTGATGTTGAAATAATTAATATTAATGGTAAAATATTTAAAATGGATGATTTTCTACAATTTTTAGGAATATTTTTTGGAAATGGATATTTATTAGAGAATAATATTTATATTACAAATACAAAAAATACAAAATTATATAATAGAATGGATTTATATCATAATATATGTTATTCTGAAAATATTATTAAATGTGATGAATTATATAAGTGGTTAGAAGATTATAATAAAAATATTCCAGATTTTGTATTTGAATTAAATTCTAGACAAGCAAAAATTTTATTATCAAGCTTGATATATTTTTCAAATAAAATTCCAAAATCGCAAAATTATTATACATCATCAAATAAATTAGCAAATGATGTTATGAAATTAGCTATTCATTCAGGATGGAGTGCAACAATTAAAGAAAATGAAATGTTTTGTGTAATAATTAACAAATATAAAAATGAACCACATATTAATAATGATAACAAAAAACATATTGAAGAAATAATTTATCACGAAGGTAAAGTATATTGTTTAGAAGTTCCTTCACATGTATTTATGTTTAGATATAATAATAAAAATGTGTGGACTTGTAATTGTAGTCGTCATGCACAAAAAGGAAGTGTTGGTATTTCTCTTCCTACTGAAGATATGCCTTTTACTAAAGATGGTATTCAACCAGATATTATTATCAATCCCTGTTGCTTTACAGGTGAAACATTAATTTCAATGACTAATGGATTATCTAAGAAGATTAATAGTTTTAGTAGCCAAGGATTAGAAAAAGTATTGACATTTAATGATGAAACAGGATTTATTCCATCATTCTCATTAGGACTTGAAAATAGAGGTATTAAAGATACTATTAAAATTACAATGTATGATGGAAGAACTGTCACTTGTACTCCAGATCATAAAATCAAAGTCAAGACATTAATTGGCGAAGGATTTGAATACAAAGAAGCTAAAGATATTAAAATTAATGAAGATAAAGTTATTATGGGTATTGAATATACAGAAGATAAAGTATATGATGATGAAAAAGATTGGTCATTAAAAGTTGGAGAATATGAATTTAATTTTAAAGATAATTTAAATAGAGAAAAATCATTAGCATTTGCAAGGATATTAGGATATTTGAGTACCGATGGAACTATTTGTCATTCTAATAATACATATGTTGGACGCGTTAATATGGGATATATATCAGATGCAGAAGGTATTTTAAATGATATTGAAATAATTACTAATAAATCTCCAAAAATATGTCAAGATCATTTAACATATAATATTAATATTCCAAGTGAATTAATTAATAATATTGTTAAATTAGAAGGTTTAATGACTGGTAGAAGAACAACTCAAGAAGCATCTTTACCTAAATTCTTATTTGAAGAAAATTGTTCTAAATCAATTATTAGAGAATTTTTAGGAGGATTTTTTGGTGGCGATGCTCATGTTCCTTATTTAGCAAAAAATATATTTTCAACAATAAGACTTTCACAATCTATAATTGTTAAATATAAAAAATCATTAGAAAATAAAATGAATAATATTATAAAATTAATGAATAAATTAAATGTTAAAGCTAAGATTATTAGAACTAGAGATTGTCATACTAAAACTGAGTTATATCAAAATGAACCAAGAGTTCAGTGTGAAATCGGCGTAGAATCAAATATTGAATTCTTAGAAAATATTGGATTTAGACATTGTTTAGAAAAATCAGCTAAATTAACTATTGCTATTTCATATGAAAGGTTCTATAATAATGTATTAAAACAAACACAAAATTTATTAAACAAGATCGATGATATATTTAATAATGAAAAAATACTGATGAAAGATGTATTAGTAAAAGCAAAAAAAGAATTATATTTAATAGATAAACCATTAGATTCATTTTATTCAACATTAGATTTAACATATGTTAATAATAAAAGAAGACAAGATAGAAAAGACAAGCCAATTGTATTTAAACATGATAGATTTTATACAGCTGAAGAATATATTAAACAACTTGGTTGTGAAGAATGGTTCACGCGTAAAGAAGATGGAAAAATGAACTATATTGTAAAAAGAGAAAATAATTACATACCATATTTTACAATGAAAGTAAATAATATTACTGATGCAGGACAAAATGAAGTTTATGATATTGGAGTATCTACACATCATAACTTTATTGCAGAAGGGTTAGCTGTTAAAAATTGTATTCCGAGCAGAATGACCATAGGACAATTATTTGAGTGTGTTCTTGGCAAAGCATCTGCTCTATCTGGTCATTTAACTGATGCAACACCTTTTTCAAATGTGGATATAGAAGAAGCGAAAAGAGTATTAAAAGAACATGGATTTGAAGAACATGGTAATGAAACACTTTATTGTGGATTTACAGGTAAAAAGATGGAATCGCAAATATTTATTGGTCCGACATATTATTTCAGATTAAAACACATGGTTTTAGATAAAATCCATTGTTTAACAGCTGAACATGATGTATTAACAACAGAAGGTTGGATAGCTATTAATAAAATTAATGTAAATCATAAAGTAGCTACACTTGATGATAACAATCTAGTATATACAAATCCAATTAATGTATTTCATTATGAAGATTATGAGGGTAAAATGTATAATATTAAGAATAAAGAAATAGATTTAGATGTTACACTTAATCATAGAATGTATATTAAAGATGATACTGATGATACTAATGATGAATATATATTAGAGAAAGCAGAAAATATTATTGGAAAGAGAGTTATATATAAAAATAATGCAATATATGAAGAAATAGACGAAGCTAAACTAATTATTAATACTTTAATTGGAGATGGTAATGAATATATAACAGACGATGTAAGATGCGCAGATGTATTTATGAAAACAACTATTCATGCGGGATGGAGTAGTATTATAGAAATGATAGATAATAAATATCATGTTAAAATAAATAAGAATAACAACTATTCATGCGGGATGGAATAGTATTATAGAAATAATAGATAATAAATATCATGTTAAAATAAATAAGAATAACGATATTATAGTTAATGATGGTATAATTGAAGATAAAGTTTATGATTATAAAGGATCTGTATATTGTATTGAAGTACCAACAGAAATATTTATGGTAAGAAAGAATGGTAAAGCAGTATGGACTGGTAATTCAAGATCAAGAGGTCCTATGGCTATATTAACAAGACAACCTACAGAAGGCAGAGCTAGAGAAGGTGGATTAAGATTTGGAGAAATGGAACGTGATGCTATGATAGCTCACGGATTGAGTCAGTTTCTTAAAGAAAGATTTATGGAAACATCAGATAAGTATTTAGTTCATGTTTGTGATAATTGTGGATTATTTGCTCGTAAAGTAATAGATAGTAATCATTATATTTGTGATAGTTGTAAAGAAACTAAGAAGATTTCTATTGTTGCACTTCCATATGCATTTAAATTAATGGTTCAAGAATTACTGGCAATTAATATTATGCCAAGAATTACTGCATCATAAAAGATTTATTTTATTTTTTAAAATATAATTTATTATTAGATAAATTATATTTATTTTTTCATTTATAATAATATTTAAACTATTAAAACTTTTATAATATAGATAATAAAAATTGATTTTAATATAATTTAAATATAAAGAATATAAAATAGTAAGAATGACATTATATATAGTTTTTCATAAATGGAATAATATAGTAAAGTCTATGTATTCAGAATTTGAATGTGATAAAAATACATATAGTAATTATGATATGTATATTGGAAGTTTTATTGAGCAAATAATAAATAATAATATTGATCATTTAAAAGATAAAAAATTTATTAATCTCAAGAAGTATATAATTGATTTTAATAATCAAAAACAATTATATATATATAAAGTAAAAGAATTGATTGAAAATATAATAAAATATTTTAAAGTTTCAAATTCATGTGTAATATTACTTTTTATATATTTATGGCGTCTCAAAAATATTTATCTTAACACAACAAATTGGAAAAATATGATTATTGCCATTATGATGGTAGTTGTTAAATGGAATGAAGATTGGGATGGTAATTGTAATGCTAATATTAATTATCACTTAAGTAATTGTGCATGGGCTAAATTTGGTAATATGAGTATTAATGAATTAAACTACTTAGAACTATTATTTTGTAAGGATATAAAATGGAAGCTTTTTGTTACAAAGAAGCAATTTGAAATGGCAAAAATACTAATTCATATAAAATACTTTGAATCTAATGCTATTTAACTATCATTATACTTAGATTTAGTAATAGTAATAGTAATAGTAATAGTAATAGTAATAGTAATAGTAATAGTAATAGTAATAGTACATATCATTACATATATAAAAAAAAATTGAAATTTTTTTATTATACTATATCCATTATTTTAGATACTTCTGAATTCCAAATTCCGAGTATTACAACTTGAATTTCGCAGTAACCGAGTCAATCGAGCCCATTGCAGAAACCGAGTCAATCTCAACAACCGAGCCCACGTCCACGCCTACGTCCACGCCTACGTCCACGCCTACGTCCACGCCTAGGCCCACAGTAACCAATGACTGACGCGTCTAATGCGTCAAACATGCTTTCCGATACCATGCGGAAAATCCTAGAATTCCAAGAATTGGTAAAAAAGTGCAATGTCACTCCGAGCACAGGCACTACAAGCGTAGGAGAAGCAGCTGATTCAGCTAGTGTGACTCCTCTTTCTGCTGTATCCACATGCACTACCACGACTGACGCGTCTAATGCGTCAAACACGCTTTCCGATACCATGCGGAAAATCCTAGAATTCCAAGAATTGGTAAAAAAGTGCAATGTCACTCCGAGCACAGGCACTACAAGCGTAGGAGAAGCAGCTGATTCAGCTAGTGTGACTCCTCCTGCACCTCCTCTTGCTGGTGGTGCTCCTCTGCACCGGCTTCTAGTGCTCCTCCAGCTGCTGGTGATGGTGCTGCTGCTTCTGGTGCTCCTCCAGCTGCTGGTGATGGTGCTGCTGCTTCTGGTGCTCCTCCAGCTGCTGGTGATGGTGCTGCTGCTTCTCCTCCAGCTGCTGGTGATGGTGCTGCTGCTTCTCCTCCAGCTGCTGGTGATGGTGCTGCTGCTTCTCCTCCAGCTGCTGGTGATGGTGCTGCTGCTTCTGGTGCTCCTGCGGTTGATAGTGTGACTTCTCCTGCAGCTCCTGGTGCTCCTGCGCCTTCTGCAGCGACTCTTCTGTCGCCTGCTGCTCCTGCGCCTTCTGCAGTGACTCTTCTGTCGCCTTCTGCAGTGACTCTTTTATCGCCTGCTGCTCCTGCGCCTTCTGCAGCGACTCTTCTGTCGCCTGCTGCTCCTGCTGTTGCATCTACAGTGACTCTTACAAAAGTTACACAGGAGAGAGACGATGCTTTGACGCAAGTCACAACTCTTACGGCGGAGAAAGACGCTGCTGAGGCGCAAGTCGCTGCTCTCACGAAGGAGCTCGCGAAGGAGAAAGACGATGCTTTGGCTACTCTCAAGACTGCTGATACTCGTGAGAAACAATTGGTCCAATCAGTTACTACTGTTACCAGACACCGTAATACTGCTGAGGCGGAAGTCATTTCTCTTACGGCGGAGAAAGACGCTCTTGCGAAGGAGCTCGCGAAGGAGAAAGACGATGCTTTGGTGCAAGTCGCTGCTCTCGCGAATCTCGCGAAGGAGAAAGACACTGCTTTGGCGCAAGTCATTTCTCTTACGGCGGAGAAAGACGCTCTTACGGCGGAGAAAGACGCTCTTACGGCGGAGAAAGACGCTCTTACGGCGGAGAAAGACGCTCTTGCGAAGGAGCTCGCGAAGGAGAAAGACGATGCTTTGGTGCAAGTCGCTGCTCTCGCGAATCTCGCGAAGGAGAAAGACACTGCTTTGGCGCAAGTCATTTCTCTTACGGCGGAGAAAGACGCTCTTACGGCGGAGAAAGACGCTCTTACGGCGGAGAAAGACGCTCTTACGGCGGAGAAAGACGCTCTTGCGAAGGAGCTCGCGAAGGAGAAAGACGATGCTTTGGTGCAAGTCGCTGCTCTCGCGAATCTCGCGAAGGAGAAAGACACTGCTTTGGCGCAAGTCAATGCTTTAACTTCTTGTCTCGATCAGGCTTTTCAGGAGCTGAAGGAGAAGAACAAATCTTAGTCATCTCGAGTGATAATTAGAGTGTGATCATTCTCGTAACTGATGAGTGTATACACCCTAGTCCATGCTCATAGTTGCTTCTGTTTGTGCTTGTGTCTGTGTCCGTGTCCGTGTCCGTGTCAGTGTCCGTGTCAGTGTCCGTGCCAGTGTCCGTGTTTGTATCCGTGTCAGTGTCCGTGTCAGTGTCCGTGCCAGTGTCCGTGTCCGTGTCCGTGTCAGTGTCCGTGCCAGTGTCCGTGTCTGTGTCCGTGCCAGTGTCCGTGTCTGTATCTGTGTCCGTGTATGTATCTGTGTTCATAATTGTATTTGTATCTATATACTCTTGACTGGTAGCAACCCTATCTCTTTCCCAGTCCTTTACTATTACGAAAGTAGTAGTAATATATTTTTCTATAATAAAAAGAAAAATATACTAATATTTCTTTATTTATTTATAGAAAAAATTGAATATCTATTATATTGAAAATATAGATTCAAAATATTTATTAAAAGAATATGTCAGAAAGAAAAGAAAAAATAATCAAAATTATTAAAGATTTAAACAAAAATATTATCTTTATTGATAAAAAACTTGGACAATTATTTAATTTTATGATTATAGATGATCATAAAAAACTTGATATTGAATTAACAATAACTTTTTTCAATAACATTTATAATGATTATATGATATCAATGACTGCTATGCATGATATAGATATAAAAGGTTGTGATAATGCTAATATAACTACTTATGGATTTCTTAAGTCATATACTGAAAAAAACAATTTAATTTCAACTACCTTAAATTATTTTAATGACACAATATTAGGAGAAAAAAATAATCTTGTTGATTACGATCATATAGATAAGTCACATGTAAGTAAAATTATACAAATAAATGAAAAATTTATTATAAATTATATTGATAAAATTTGTAATGAAGAAGCTCAAAAACTATTTTTACTCAAGCTTTATTTTACAGATAAGCTAGAATATTATGAAAATCTGAAAAAAGAATATCCTATACAGAATCAATTCTTTTTTCATGTAATCTCTTCAATCATAATAGTATTATTTATTATTACTATTAATAATATTAGAATGATAATATATAACAATATTTCTACATTTACTAATACCCAATGTAATAATATATCTATACCTGGATTATTAAATAATTAGAATTTAATTTATATTTTTACATAAGAGACTATATTATCTCAATAAACATGAATATAGCAATATAAAAATTGAATTTTTATTATATTGCTATATTCATATCTTTTAAACATTTATGAATAGCAAATATTCTAGGAATGTCAACAATGGAAATTGAGTACGAAAAACTCAAAAAAAATTTTAAAGACATACATGGAAAATATCTTGAAAAGCTTGATGAAGTGATTAAGATCAGAGAGCTTCTCGACGAAATTCTGACAGTGAAACAAGCTGAACAAATCCTTCTTCGAGAGCAGCTTGATAAGAAAGAAGCTGAACAAATCCTTCTTCGAGAGCAGCTTGATGAGTCCCAGATTCCTTTTTTAAAATTGGCAATTGAAAAATATCACAAAGAAAATGATAATCTTGAAAAGCAACTCGATGAGAAAGAAAGTGAAAATCTATCCCTCAATAAGCAGCTTGATAAGATCAGTGACCTTTTCGATAAAACGCTGGCAGCAAATCAAGCTGAAAAAATGCTTCTTCAAGAGCAGCTGGCAGCAAATCTAGCTGAAAAAATGCTTCTTCAAGAGCAGCTCGAAGAGCAAAAAAAGAAGTACAATGACTTGGCAGACGAGTATGTCTAAAAATATCATAACAAGATACAAAAACAGATAGTTTTGATCTTTGATATATATATATGTATCTAATTATTTGAGCATTGCTATCAAAATATTTGAGCATTGCTATCTAATTTAGTAATATTTGTTTATAAATATTTGTCTATATAAACAAATATATTAATAATTATATATAAATGTTATTATATTTATTCTTTCATGCATGGTATAGTATAGATTCGCCAGTAATAGTATATGATAATAGCTGTTGTCCGAAACCAGAAGGTTTCTTACAGTGTATTAATGAGACAGATGAAAAAATTCGTTTAGTAATTGTTTCAAAGTTAAATCTGTATTTAAAAAAATATAAAAAAAAAGTAACAATTAATGAACTTTATCCAGAATTTGAGTGGATTAAACCTTCAATACGTATATCAGGTAAAGAAGGATATTATATTGCTAGCTTTCTTGAGCAAATTATTGCTTATAATAATACTCGTATTTTTGATCAGAGTTTTATTAACTTAAAAAGTTATATCATTAACACATCTATTACTAAATTTACTTCGTATAAAGTAAATGACTTGATAGAAAGTATGATTAATTTTTTTAAATTCTCTGATTCTTGTATTATAATATTTTTTATATACTTATGGCGCCTAAATCGTATTATTATACACTATAAAAACTGGAAGAATATTCTTATTACAGTTATGATGATAGTAGTAAAATGGACCGAAGATTGGGATTGGTCAAGTTCTACTAGTGATAAACATCTTGAAAATAAAGCTTGGGCATCATTTGGATATATGAATATACTTGAACTTAATTTTTTAGAATTAGAGATTTGTAAAGAAATTAAATGGAACTTTTTTGTTACAAAAAAACAATTTGAAATGGCAAAGGCACTTATTTATATAAAGTATTTTAGATAAAAATTGAATATATATTATACTAAAATTAATTAAATTATATTTTTTACACCTTTGGACATTTAAAATGCCGATTTTAGTCTTTGTAATTCTTGTATTTTCTTACCTTATTTTTCTTAATATAATCTTTTTGTCTATTATATGTTCCATTTAATATACTCTTATAATAGTCTTCTGGTATCGTTTTTATTACCTCTTTAATATTATTATTTAAGTCTTCATAATATAACCCTTGCTTCTTTTGTAATTTAGATTTTAGAAGACTAAAAAACATTTCTATACTATTTGTATAATGTTGATATGGTACTGAATAAATCAATTTATTATTCTTGTTTATTAATTCCTTAACTCTTATGTTTCTATGGGAACTTGCATTATCTAAAATAATAACCTTGTTTTTATATTTATTAGTAATAAATCTTTCTAAAAATGCTAATAACCTATCACCATCTATACCACCCTTATTATATAATTCATAACCTTCTACACCATTTATAGAAATAGCAAAAATACCAGTATATTTTTTGAAAACTTCTTGTGAATTAGTTTTAACTACACATCTTTTACCTACTTCATTATAACAATAATGTCTTAATTGTAAAGAGTTAATACTTGTCTCATCTATGCAAATAATGTCGTCAATATTATAATTTTTTATTTCATTATAAAAATCTTTTATTTTTTCTTTAATATTAATATCCTTACCGAACCGCTTTATAGGTTCATGTCTTATTTTAGTTAATTTTAATGATATATAATTTTCTTTAATTATCCTACTAATATGTCTTCTTGTAATGTTTAATTCAGGATATTTATTTTTCAATTTTGTTAATAAATCCTCAATTGTAATAGTCTTATTATTTTTAAGTTCTTTGAGTATAAAAGTTATATGTTCTTTTTTGATTTTGTATGATATTGGTATTCTATTATGTCTTTTAATTTCATTTTCATCTTCATATCTTTTAGTCCATCTTAATAAACTTCTTACAGAGCAATTAAAAATTCTACATGTATTCTCTTGTGTATCTTTATTCTCCAAGAAATATTTAACAGCGGATAATTTATAATCTTCACTTTTATGTTTAGTCATTATAAAATTATTTAAAGGTATATTGTATTATATTATAATGATAAGATAATATGACTGATATAGTTGATATTGAAATGTATAATAATTTAATGATTGAAAATGAATTATTAAAGAAAAAAAATATAGAATTAGAAGAGAAGTTAAGATCATATACCAATACAGAAAGGAATAAAAGGTATTATGAAAAAAATAGTGAAAAGGTTAAAGAAAAGGCAAAGAACTATATGGAGAGAATGAAAACAGAGAACCCAGAGAAACTAAAAGAATGGCGACATAATGCTTATATGAATAGAAAGAATAAGTTGATGGAACAGAGTTAATAGTTTTATATCTCTTGTTTTACACCCTTACTATTATATACATATAATTCAAATAAATATCCAGCATCAATACATGCTTGTTTAGTCAAATTAATTTTTTCTTTTGCAACATCATATGTATATATTGATTTAACTTCGTATATAGTATTTATTTTTGGTATATATACATCACAATAGTATCTATGTTGTTTGTTATTTTTTTCATACCATATTTCTGGCACATCTGTTCTTTTTACTAATATGTCTTCGTATGTATATCCGACATCAACAAGACTTTTAAGTAAGAATGGTTCGTATCCTTGAACTTGTATGTTATTACCACACGGAAATTTAAATTCTTTGATATTATAAGCATTTTGTAATTGATATTCGGCAACTTCACCAAATTGCATAGGATATTCAACACCATAATGTAAAATGGATGTATCTATTTTCCTTATTTTTATAATTTCTGATTGCGATGGGTTTTCAACACCATAATTTTTCATACAGGTTTGTTTGAATTTATCTTTAAATTCTTGTGATTGTGATATGTGTTCTACACCATAATTTAACAAATATGTGTTTTTAGATTTATCTCTAACTTCTTGGGATTGCATAGGATATTCAGTTCCATTATTTAGCAAACAAGTATGCTTTGATTTATCTCTTATTTCTTTGAATTGCATAGGATATTCAACACCATATCTTTCAATACAGGTTTGTTTAGATTTTTCTCTTACTTCTTGAGATTGAAGTGGATTTTCAACACCATATTTATCTATACAGGTTTGTTTAACCATATCTTTAAACTCTTGTGTTTGTGATATGTGTTCAACACCATATTTATCTATACAGGTTTGTTTAACCATATCTTTAAACTCTTGTGTTTGTGATATGTGTTCTACACCATATTTATCTAGACAAGTCTGTTTAGATTTTTCTCTAACTTCTTGGGATTGTGTAGGATATTCTACTCCATAATTTTCCAAACAAGTCTGTTTAGATTTTTCTCTTACTTCTTGAGATTGCATAGGATATTCAACACCATTATTATTTAGAGAAGTTTCTATTTTCTGGTTTTTTATTTCTTGTGATTGTGAAGGATTTTTAACACCATAATTTTTCATACAGGTTGTTTCCTTCTTTCTCTTAATATCTACTGATTGTGAATTGTGTTCGACCCCATATCTTTCAATACAGGTTTGTTTAGATTTTTCTCTTACTTCTTGAGATTGAAGTGGATTTTCAACACCATATCTATCTAAACAGGTTTGTTTAAATTTATCTTTAAACTCTTGTGATTGTGAAGCATTTTCTACTCCATATTTTTCAATACAGGTTTGTTTAGATTTATCCTTAACTTCTTGTGATTGAAATGAATACGGAACTCCATATTTTTCAATACAGGTTTGTTTAGATTTATCCTTAACTTCTTGTGATTGCTGTGGATTTTCTACCCCATATCTTTCAATACAGGTCTGTTTAACCTTTTCATATCTTTTATTTTTGGTACATATTTTACAAAAGGCGCCACTACCTTCATATAACAATCTAAATGTCTTACTATACTCAATCCCACAATTACATATAAAATCAACCTTTGTATCCCTATTATATTTTTCTATTTTATCAAAATCTATAATACACTTGTCTCTATCACAAACCTCTTGTAATAAATCATTATCATAACATATTTTCGTCATTATAATCTAATATTATACTATTAATAATGTTATATATCATTTTTAATTATTCAGTATAAAACTATTTAAAGATAATATATATACTATATATAGATAATGTAATGTCTAAAACGAAGAGCAATAAAGGAGATGACCTTGAAAAGTTTGACTATATGAAAACTATTAAAAATAACATCAATAATGTTCTTAAAGATAATGCAGTCTTACCTATCATTAATGATTTAGTCATTAGAACTAATAAGATTGTTATTCATTCATGTAATTTTATTAAATTATATTGTATTTATCTATATGAAAATGATTTAGAGTTCCCTTTAATTGATAAGAACTTTATATGCGATGTCTTTAAGGTTATTACAAAAAGAAAAGATAATAGAGGTGCAACACCTGAAAAAGATTATAGCAATTTGTTAAAGAACCTTTATAAGTTTTATAATGAACACTATATAACTACCATTTATGATAATGAAATAATCTATTATGATAAATTAAGTTATATATTAGCATACGAAGCAATTGATATTGAGAAAAATATAAATAATAACATACAAGAACATTTTATTACACATCTTAATCAATTCGTTAATCATTCTTTTAATTTACAAGAGCAAAAAGATGAGATTAAAAAGATAAAAGACAAGGAAGTAAGGAAAGAAAAGTATAAATCATTAACGAATGAATTTAAAAAAGTAAAAGATGACCTTGTATCACTAACAAATGATCTAAAAGCAGATGAAAAATATCATAGTTGGATTAAAGAACATAAAAAAGATATTGTTCCTAATAAACCTTCATTTGATAAAAATAGCATTTATTATGACCTACATTCTAATACAAAGGATTATTTAAAGTCATTTATCTATATAAATATTCAACTTGAAAAACTTAATGATATACTATTAGAAGATAATACTGATATTGATAAGGTTAAGCAAATTAAACTATTTAATATATTACCATTAAGAAGCAATATTATTCCTAAAAATATATGCATTGATACTTGTGCTTTAATTAGTAATTTTTTAGGAGATGAAAGCACAAACCAGCACTTTAAAAATTATAAAAAGGATAATAATCAATTTAAATTATGGAATAGGGTTTTAAAGTTAGATAGTAAAATTTTCAAAAAGAATAATTATGAGTTTAATTATATGATTAGAACTGATGGTATTTCTGTTGGTATTTTATTTATTAGATTAGGAAGTAATGGATTACCATTAAAACATTATAATCCTATTAATAAACCAGAAGAGAATACAAAATATATAGAAAAAGAGATTATCACAGATGAATTAAGAAGTAAAAAGATAGTATGCGTAGATCCTGGTTGTAGTGATTTAATTTATTGTGGTAGCAAAGATCATGATGGTAATTTAGAAACATTTAGATATACTCAAAATCAAAGAAGATTGGAAACAAGAACAAAAAAATATAATAAGATTATTGAAGAAGTTAATAATACAACCTTTATAAATGGTAAGAATATTAAAGAGATTGAGAGCGTTTTAAATAGTCATAATAAAAAAACTTGTAATTATGAAAAGTTCAAGAATTACTTGATTGAAAAAAATAAACTGAACCTATTGTTATTTTCTCATTATGAAAAGACCTTTTTTAGAAAGTTCAAATTAAACAGGTATATCAATACTCAAAAAAGTGAGAGTAAAATGATAAAAAACTTTACTAAAAAATTTGGAGAACCAAATGATGTAGTATTTATAATGGGTGATTATGATAAGGGTAGTAGTAATATAGGAGGTTTAGAACCTACAATTTGTAAAAAGTTTAGAAAAATATTTAAGAATGCTGGATTTAAAACCTATTTAGTGAATGAGTTTAGGACATCTAAACTATGCAATTGTTGCCATCGTGAGATATCACCCTTTATGATAAGGCAAAGTCATAAACCTAATGATATAAAAGTTAATAAAAAAATAACTATTAATGGATTACTTTCTCATCAAGAGGATAAGCAGAAATGCGAGATAATTCATAATAGAGATAAGAATGCCGTTCAAAATATGTTAAATATTGTA
>Ga0194055_10000222_pt1 | contig 44152 bp, 41 predicted proteins | sample SepL449m_MetaG_FD_155482 | JGI IMG/M metagenome (GOLD analysis project Ga0194055, IMG submission 155482) | Anoxic zone freshwater microbial communities from boreal shield lake in IISD Experimental Lakes Area, Ontario, Canada - Sep2016-L442-9m | ecosystem: Environmental > Aquatic > Freshwater >... | reverse complement strand
AGCCATTCCTGCTAACCCAGTATCTCAGCCGATGGCTATACCTGCAGTTTCGAATGCGCCAGTTGGCATAAATCCCAGCCCGCCGGCTTCAACCATGCCACCAAATCCACTGCTAGCTGGCTCTGCTGCTGCACCTCAAGCCAATATGTCTGTGCCTGAGTCATCGACAATAACGCCTCCAACGGCTCCACAGCCAGAAGTTATTCCGACTGCTATGAGTGATATGGGTGGGAGCCCACCACCGGATGTACCAGGTGCTAATCCTGAGCCAGTCATGGCTGAGCCCTTAGCTCCTGAGTTGCCACAAAGCAATTTGGCTGGCGCAGCAAGCCCAATAATGTACCCACGACCAGGTCAATTACCAGGTGCGGATCAGCTAGGCCAGTCGGCATCCGGGATGGATCAGCCAGTGCCAGGTATGAATAATATGGGGACCTACGGGGCACCTCCCAAAAAGAGTAAAAAGGCATTATTTATTATCGTTGGCGCCATACTTGGAGTAATTATCATATCCATTGCCGTAGCGCTTTTGCTGTCCTCTAGAAAGCAGCCCGCCGAAAATATTAATCCGGTAACTGACAATAATAATGCGAAACCAGTAGAGGTTCCTAAGCCTTCTTCGGGCCCAGCCACACCACCAGCAGGCTACAAGACGATAGACAAGCAGTGTTATTCCTTTGCACTAATCACTCCAAATACAGTGCCTACGGACCAGTCGTGTTCATTTAAGAAATCTACCTTTGGCGGCAAGGCAATAAGCAGTATTAGTGTGGATACAACTACCAACCCATTCAAAACTATCGACGAGTTTTTAGATGTATACAAGCAGGATAAAACCATCATCGGCGAAGAAGAGATTTCATTGGATGGTCAAAAGGGTAAACAGCTAACTTATAAATACAGTGATGGTAAGAAATATTCTTATATAGCCGTACTAATAACTGGTAAAAATTATCAGCAAGATGGCAAGTCCGTCACTGGTGTAGGTATAAATATGAGCTTCCAGGATGATTTTGATGAGCAAGTAACAAAAAATGTTATCGATACCTGGCGTTGGAAATAGCTTGAGTTTATACGCATAATCTGTTATAGTAGTAAATCCACGGATATGAGGAGAAATGATGGATTTTTACTGCGAAGAGAAAGCAGAAGCCGCAGCAATCGAAAAATTGGAGGGGATGAAAAACCACAGAGATAAGGAAATTAAAAAGCTCGGAGTGGCATACGAAGGCCTGAAGAGTAAGGATTTCTTTAAAAAACTAGCCAAAGAACTTTCGGCTAAAAACAGCCACATGTACAATAGGTGGCTTATCACCAAAAGGTACTGCCTGAAAGACGATGAGATAAGAAGTGCGGTGACGGGAGTCATAAAACAACAGCAAAATAAAAAGGATAAAGACCAGAGTAGATTCAGTAGATTTCTCTAGGTTTTTACGCTAATTTATACGGGCACTTGGAATTATTCCAAGTGCTTTTGACTTATTAAACTTGATAAAGATAAAATTTAAGAGTAATTTGTTTGTTAAGCATAGTGCTAGCACCTAAGGAGTAGAGATGTCTAGATCGCCAAAAGCAAGTGTTATAAGCCCAACCGAAAAGATGGCAGCGAATTTTGTGCAGAGATGGATTAAGGTATGGCCTCAAGCTCACAAGTATAGTGATAATGAGATAAGTCTACTTAAGTCTAGCTTAATACCAGCAGTCATTGCTGAGTATGTTGATTCTGGTAAGTTATTAATTGAATCCAAGGATATCGAGGGAGCAATTAAGATATTACTATTCGTCGAATGCGGCGAGGCCTGGGATGACTCTGAGCCTGGCCTTGATGGGCAGTGCCTGGATTACTTAAACGCATTTACTGATGAAATCTTGAATCAAGAAAGCTACACAAGCAGTGAAATCTCAGTTATCAGAGGCAGGCTATACCTTGCACTTTTCAAAAGGTATAAGCAGAGTGGCTACACCAACTTAAGTCTTAATAGTTCTGAAATCAATTCGGCTCTCGATGCCATTTCGGCAAAAAGGCAGAAGGATTATAGCGAAGCTGCCCTAGACGCTAGAGATCGAAGAATTAAAAATAAAAGAAGCGATCTCGGACCTATTGGATATACCCAACACTATATCTAATAGCATATAAAAGCTTGATTGTTATAGATCAAGCTTTTTTATTATGAAATTAATTATAATACTATACATACACCACCAATAATATATTTATAAATCTTTTCTGGGCAAATAAATTATAACTGTTTGCTTTTTTTGCGGTCCTTATGACTATAATAGAAAGATGAATGATGTAGATGAAGTTAAATCTAGGCTTGATATTGTCGATGTGATAAGTCAGTACGTGCCTTTAAAACAAACAGGCAAAAGCTTTAAGGGCTTGAGTCCTTTTAAAACTGAGAAAACACCATCTTTTATTGTCAGCCCAGATAAAAACATTTGGCATGATTTTAGTACTGGCAAAGGTGGAGATGTGATTAGCTTTGTCATGGAGATGGAATCCTTGAGCTTCCCTGAAGCACTAGAGATGCTGGCAAAACGCGCTGGTGTTGAGCTTAAGCCACGCAAAGAATTCAAAGCCGGAGGGCCATCTAAGACTAAAATTTATGAAGCACTTGATAGCGCAATGGCTTATTTTCATGTAGTACTCTCTAGGGATGAAAAAGCTAAAAACTACTTCCTAGAAAAAAGACAACTCAAGCCTGAAATTATAAAAAAATATAAGCTGGGTTACTCGCCTGACAGCTGGGATTCTCTACGAAATTATTTAGCCAAAAAAGGCTTTAGTGATGCGGACTTAGTACTGGCTGGTCTGTGCGCCGAAGGCAAGCAGGGTAAGGGTGCCTATGATCTATTCCGGGGAAGGGTAATGTTTCCTGTTTTTGACCCCCAAAATAGAACGGTTGGGTTTAGCGCCAGAGTGCTTGGAGATGTTAAGGCGGCTAAATACATAAATACCCCCCAGACCGCAGTCTATAACAAAAGTACTGCAATCTATGGTCTGTCACAGGCCAAAGAGGGAATCCGCACAAAAGACATGGTCGTAGTTGTTGAGGGCAATATGGATGTCTTAGCGCTCGCTAATGCAGGCTACACCAACGTAGTGGCTAGCAGTGGAACTGCCCTGACTCAGCAGCAGCTTAAGCAGCTAACTAGACTAAGTCAAAATATCGCCCTGTGTTTTGATAACGACGAAGCGGGCATAAATGCGACCTTGAGAGCTATAGAAATATCGGACGATACTCAGGCTAATCTTAGTGTAGTTAGCCTAAAAAATGCCAAAGACCCAGATGAACTTGTTAGGCAAGGCGCAAAAAGCTGGCAAGAGGCAGTGGATAGTCGTGAGTATGCCCCAGATTTTTTGATAAATTATGCCAAGGCAAAGTTTGGTGTCACTACTGCACCAGGAAAGAAGCAATTTATGAGCTTTATTCTGCCATTACTAAAAGCCCTCAAGGACGAAATTGAACTGCAGCATTATAATAAAAAAATTGCTCAGCTACTTGGTGTATCCGAGGATAGTATAAAAAAATTAATCCTTTCAGATGAGTTAAAAAAAGAATATTCTCCTCAAAAGCTAGAGGAGCAAGAGCCACTCCAGGTGGTCGAGCGCAAACTTACCCGTCAAGAAAACTTCGAAAAAGAATTTCTGGAATTACTGATGTCAGAACCCGAGCTAAGTAGTGCCTTAGATGATTTAGTAGTGGAACACACAAGCGATATGCACCGTCCTATTTTTGAATTTATAAAATCTAATGACAATTATAAGTTCGAAGACTTGTTGAAATCATTGCCTAATCAGGAAAATTATGTTAAAATTCTGTCATTAAAAGGTGAACAACAATATGCCGATTTGACGGCACACGATAAAAGGCTCGAAGCCTTCACCCAGGTTGCAAGGATCGAAGATATAAACAAACAGATAGCCAAGCGCCAGCTAGCCAAACAGCTAGCACAGGCCGAGGCAGATGGTGACATCAAAAAAACTAAAGAGCTGCTCAGGCAGTACCAAGCACTATTAAACGAGGACTAAATACATATGACAAAAAAGGCCACAGAACAAGCAGTAGAGCCAGAAAATAGTAATTTTAGTATAGAAGTAGAAAAGTTGATTGCCAAGGGCCGCCAGCAGGGCTACGTAACTCAACAAGAAATTCAAAAAGCAATCCCAGAAGCTGAAGATAGCGTAGACCTATTAGACGAACTATATTCCAAGCTTATCGATAAGGGCATAGATGTCACGGACCAAAAAGATAAATTATGGGAAACCGAACCAGAGGAAGATGTCGAGAGCGCTACGAGTGAAGCGAATATAAAGGATATTGCCGATGATTCAGTGCGACTGTATTTACGAGAAATTGGTAAAATATCACTAATAACTGCCGATGAGGAAGTTTCGCTTGCCAAAAGAATTGAAAAAGGCGATAAGTCCGCCAAAGATGCACTGGCTGAAGCTAATATGCGGTTAGTTGTTAGTATAGCTAAAAAATATATTGGTCGTGGTCTTGATCTGTTGGACCTTATCCAGGAGGGTAACACGGGGCTACTTAGGGCGGTCGAAAAATTTGACTATCATAAGGGATTTAAATTTAGTACCTATGCAACTTGGTGGATTCGCCAAGCCATAACACGCGCAATTGCCGACCAAGCCAGAGTAATCCGAATACCTGTGCACATGGTAGAAACAATCAATAAGCTTATCCGTACTCAGCGGCGCCTTACTCAAGAACTAGGTCGCGAACCGCTACCCGAGGAACTAGCTGCAGAAATGGAAATTGATGTCGATAAGGTTAATCATATACTTAAAATATCCCAAGACACCACGAGTTTGGATGCGGCAGTTGGTGAGGACGAAGACTCTAGCCTGGGCGATTTTATTCAGGACGAAGACAACGTCAGTCCAGAAGAAGCAGCAACTTATGAGCTTCTAAAAGAGCATATCGACGAAACCTTAGAACTTCTTACTCCGCGCGAGCAAAAGATTCTACGCATGCGCTTTGGTTTAGAAGATGGACGCAGCCACACTCTCGAAGAAGTTGGGCAAGAATTTGGCGTAACCCGTGAGCGTATTAGGCAAATTGAAGCTAAGGCACTAACTAAGCTTCGTAAACACAAAGACAGCAAGCGACTCAAAGACTATATTGGCTAAGTAGTATTGGGATTGTTTGGGGGAGTAGGAATATTTCTATTCCGAGCATTCTATAAGAGCTTTACTAGAAGCAGCCGGGAGGTATCTCTCGGCTGCTTCTTTGTGTTTATCCTATGGGTGCTTGCCGGATAGGTATTTAGACTTAGGTGGCTTAGGTATATCACCGGTAATTAAATTAAATCTTGTTAATTAGTTTAATTGACCACAAATTATCTTATATTTTATAACATAAGGTATAATTTAAGTATGAACAAAAGAAAAAAGCTTGTAATTTTTGATGGTCACGCCTTGGTGCACAGGGGATTTCATGCTATTCCTCACCTCACCACTAAAGATGGCACACCCACCAATGCCGTCTATGGCTTTACTATGATGATGCTACTAGCTCTGCGTGAGCTCAAGCCAGACTACGCTATTGTTGCCTGGGATGCACCTGGAAAGACTTTTCGGCACGACCAGTATTCAGACTACAAAGCTACTCGCAAAAAAGCCCCAGATGAACTATACGCACAGATGCCACTTACCAAGGAGCTTGTAGCTGCCTTTAACATTCCACTAATTGAAGCACCAGGCTACGAGGCCGACGATATTATTGGCACTCTCGCCAAATCGTATCAAGACAAGCTAGACGTAGTTGTGGTAACGGGCGACATGGATGAACTCCAGTTGGTTTCAGAAAATGTATCAGTTTATACCATGCGCAAAGGCTTTAGCGATACATTTATTTATGACGAAAAAGCGGTCTTTGATAAATATGGCGTCACTCCAGAAGAGTTTATTGTCTACAAAGCCCTGAAGGGTGATACCAGTGATAATATTCCTGGAGTTAAGGGTATTGGCGAAAAGGGCGCCACAGATCTAGTTAGCGAGTATAAGACTCTCGATGGAATATATGAAAATATTGAGTTAATTAAACCAGCGCTAGCCAAAAAGCTCGCAGCTGGCAAGGAAAGTGCATATTTGAGCCTTGATCTTTCAACAATAAAGCGCGATGTTGAGTTTGATTTTAATCTTGCAGATTCAGCCTTGCACGATTACGACAAGAAAAAGGTTTTTGACTTGTTTCACAAGCTAGAGTTTAAGAGCCTACTTGCCAAATTACCAACCCAGCTGAACTCAGAAGATGCTCCCACACAAGACGCCAAGCAGGGCGGAGTCGAAGCTGCGACAAAGTTTAATCGCGAACATCTCAAGACAGCCAAGTACCATTTAATAACCAAGCTCAGTGAGCTCAAGCAGCTGGCTACCAAACTAAAAGCCCAAAAGGTCTTTGCCTATGACACCGAAACAACCAGCGTCGACGCCATAGATGCTAATTTGGTAGGGGCTTCTTTTAGCTTTCGAGAAGGTGAGGCCTACTATGTCCCACTAGCCCACAGCCAGAAGACCGAAATTGGCTACGACGAGTACTATGAAATTATTGGGCCTATTTTGAGAGACAAGGCGATAGGAAAAGTCGGTCATAATATCAAATACGACTATGTAGTGATGCGACCGCACGATGAGATGGGCTTGGGCCCAATTGTGTTTGATACTATGGTTGCGGCATTTCTAATAAGCCCCATTGGTAGAGCTCAGAGCTTGAGCCAGTTGGCCTACAATGAGCTGGGTATATCTATGATTGAGATTGAAGAGCTAATTGGGACTAAGGGAAAGAGCCAACAAACCTTTGATATGATTGATATTAAACAGGCCTCTCAATACGCCGCCGAAGATGCCGATATTACCTGGAGACTTTATAAGAAGCTAGAAAAGCAGCTAGATTCTATTGGCGAGCTAGCTAGCCTTGCCCGTCAAATGGAGTGGCCGCTCATAGAAGTACTGGGCGATATGGAATATCAGGGGGTTGAGTTAGATTCAGAATTTTTGAATAAATTATCAATTCAATTCCACCTAGAGATAGATAAATTAAGGGCTAGTATATGGGGCCTTGCAGGTGAGGAATTTAATATTAGCTCACCAGCTCAGCTGCAGGTGGTGCTTTTTGAAAAACTCAAAATAGATTCTAAAGGCTTAAAAAAGACTAAGACCGGAATAAGCACGGCGGCTAGCGAGCTTGAGAAGCTACGCGGCAAGCGTGAGATTGTCGATATGATGTTTGAGTACCGAGAGCTCACTAAGCTAACCAGTACCTATGTAGATGCTTTGCCCAAGCTAGTCAAGCCTAACTCTAGAATTCACACTAGCTACAACCAAACAATCGCCCAGACAGGGCGCTTGAGTAGCACCAATCCAAATCTGCAAAATATTCCTACTCGCACAGAAACTGGACGAGAGATACGTAAAGCATTCGTGGCATCAAGGGGCAATATTTTGGTGTCTGCAGATTATAGCCAAATAGAGCTTAGGCTGGCAGCAGCGCTGGCCGATGACAAGCCAATGATAAAAGCTTTTGTAGAAGGCGCAGATATTCATACTCTCACCAGTGCTGAGATGTTTGGAATTAAGCCAGAAGATGTTACGCCAGAACAGCGCTATGCCGCAAAGGCAATAAATTTCGGTGTTTTATACGGCATGAATACCCATGGGCTGTCTGTGGCCACTGGTTTTGATTACGCCCAGTCAAAAGACTTTATCGACCGTTATTTTGAGCTTCGTAAAGGCGTAGCCCAGTACATAGCTAGTGTTAAAAAATTTGCTCATGACGAGGGCTACACTGAGACAATTTTTGGCAGAAGGCGACCCTGCCCAGATGTATCCTCGAACAACTACTTGCTTCGCGCGGCTGCCGAGCGGGCTGCTGTGAATATGCCGCTTCAAGGTACGGCTGCAGATATGATGAAGCTTGCAATGATAAGTATTCACAAAAAACTACCTAGTGGAGCCAAGCTAATCTTGCAAATACATGACGAACTCATAGTGGAGTGCCGTAAAGACCAAGAGAAAGCCGTAATTGAAATTATATCTCGAGAAATGATTGCAGTTCATAAGTTTGCAGTACCAATAGAGGTGGGTGTTAAAATCGGCACTAGCTGGGGTGGACTAAAATAAAAGAGCCTAGAAGTTTCTAGGCTCTGGATTCTTTGATATTGTAAGCTTGATCGCTTTGCTTAGAGGACTAGGCCAATAAAAGTTAAGGTCATCGTTGATGCCTATGTTGCTTTCGCAAATAATTTGATTTGATGATTTTAGGTATGAATAATACCCAAAAAGATCCCCAAAGCCATCGAATGAAAACATTAAATTATGGTGTTTTCTTATAAAGTAGACCAGATACTCATTTCCCAATCTATCAACATGAGAAATGTTTTGTTCGGTATTCCTGCCATGGAAACGCAGTCTGCTTATCAAGTCATTTAGAATATCGATGGCATGCTTACTATCATCGATAGGTGCTATTGCCCTAGCTTTGCGCATATTCTCTCCTGGTACGAGTGTATGAGATTAGATTAGCTAAAAATTAAAATAATATCAAGTAAAAAGTTCCTCAAGGCTGCGATGAGCCCAGAGGAACTTATGTTGGTGGGTAGTAATTTACCACCTTGTGCGTAAATTTAAATGGTAATGATTATATAGATAACAAGTAGTGCGGCAACAGCAATTAAGGCAGAGCCCAGTAGTCCATCTCGAATCTCTTTTTTTGTACTCGTCTTCATTTTTTCATCTTTCATTTGGTCGGTCCAAGCCTGGCACACGAGCCGGAGGCAAGATTGATATACTACAATATTAATAACACTAAGTCAATTATTTATTGGTAGCCCATTTTATACTGGTATAATACCCCTATGCCAGAATTACCAGAAGTAGAAACAGTACGATTGGGCCTCCAAGAATTCTTGCCCGGCCAGGCCATATTATCTATAAACACAGATTGGGCCAATAGCTTGCCGATTGCAGATGAGCTGATTGCGAATTACCTAATCGGTGCAAAAGTAGAGTCTGTTAAGCGTCGAGGTAAATTAATTATTATGCCTCTCACCAGCAAGTATAGCTTGCTAATTCATCTTAAAATGACTGGTCAGCTAGTATATAGGCCAAATAGCGGCAAGGGATTTGGAGGCGGACACCCCAATGATAGCCTAATAGATAAATTACCCAATAAATCTACCCGTGTAACAATTAAGCTAGGTGGCGGAACATTATTTTTTAACGATCAGCGAAAGTTTGGCTGGGTAAAACTTGAAAAATCCCAGGGATTGTACCGTAACAACGCTTTTTTGAGTAAGCTTGGGCCTGAACCGCTGGAAGATAGCTATACATTTGAATTGTTCAATACAGCTATTCAAAGACACCCCAATACCAGCATAAAAGCAGCCATATTGGACCAGACCGTACTGGCGGGGGTCGGAAATATCTATGCCGATGAATCCTTATTTGCTGCACGTATCCACCCACTCACAAAGGCAGGCCTAGTAAGTAGTATAAAGCTAAAGCGACTCTACAAATCTATTCGCGAAGTAATGAGCTTAAGTATATCTCTTGGGGGAAGTAGCGATCGCAACTATGTTGATGCAAATGGAAACAAGGGAAGCTACCTGAAGTTTGCTAAAGTGTTCCGAAAGGAAGGTAGTCCTTGCCCTGAGTGTGGTGGAGTAATTAAAAAAATTCGGGCCGCAGGTCGAGGCACACATATATGCCCACGTTGCCAGAAGTTAGTTAAGCCAAAATCTTGAGTAAATCAATCCGTAGCGGATGTGCTTAGACTCACGGTCATAGGCTATACTTAAGGCTATGATTATATATTTATATGGCGATAACAGTTTCGGTATCAGTAGACAAATTAAGCTGATAAGACAAAAATATCTAGATAGTACTGGCCCAGAGGGTGACCTGGAGAATATCGATGTGGCCGAAAGAGGCATAAATGCCTTACTCGGTAGACTCTCAGTGATGCCGATGTTTGTTAGTAGTAGGTTGATAATTGCTGGCAACCTTACAAAGGCTAAGCCAACACCTGAACAAATCGATGAAATAATTAACGCTACCTCCGAATCAACAAATCTAATTATTGCAGATTCAAAACCAGATAAGAGGACAGTAATTTACAAAAAGTTATCCAAATTAAAGGGGGCTAAGGAATTCAGGAATATCAGTGGCAGTGAATTATCTAATTGGGTTATCGCTGAAATGCAAAAGCATAATGCCAAGATTGCACCAGCAGATGTTAAGTATCTAATAGATGTAGTCGGGGAGAATCAGTGGACTTTAAGTAACGAAATAGATAAGCTTGCAAGCTATAGTAGCCAAGTAACCAGAGCCACTATCGACGAGCTGGCAGTCCCTGGTCTAGAGAATAATACATTTATCCTCACTGAAGCTTTAGCGAAGAAAGATCTACCCAGAGTCCTAAAGTTATATAAAAATATTAAGCTCCAGGGCTACGCCGACCAGCTAATTTTGGGTGCAATTACTTTTCAGTATAGAGCTATATTGCTTTCCGTATTAAACAATAGCGAGCTAAATAGGGCATATAAAATGTCGCCCTATGTGCTAGATAAGACACGTTCGCTAGCGGCAGGCTATACCATCGATGATGTTAAGAGGGCCTATAAGATTATCGCTTCAGCCGACTTAGCGACAAAGAGCGGCGAACTCCCTGCCGGCGAGGCTATGAATGGCTTATTTTATGGTCTGTGCAGTATCTGAGATTCTAAAGACAGACATATAGGCCGGGTGCAGTTTTAGGTGTTTAAATATAAAATTTGGCCAATAGGGCATATAAGATTCTTGTAATAATTCAAAGCCTGCATCGGTTAATAATTGCTTTACTTCATCGCCGGTAGGTCTATAAACATGAGTCGGGTCTGCCGCATAAGTCTTAGAGTAAAGCCATTTTGAAAAAGTATTGTTTATAGTTGGCAAATGTATGATTACAAGGCCATCTTTATTAAGTAATCTTTTTATGTTTGCTATTCCCAAGCCCGGCTTGCCGAGATGCTCGATGACATTTATGGCTAAAACCAAATCAAACTTATTTTTAATTTTAATCGGCTTTAAAACATCCATTTGGCTAACATTGAATTTTGGATTGCGTTTTTTTGCTACATTTACAGCTTCAATAGAAATGTCTGTACCATATATTTGATTGGCATTAGCAAAGCTATCCATAAGGTATCCATAGCCACAGCCGATATCAATCACTGAGGCGCTAGCCAGTGGCTTATGGGAATATTTATTGAAAAGCATAACAAAAATCCCGTCTCTTAATTTGTCGAAGCGGGATTGTTTGAATTGGCCATTTTTATCTGATTTGTACACTAAGGAAAAGTATTCTTTAGACTGCTTGGCTCCAGCCTTAGATTGCTTAGACCCCATAGAAGAATTTATTTAGCAGATTTTTTAGTAGGAGTTGGTTTTTTGGCAGCTGTCTTCTTGGCAGCAGGCTTCTTGGTGGCTACTTTTTTGGCAGCTGGCTTCTTAGCGGCGGCTTTTTTTGTGCCTGGCTTGCTTGGGTTTTCAGATCCAAAGGGCTTTGATGCAACAGAGTTATAACTCTTAGTTAGTCGGCTCTTTTTTCTGGCAGCAGCCTGTTTTTTGATTACGCCCTTGCGCACAGCTCTATCAATTTCCTTGATAGCTGCAATCAAGTCTTCATTGCTTTTGACTTTTCCGGTAGCAAGCTCGTCGCGCACAGCTTTAAATTTGAGCTTAACAGAAGATTTTACGCTAACATTGTATGCTTTGCGCTTTTTTTCTTGTTTGGCTCGCTTGATTGCTGATTTGATTACTGGCATGTCTAAATATGTCTTTCTAAAAACTTAATAAGCAGTAGTATAGCTTATTTAGTCATATCTGTAAAGACTTTAAGACTAGCTATATCTAGGCATTGACAAACAATATAAAACTAACGTATAATAATAATAATCCAGTAAGCCCTTTAGTGGGCCTGCAGGCCGCAACTAGCAGATAAGGGGATGCCATGAAGTGTGGCGGAGATTACATATAATTAAGTTATTTATGTGATTTAATAAGCACAGATCAAGCACAGACTAAGCACAGATTTCCCCAGCAAAGACTAAGCACAGACTAAGCACAGATTTCCTAGGCAAAGATCAAGCAAAGATTAGGTACAGATTTCCTAGGCAAAGACTAAGCAAAGACTAAGCAAAGATCAAGCAAAGACTTCCCAAGCACATACTATCCCTAGCCACACAGGCTACAAGTTTTGAAGAGAATAGTAATTCTCTTTACCTTGCTGAGAAGCAGGGTTTTTTTTACACGAAATTATGAATGAAATATCTAAATTAGCCATTGAGCTACAATCTATAGGACTAAATGATAAGCAAGCCAAGGTATATCTCGCATTGCTGTTTTTGGGTCCAAGCCGAGTATCTGCGGTAGCCAAGCAGGCTGAACTCAAGCGCCCAACTACCTACATTATAGTAGGGGAACTTTTAGCTATGGGGCTAGTGTCCGAATCACAAGAGGGTAATCTCAAGATGGTGATTGCTGAGCCACCATCGGCCATCGAAAGCTTCTTAGATAAGCAAATTGCTGAATATAATAGGCATAAAAAGGAATTGGTCAGCTTAGCAGCCTCACTATCGGCGCTAGAGGAAGCCAACCCCAAAAACTCACCGAGTGTTAGATTTTATAGAGGCAAGGAAGGGGAGGCTGCTGCTACAAGGTATGTCCGTAGTCACTCCAGAGAGGGTTCAACTATTTATGGTTTTGGGGATATCGATGAGGTTATTAACACCCAAACTAGTAAGGTCAAGCAGAACCCAGGCTACAGGCTCAGTAAGGGAATTTCTAGTAAGGTCCTTTACTCCTCTAAGGCTGGGAATATTTTATCATCAGATTCAAAGCTACTTCGCACTACCAAGAAATTAGCTTTTGATGTAGCTGCAGATATTAATCTTCAGGAGGATTTTGCAGTTATCACTACCTACGAAGGCGATGACCGTTTACAGATTATTATCGAGAGCAAGCCAATTGTTTTGGCACTTCGGCAGTTACACAAAATGGCTTGGGATAATTACGAACCAAAGAAGTAATTTTTAATTTAAAGAGCCTCTACACTTAAATCTGTAAAGGCTCTTTTTGTATAGCGCGCTAGCTACTTGCTTTTGCGGACAGCTGCGCGGGTTAGTGCCGTGCTCCTGCTTGGTAGCCATCGCTTCCTTTAGGGAAGTTCTGGCATTGATGAAGGGCCCCGAAAAATCGGGGCCCTTATTTGTGATGAACAGAACGTGTGGGTTACGGAGACGACTCTTCGCCGTAATCGTCTTCCACCGTTCCTTCAGGTACATCAGGCATACTATCCTCCCATCGAGGCTAGCGTTTTATCCTGGGGCATGACCGCCCGCCCAGGTTTTCGAGCGTGCCGGAGCTACCCCGGCATATTACAGACTGTTTAACCAGCAGTCGTCCTGGATAGAGGCTAGAAGTGATCCGGTATATTGAGTATCGGATCTTCCTGCCCAACATCTTGCTGACCATCATCTAGTTGGCCATCATTTTGCCAAAAGAACTTGCCAGTAGGCAAATCATTGTTACCACCTGGGTCCCCCCCTGTGTCCCCACCATCTTGCCAAGGAAAATCGCCAGTAAGCAAAATAATCTTTTCTGAAATCATCATGGTACTCATCTCATTAATGAAATTCATCGTACTCGTCTCCTCTTCTAGAATCCCATTCGGGTTCTGTAGGGTAACTATTCATTTTTGTTCCTCTGGTTCTTCAGTGTTTTTATGTACTGACAAATACAAGTTATCACATCTTATTTATACTGTCAAGTATTTATGACAATTAAAACAATAAAGTGCCCTACACCAGTGAGCTAAGGTATAAAATGGCAATGTAAATGGGGCCAGGTAAATAACCTGGCCCCATGTAGTAACATACCCGTCATCACAGAAATGTGATGTTTTGCTTGGCCCATTCGAGTGTTGCTTGGGCCTTTTCACGGGCTACGACAAACTCCTTAGGGGGCTTATTGTCGCACCAGAATTCATCCCATTTGTACTTGTCTGGATTAACCCAGGTAAGAGAATGAAGGTGGTGCCACTTACCTCCTGTGAAGTGGAGGCTGTAAAGTGTCCCGGTAACTGCATAGCCAACTCCCAATAGGGCTTTGTAGCTACCAGTGTTGGGGTAGGCAACGGTACTGTCGATGGCCCGAAGCCCAAGTCGAGAGTAGGCATAAAAGCACCTGGCTCTGTGGCAGGCGGAGGCAATACCTTTACCCCACATGTCTGTATCAAAAATGATACAGCCAGATCCGCCACGACCATCCTTGATGCCATCGATTGCGCTAACACCAATTGGTCGTCCAATTTCGTCGGCATCATCATTACCTATGGCAATAACCCAAAAAGCCGAATTGGCTTCCTTGGCGTGGCTAGCGAAGAATTCATGCTCCATTTCGATCGTAACGGATCGATTGGTATTCGTGAATTCATTAACCTTGCCCTTACTAATGCCTGCAGAAACAATCGCTTCCTCTCCTTCAAGAGGCGGCCGCATAATGATATTAAGCGGTTCGCCTTCTTTTGGCAGGGAATTAAATTTCATAGCTACACCAAACGCCATATGTTTGTCCATTCTGTGAGTTAATTGTGTACAGATCTCTTTTGAGATCCGACGAGCCTCCAGATAGCGGTTACATTTATATGTTATAGTTCTAAAACGAAAAAACCTCCGCTAGGGGAGGCTCATCGCATATCATAAGTTGTTTATGTTTAGTTAATACGATAAGCCAAAGAAAATACAGGACTGTACATATACAGTACAAAACTTGCTGCGATTCCTTTAAAAATGTTTTGGCTTATTCGTTTCATAAGCATTATAATAATAGCTTTTAGGTGAATTGTCAAATTTTATAAATAACTTTAAGCAAGTCCTGTATCTATAAAAGCCCTTGACAAAACCTCTTATGTTGTGTATAATAGCCCATTAACTAATAATTATGAGTATGAATCAAGAATTAACACCCAAACAGCAAGCCAGCGAGCTAATTAAGCAAGCCCACAATATTGTGATTGTTACAGGCCGTGAGCCTAATAACGATCAGCTTTCAGCTGCTATCGCTACGCAAAGAGTGCTAAACAAGCTGCACAAGCAGGCTAGTGTTGTTATTACTGATAAATTACCTAAGAGTGCCGAGCTATTTGACACCCAATTTATAAGCACCGACATTCAGGGTGTACGCGATTTTGTTATCAAGGTCGATATGCACGATGTAGTCGTAGATAAGCTTAAATATAATGTCGAAGGAGATTATTTGGATGTAACAGTTACTCCGCTTAATGGTAACTTTAGCGCCAAGGACGTGAGCTTTGAGCATGGTCCATTTAAGTTTGATTTGGTAATTGCCCTAGGCGTTCCCCAGATTCTTAAAATGGATAAAATAGTTGAACAAAACCCAACCATTTTCGATGGCCTACACCTTATTAATATAGATTATCATCGTATCAATGAAGGCTTTGGTAGCGTGAATTATATCGATCAAAACGCTAGCTCAGTATGCGAAATGCTCGTTTCGCTATTTGAGTCATTGGAGCAAGGTATGGTCGATGAATCTATCGCAACTGCACTATATACAGGTATAACTTCGGCAACACACAACTTCACAATCCCTGATACAACTGCCAAGTCTATGACCGTGGCAGCCCAGATGTTAGCCGCAGGCGCCAAGCAGCAAGAAGTTGTAAGAGTAATGAACGCTCGAAATAACCGAATCGAAACCAGGCCTACAAAACCCACACATGAGGTCCCTAAAGCCCCAGACTCTAGTGCCCCAACAAGTATCAAAGAAGCTTTAGAAAAAGCCCAAAAAGAAGTGAAGGAAGAAGTTCAGGAGACTAAAATTGTCGAACCTACACAGTCAAGCTCGGATGGCTCAAAAAAAAAGCAGTCTGGAGCACAGGACAATTCCAAGCCAAACACTTCAAGCCCGGACCCTATCAAGGCAAACTAGGACCTCAGTCCAGCTAAAACAAATTACTGAATTTAGGCTAAAATAGAATATATGAATTTCCAAAAAGAAGGCCTGTATCTCATAAATAAGCCACGCGGCAGGAGTAGTTTTAGTATTGTTGCGCAAGTGCGCAGGCTTAGTGGTATAAAAAAAGTCGGACATGCAGGTACATTGGATCCTGAGGCCGAAGGGTTGCTTATAATATTGCTTGGCAAAGAATTTACTAGGCAAGCACAGGACTATTCTAAGTTAGATAAGACTTACGAATTCGAGATTAAGCTTGGTGAATTTTCCTCTACTGACGACGAAGAAGGGGAAAAAACCAAGCTATCTAGCCTAGTCCCTGCAATAGATCAAATTAGCCAAGTGGTAGGCAGTCTAACGGGCGAAATAATACAGACACCGCCGGTGTATTCAGCCATCAAAATAGGTGGCCAGCGTGCCTATAAGCTCGCCCGTAAAGGGGAGAAGGTAGAGATGCCCAGTCGTAAAGTTACTGTTAAAAGTTTTGAAATATTGGATTACAATTATCCCCTATTAAGGCTTAAGGCTGAAGTTAGCTCCGGCACATATATACGTGCACTAGCGCGCGAGATAGGGGAACAGCTAGAGACGGGTGCTTATTGCACACAAATAGTGCGCACTAGGGTGGGTGAATTTAAGCTTGAAGACGCGCTGGGTATTGATTAAGTCACTGTTATCTGGTAGAATACTTTGTATATGATTCAAAAAACTACTAAAACTAAGCTTGTTAAAGAAAACGGCATACATACCAAAGACACTGGTTCGGCTGAAGTTCAGATTGCACTTTTTAGTGAGAATATTAAGCAATTAACAGATCACCTTAAAACTCACAAGAAAGATAATCACTCTAGGCGTGGCTTGCTTGCAATGGTAAGTAAGAGACGAAGATTGCTTGATTATTTGAGCAAAAAAGACCACAAGCGATACGAAGCTATCATCAAGAAGCTTGGCCTACGTAAGTAGCTAGTCGAATCCGCACATTGTTACATAAATTAAATTCGCAGAAGTAAGGCACTTAAGACTTAGTTGTGGAACGGATTGATCATTTAAATGGCCCGATCAATTGATTCCGAAACTAACCATTTAAGGCCTTGATATTAAGAAAGGAAAATATGGAAATTATCCATCCTTTTGGTGGTAAAGCTCATAAGTTTGAAACAGAGTTTGCCGGCAAAACACTAACAATCGAAACAGGTAATATGGCTTTTAGAGCCGACGGAGCAGTAACTGTCCGTTACGGCGATACAATGCTACTAGCAACTGCAGTGGTCGAGCCTAAACCTAAACCCAACACAGACTTTTTTCCGCTACTAATTGATTATGAAGAGCGTTGGTATGCATCTGGAAAAATTTCAGGTAGCCGATACATGAAGCGCGAGTCTAGGCCTTCCGATAAGGCTGTCTTAACTTGTCGCTTAATTGACCGCCCAATTAGACCCTTATTCCCCAAGGGATATCGTAACGATGTCCAGGTAGTCGTAACTACTCTTAGCGTTGATATGGAAAACGAACCAGATGTAATTGCAATTATTGCTGCATCTACCGCCTTAATGCTTGCAGGAACGCCTTTCGAAGGTCCAGTTGCAGCCGCTAGAATTGGCCAGATTGACGGCAAATTGATAGTTAATCCAACTCTTAGCGAGCAGGAGAATAGCAATCTTAATCTGACCGTCGCAGGCACTAAAGATGCCATACTTATGGTTGAGTCGGTTGCTGGTGAAGTGTCTGAAGAAACTATTCTCGAGGGCTTCGAGCTAGCTATTAAGGAATGGCAGCCGGTAATTGAAATCCAAAATAAAATTGTTAAAGAGTTGGGTATTGAAACTAAAGATTACGAACTATTTACCCCGAATGAAGAAGTAGAGGCTAAGATTAGCGAGTTTTTAAAGGACAAGCTTGGCAAACAAGTTAGGCATGCCGATAAAAATAAACGCCATGAAGCAATCGAACAGCTCCACGATGAAGTAGTAGCTGAATTCGCACTATTATCAGATGAAGTCGAGGACGATGGAAAAGAGCGTTATGGCCACCCCGATGTAGAACTAGCATTTGAAAAGATTGTCGATAAGGAGATTCGCCGATCCATCCTGGATGAATCTGCAAGGCCAGATAATCGTAAAAATAACGAAATACGCCCATTGAGTATGCAGGTAGGTATAGTGCCACGAACTCATGGTAGTGGCTTGTTTACTCGTGGTGCAACTCAGTCGCTAACACTTACTACTCTAGCATCAGCTGGGGCTGCTCAGCAGATTGAAACCATGGAAGAGGACACCGAAAAATTTTATATTCATCACTACAACTTCCCACCATTTTCAGTTGGTGAAGCTAGGCCAATGCGCTCAGCTGGCCGTCGCGAGATTGGACATGGTAACTTGGCCGAACGCGCTCTGCTTGCCGTCTTACCTACAAAAGAAGACTTTCCTTATATGATTCGTACTGTTACCGAGATTTTAAGTAGTGCCGGATCAACTTCAATGGCAGCTACTTGCGGAAGCACTTTGAGTCTGATGGACGCCGGTGTACCTATAAAACGCCCAGTTAGCGGAATTGCAATGGGCCTAATGGTTAACCATAATAAACCTAGTGAATATGTCATACTTAGTGATATCCAAGATGCCGAAGACTTTGCTGGCGATATGGACTTCAAGGTAGCAGGAACCAGCGAGGGTATTACTGCCTTGCAAATGGATATTAAGCTAAAGGGCTTGAGCCTTGAAATACTAAAATCTGCTCTTGAGCAGGGAAAAGTGGGCCGGGCTCATATACTCAAATCCATGACCGATGTCATCGCTAAGCCGAATGCTGAGCTCAGTGAGTATGCACCCAGAATCACAAAATTAATGATCAGCCCAGATAAGATTCGAGAAGTCATTGGTAAGGGCGGTGAAACTATTCAGAAAATTACTGCTGAAACTGGTGTAGATATCGATATTGAAGATAGCGGACTAATCATGATTTCTAGTGCCGACGCTGGTGCTGCCGAAGCTGCTAAACAGTGGATTGAGTCAATTGTCGCTGAACCTGAAATCGGTGCAATTTACGAAGGTAAGGTTGTGAAGGTAATGGAGTTTGGTGCATTCGTAGAAATTATGCCTGGTAAAGAGGGTATGGTACATGTTAGCCAAATACGAGATGAAAGAGTTGAAGATATTCACAAGGAGCTTAGCGAGGGCGATGAAGTCAGAGTTAAGCTTACAGAAATCGATGATCGAGGACGCCTAAACTTGTCGATAAAAGCCGCTAAATAGTTATCAGTCCAGAATCTGCCCAAGAACTACTTGGGCAGGACTGGGGGGATATATGAATCTCAAGCAGAAACAAGCCATGCTAGAAGCTATAGCCGATCGGATTATAAACCGAGAAGTTGAAATAGAGCTGGCTCAATCCTGCCTCAACCCAGTACCAGGCGAAGGAAATGCCGATGCCGAACTGATGTTTATCGGTGAAGCACCAGGCGCCAAAGAAGACAAGCTAGGCCAGCCTTTTATGGGTGCCAGCGGTAAGTTTTTAGGAGAAATGCTCAATAGTATTGAGCTGAAACGCGAAGATGTTTTTATCACTAACATCGTAAAGTTTCGCCCACCCAAAAACCGCGACCCAAACCAGGCGGAAATCAAAGCAAGCATGCCGATACTATTCGAGCAAATTGCAGTAATCAGGCCAAAGCTTGTTATATTCCTAGGCAGACATTCGATGAACGTCTTTTTCCCAAAGCTTAAAATTAGTGAGGCTCATGGTGAGCGGATAGAGGGTGAGGTTGTATTGGCTGATGGCAATAAAATTATACAAAATTTTTTGCCTTTATATCATCCAGCAGCCGCACTATACAACGGGTCAATGCGCAATACACTGCTAGGGGATTTTGCAAAAATACCACACGTATTAGAACTTATAAAACAATAATATTAATGAAAGGATATATCTAAAAATATGTCAAAAGATAATTTAAAAAGCCGTCCATTGACGGCACAGGACTTGGGACTAAATAATGACCCAAAGCCAGCAAATATAAACAGTAATGCAGCACCTAAGGCTAGTGAGCCTCCGGTCCGCAATACTCAAAGTAATACTCAAAGTAATACCAACCCAAACCAGCAAAAGCCTGGACCTAACCGCAATAACCAGCCGGGTGGACAAAAACGCCACAATAACCGCAGTGGCGGCGGATCCAATAACCGAAGGCGTTACGATAAAGGACCTATCAAATATGCAGTCGGCAGCTTTAATCAGAATAGTCCATCGTCAAGGCCTGTAATAAATTCAGCAGGTCTAAGTAAAATTGATGCTGGAAAGCTCAAGATAGTACCACTTGGTGGCCTTGGTCAGATTGGTAAAAATCTCATGGCCCTAGAGTACGAAGATGACATTATCATCATGGATATGGGCTTTACTTTCCCGAACGAAGACCAGCCTGGAATTGACTTGGTAGTCCCAGATGTTACCTATCTAGAGGAGCGCAAGCACAAGATTCGTGGAATCGTCATTACGCATGCCCACGAAGATCATGTTGGCGGTATTCCATTCTTACTGCCTAAGATTCCGGCTCCTATCTATGCCGCATTATTCACGGTCAAGTTTATCGAGCGTAAGCTAGAAGAGTATCATCTTGATTTTAAACCCGAATTGCACATTGTAAATCAAGACACTCATGACAAAATCCAACTCGGTGTATTCACAGTAGAGTTTATTCGCGTAAATCATTCTATCCCCGACGCTTGTGCGTTGGCGATTCACACTCCTGTTGGTACCATCATCAATACCGGCGATTGGCGCTTCGAAGAAAAGCCACTAGACGGCAAGCTATCTGATAAGGGTAGATTAAAGGAAATAGGCGATGAAGGCGTAGCACTTTTGATGTGCGATTCCACGAACTGCGAAAATCCTGGTCGTACTCCATCAGAAACTGAAATAACCGAAACGCTTGATGAGATTATGGTGCGTAATTATAACAAGCGTGTAATAATTTCTTCGTTCGGAAGTCAGATTACTCGAATGCAAATTATAGTTAATGCTGCCGAAAAAGCTCATCGTAAGCTAGTGGTGGCCGGCCGAAGTATGCTTAATAATCTTGAGCTTTCCGTAAAGCTTGGCTATGTAAAAGTTCCGCCAGGACTTATCATTAAAGCTCAGGATATGAAGAGCTACCAAGATAGTCAAATAGCTGTATTAACCACAGGCTCACAGGGCGAAGAATTCTCGGCGCTGCAGCGCATGGGCAAGGGCGAACACCGCGATGTCAAATTGAAAGAAGGCGATATTGTGGTACTTTCTGCTTCAATTATCCCAGGCAATGAAAAGTCCATTTTTGGCATGGTAGATAATCTATTCCGCTGGGGTGCTTATGTTTATCAGGGCATTACTAGAGGGATTGATGATTTGGGCATATTCCACATCTCAGGACATGCTAATGTCGATGAGGTTAAAGAAATGATCGAGCTAGTTCGACCTAAGTACTATCTGCCAATTCACGGCGAGCTTCACCACATGAAGCACAATGCTAAAATTGCGCTCGACATGGGCTATGACCCTAAAAATGTATTAGTAGTAGAAAATGGCCAAACTTTAGAAATGGACAAAGAAGGAATTAAACTTGGCAAGAAAGTCCCGACGGGCGAAGTATTGATCGACGGAGCTGGTATTGGCGATGTCCAAGAAATCGTTCTTAAGGACCGATTGGCTATGAGTAGCGATGGTGTATTTATGATTGTCGCAACAGTCGATAAGAAGACTGGCAGACTCGTCACAAGCCCAGACATTATTAGCCGAGGTTTCATCTACGTCAAAGACAATGCTGATATACTCAATAATTCGCGCAAGATTATTAAAAACATCTTTGCGAGTAAGTCTCCAGGGGTTCCAGCTAATTCACCAATCTTCAAGGCTCGTATGCGCGATGAAGTTGGTAATTATCTATACAAGCTCACTAAACGCAATCCAATCGTATTACCAGTTGTTATCGAAGTTTAATAGTAGTCCGAATATTATTCTTGCATGGCACTTTGCTTAATAGTATATTAAATTCATAACTAGGGAGATTTTATGAAGGACTTAAAGCCATATATTGCAGAGGCGCTAGGCACAGGTATTCTGGTTCTGGGCGGTTGTGGTACGGCTGTACTAGCTGCAAACAAGGTTGGAGTATTGGGTGTATCGCTAGCATTTGGTTTGTCGTTACTAATTATGGCCTATGTGATAGGGCATATTTCTGGCGCGCATATTAACCCAGCCGTAACAATCGGACTGGCATCTATTAAAAAGTTTGATTGGAACAAAGTTCCAGGCTATATTACGGCACAAATTATTGGCGGAATACTTGGAGGGCTGGTTATATATGTAATCGCCACCAATACACCAGGGTTCGTGCTATCCGCGCAGACTTTTGCTGTCAATGGCTGGGGCGAACTATCACCAACAGGAGTGGGCATACGAACTGTATTCTTTACTGAGATTGTCATGACGGCACTGCTAGTCTTTGCGGTTGCATCGACTACTGATAAGAAATTCACACCAGGCTTTGGCGGAATAGCGGTTGGCTTTATGCTAACACTTGTTCATATGATTAGTATTCCTGTCGATAATACTTCGGTAAATCCTGCCCGCAGTATGGGTGTCGCCATTTTTGTTGGCGGTCAGGCTACAAGCCAGCTTTGGCTGTTTTTTGTAGCGCCGATTATCGGTGGTATTATCGGAGCCTTTGCTTACAAATATATCTCAGATACAAAATAATTTATAAATCAACTTTTCCGGTTTTGGACTGTATGTTAAATAGCTTGGCATACAGTCCTTTTTTGCGCAGTAAGCTAGCGTGGTTACCAGACTCATGGACTCGTCCATTTTTCATAACAATTATTTCATCAACATGCCTGACAGTGCTTAGTCGGTGGGCAATAATAAGCGACATCTTATGAAAGAGAAGTTTGCCTAGAGCCTCTTGCACCTGCTGTTCTGTCTCGCTGTCGAGTGCACTGGTGGCCTCATCTAGTACGATCATATCGGGTTTTTTGAGTATTGCCCTGGTGATTGCGATACGCTGTTTTTGCCCACCACTTAGCTTTATACCACGCTCACCAACGAGGGTGTTGTAGCCTTTATCAAAATGAGAAATAAACTCATCGGCATTAGCCAAGCGAGCTGCATTTTGTATGTCTGCTTCTGAAGTTTTGTCAGCTGCGATTGATAAGTTTTCTTTGACGGTGGTATTGAAAAGCGCAACATCTTGCATTACGATAGCCAGCTTCAATCTAAGCGAATCTTGTCTGTAATACTTTATGTCATGGCCATTAATGAGAATCTGCCCAGAAGTAGGCTCATAGAATCTAAATAGTAGCTTGGTGATTGTGGATTTACCAGTACCGGAAGGGCCTACTAGAGCCAGAGATTTGCCGGGGCCTATCTTGAAGCTGATGTTAAAAATAGCGCCTTTTTTAGAGTTAGGATATTCGAAATATACATTTTTGAATTCTACAGATTCCAGCTTGCCTAGATCTTTGGCATGTTCGCTATCGGTCACCAATGGTTTGGTTTCGAGTAGCTCCACCAGCCGACCGGTAGTTATATCAGACTCAGCAGTATCATTGATAAACCTACTAAGTGGCGCCACTGAATATATTAAGTTCCTGGCATAAAACACTACTAAAAATAAATCACCAGCACTGAGCTTGCCGTTGTACGCCATATAGGACACATAAATAACCGAGATAAGTAATGCTATATCTCCGAGGCTGTCTCTACCCAAATTAAACCATCTTTCATACTTGAACTGAATTAGTCTGTTAGCTAATATTTTGTTTTGGTAGGACTCGAATTTATTGATCGACTTTTTTTCAGTACTCATCGCCTTAATGGTGGATAGATTGCCGACTGATTCAGCTAAAAACCCAGCCTGGTATTCCCAGTTTTTATTAGCTTTTTCGCGGTACTGCTTGGAGGCTTGAATCTTTTTTATAGAGATAAAACCCATTATCGGTAGGATCACCACGAATAACAAGCCAACTTGGGGGAGTTTTATGAGTAGAATGATTAGGACAAATAGCGTCTCAAATATAAGCGAAGTCGACCAGGCTGTAAGCTGGAATAGCCAGTTAAAAAAGTCATTGATGCCAGTATTAACCTTACTTAGGATGCTGCCAGCGCGATGTCTTTCGGTGTAGTCAACTGAAAGGCTTATGATGTGCTTGAATATTTTAGGTCTAAACCTCGTAATCATATTTATTCTAGCGGTATCGCCATATTTCTCATTGAAGAAGTTGATTATTCTATTGAAAACTAGCAGTAAGACTAAAAGTATTAGGCTATCTCTAATTGAACCCAGCCCCGCGCCTGAGCCTAATTTGGCTAAACCATTGATGATATTGCTAAATAGGAAGGGTAGGACGGCGCTAACCAAGGCAGCAATTGCAGATAGAATAAAAACAACTATATAGAGTCTTTTTTCTTTACCGAGGTATTTTGTTAGCTTTAGGATATTTTTCATCTTTATATTATCTGGTAATAGCTTATGTTTGACAAGCGTTGTTTTTATTACATAAATGTGCTATAATGTTTATGTTTTGAAGAAGAAATTAAATAAAAATACTATGGCGTCAGTCCTAGGTTTGAGGATATAATAACAGATATGGCAAAACCTAAACGCGGACGACCACCAAAAAATAAAAAACAAACCAAAAAGGATAATCCTGAACAGGAAGCTGGCCTGAAGCATTCTGTTATCAAGGAAATATTGGCAATTATCCTTATAACTATTGCAGTATTTATAATTCTTGCCCTAGTTGGGGTAGCCGGCAGTCTAGGCAGATGGGTCACCGATGGAATCAAATTCATGGTTGGTCAGAGTGTTTACGTTGTGCCGATTGCATTATTTGGAATATCCTACATGCTCTTTGCTCAAGAAAAGCACCCCCTCAAGACGCACAACTTAGTAGGTATTATTAGCTTCTTTATTTGTTTTAGCACAATCCTTCAGGCACTGCTTGGTCCAAATGTTAGCTTTGATATGAGTACAGTAGGTAATTACGGCGGCGCGATAGGCTGGGGCATATATGCGCTTGTTTCTCCAATCCTAACACGCTGGGTGCTGGTATTTATATTTGCAATGCTAACCATTATCTCTGTGATTGTATCTGCCAATGCCCGCCTAAAAAGCATTGTTCAGAAAGTGTTGCCATCACGCAAAAATAATGAAGATGCCGACGTGGCCGACAAAGGGTTTGTAATTAATAACCATTCTCTGCCCATAAAGGGCACAATAGGTGGCGACAAGCCCAAAGAAGAAGAGAAGGAGCCTACAGGCCCGATTGTTGCTAGCCACGATGAGGAGTGGAAGTACCCGCTTACTAGCTTGCTAGAGGCGACTACAACACAGGCCGATCCTGGAGATGTCAACGCTAATAGCAAAAAAATTAAGTCAGTATTCGAAGATTTTGGCTATGATGTTGATATGAAGGGTGTAGATGTTGGGCCAACTGTTTCGCAGTATGCCCTAAAGCCGCCGACAGGTGTTAATTTGGCTAAATTCAATAGTTTGGATAAAAACATAGCTCTTGCCCTCGAGGCCGAGCAAGTTCGTATTGAGGCTCCAATTCCAGGCAAAAGCTTAGTTGGTATTGAAGTGCCAAACAAAAAGAATTCAATTATCAGACTAAAAGACATTATTTCTTCAGATGAAGTAACCAGCAACAAAAGCAAACTTAATTTCGTGATTGGCCGAGACGTTAATGGTCAAATATTCACAGCCGATCTCGACAAGGCCCCTCATATGCTTATCGCTGGTGCAACCGGCTCAGGAAAGAGTGTCATGATAAATACATTAATTGTAAGCTTACTGTATAGAAACAGCCCTAGCGAACTCAAGCTAATCATGGTCGATCCAAAACGCGTCGAACTATCTTTTTATAATGATATACCACACTTATTAACACCCGTAATTCATGATGCTCCCAAGACCATATCGGCCCTCAAATGGGCAACGGCTGAAATGCAAAGAAGATTAACCTTACTTTCCGAGCATAAAAAACGAGATATTGCCGAATATAACAAGCAAAAAGGAATCGATAAAATGCCCTACATCGTTATTATTATCGATGAGCTAGCCGATTTAATGCTCGTAGCTGCCAAGGATCTTGATAACCTAATCGTATCAATCGCCCAAATGGCTCGTGCTGTAGGAATCCACTTGGTGCTGGCCACCCAAAGACCAAGCGTAAATGTTATTACTGGTACTATTAAGGCCAATGTTCCTACTCGTATCGCTCTATACACCTCCAGCCAAATAGATTCTCGTACAATTATCGATTCAGCTGGTGCCGAAAAGCTATTAGGAAATGGCGATATGTTATTCTCGAGCCCTTCATTTGTAAAGCCGAAGCGTGTCCAGGGTGTTTATATTAGTGATGATGAAGTTACAAAAGTCGTCAAGTATCTTAAGGCCCAGCGCGAGCCGCAGTACAATGAAGAGGTCTTAGCTCAAAGCGCAAAAAGTACCGGCATAGCTGGCATGGGTGGTGGTATGGAAGGGGAAGACGAAGAGCTATTCGAATCGGCAGCCGAATTGGTCTTGCAAAATGGCAAAGCCTCTGCGACTTTATTCCAGACAAGGTTGCGCGTAGGCTATCCGAAAGCCGCACGATTAATTGATTTGCTAGAAGACAGAGGCGTAATTGGTCCTGCCGATGGCTCGAGGCCTAGAGAGGTGTTGATTTCTAGTATGGATGAACTAAATGGGGGAAATAGTGAGTCCGAATGAAAAGCCTAAGTTTGTAATTAAATCTGACAAGCCAAGCAAAAATAGCTTGAAATTGTCCGAATTACTGACCCGAAGACGCAAGGAATTAGATCTCAGCCTTGATGATATCGAACGCAATACCAGAATCGGCAAAAAATACCTAAAGCTTTTAGAAGCGGGTGAATATTCAAACCTACCTAATGATGTCTATACACGCGGTTATGTAAAAAATTACGCTGATTTCTTAGGTTTTGACACTAAAGAAATAATCAAATTATATTCTAAGGAACGTCATGAATACGATTCCGGCAAGGGGCTTAATAGTAAAAATAATTACAAGCTTGGCCTCAAGCCAATTGGATCACAAAGCTACACAATTACCCCCAGGACTATATTATTTGCCCTGACAAGTGTATTCGTACTTATAATGGTCGGATACGTTTCGTGGCAGTTTTCTCAGCTCTCAGCGCCACCCATAATACGCCTAGCCAACCAAGACAAGAGCAGTACGAGTGCGAGCTTTGTAATACTTAGTGGAGAGGTTGATAGTGGTTCGGATGTTTTTATTAATGATTCGCCAATCCTTAGCGCACCAGATGGTTCTTTTAGCGATCGAGTCATGCTCGTTAATGGCAACAATCAAATTAAAATTAGCGCCCGTAATAAATTTGGCAAAGAATCTTCCAAGACCATAATCGTCGAATCAACATCTGAAGGCATAGATAAGGTCACCTCCACGGATGTCAGTAAGAATAAAATTGAAGGCGTTGAAATATCGATTGAGGCTGGCAAGCAGGCCATTTATATCAATGTCAAAACAGATGGCCTAGAAGTTTTTAAGGGCACTATGCTACCGGGCTCCAAGCAGCTCTTTAAGGGCAAGGAATCTATTAAGCTTTCAACCGGAAACGCTGGTAGCACTTCAGTAATTATGACAAATAGCTTGGTTGCTGCGAAAAATATTGGTACACTTGGGCCAGAGGGTGAACCCAAGCAAGATATTATTTTTAACAAGGATACCAATATACAATGAGTAAATCATTTTCATTTGATGTAGTAAGTGAGTTTGAGCAGTCAGAAATGAATAACGCAGTCGACCAGACGGCGCGCGAAATCCAAACTCGCTACGATTTTCAGGGAACAGGCTCTAAGATTAGTTATGACAAGGAAAATCAAACAATTGAGCTTGAATCCAACTCCGAGCTTAAGCTTGAAACAATCACCGAAGTGCTAGAGAGCAAGTTTTTTAAGCGCGGCCTTAATCTTAAGCACCTCGACAAGACAGCTGAGGTTAGCCAGTCCGGGATGGCTTATAAAAAGACCCTTAATTTAGTTCAGGGGCTAGATCAGGATAAAGCAAAAAAAATAACCAAGTTTATCCGCGACAAATATCCTAAGGTGAAAACTCAAATCCAAGGCGAAGAGGTCAGGGTGATGTCGGCATCAAAAGATGACCTCCAGCAAGTTATGAGCCTACTCAAGGCTTCGGATCTCGATATGCCACTTAGCTTCACGAATTTCAGATAGTTATTCAGTCACCACCTTGTCCAGCCAGACGCTTCCACCAGACTTCAGTAAAAGCTCACCTGCAATGTTGAAGTATTGGCTAGAATCGTAGCAGACAAGCGCCCTCGAAGGCCCATTTTTAAGTGGGTAGTCGGTTGCCAAGTTATTTTCTAGAAGCGAAAGTTTTGTAGGAATATTTGTTGCGGTAGCACTAAGTGTGGCATCTTTTCGGTTCCAGCCATAAATACATAGTCTAGATGCAGGCAGAGTAAATGGAGTGCTTATATTGGATGATTTGTTGAGGTAGTAGACGTCCTGCATGCCCGGCGTCTTTACTTTACTAATATTTTGGTACTTTGAGCCATTCTGGGCTAATAAACTTATGATGCTATAGTCTCCGGGGTTTTGGGTCTCGATTTTGCGCGATGCATAGCTATTAAATACCAACACGCTTCCAGCAATGCCAATTACGGCAACCATAATCATAGCGGTATCGGTTCTTTTTCGTCGTCTTATATTTTTCGTACTTAAATAATCATCAATTCTGGCTTTCATCTTTTAGAGCTCCTGTTTTCGGTATTAATTAAGTCGTATCCAAATAATATCGCTGCAGTAGATAGGGCAATTAGCCCAAGCCCTGCGAGTGTCTTGCCGATATTGTTGACCAGCAATAACCTTTGAAAGGAATCATCTCCTGCAAGCACACCAAATTTGATAATCCCAAACAACATCACCAGGTCAATAGTGAGCCATAAAATATTTGATATTACCAGTGGCTTCATTTTGTTGGTGATGGCATACGCAAGAGGCACCATCGCACCAAAAAAGTATACTACCCAGCTTTCAATCGACAATCCAGTCGTAACTTTTGTTTGGTAGAGATTTATAATTGCTGGTAAGTGCGAAAGTGGCATCACAAAAGCAACTACATACATCGCATAGCCAATAATTTTGTTCGAGGAATTATGTCTTTTTGTCTTCATATTTATTATACTTATACTTAATGATATCAAAAAAACACAACAAAAGAACTCTTTATAGCTTTGACCGCAGACTCGGCTTTTATTTACTTGCAGCCGGCATAGCAATGTTTTTAATTTCGCTACTTGTCCAGACTGTTTTTATAAGGGGCACAAATTTTAAGCAACAATACCGCCAGCTCGAGAATAAAGACTGCATCCAGAAGGGGAATGGCGAATCTTTATGCAACAAACGCTACCCACTCTAAGCTTTCATGCTTTCAAAGAGTCGCAAATTTTGCTTAAATAATATAGTAAGTTCACAAACCTCATTAAAAGGTGGTAGATTATAATACAGTAATAAAAATGTTATATAAAAGTGTTGACACGTTCGTTGTTTGTTCGGTAGTATAAATACAAACATTAACCGAACAAGGAGAACCATGGCAACATCAGCAATCATAACAAAACCAGGAAAATCAAACAATTGAGCTTGAATCCAACTCCGAGCTTAAGCTTGAAACAATCACCGAAGTGCTAGAGAGTAAGTTTATCCGCGACAAATATCCTAAGGTGAAAACTCAAATCCAAGGCGAAGAGGTTAGGGTGATGTCGGCATCAATAGATGACCTCCAGCAAGTCATGAGCCTGCTCAAGGCTTCTAAGTTTGAGTTCCCGGTTAGTTTTCATGACTACCGTTAGACTTAGGTAGTTATAAGCACTATAATATGTCTATGACTGATACATTAAGTGATTATCGCCAAGAAGAAGACTTGAACTTTGAAGATGCTAGAGAGCGTGAGCTGGCCAGACGCCAAGCAGTTAATGATTTAATTCCGTTTCTCCCGCCACCGCCACACCAGCTTTCGCCAGAAGAATCAAAGGAGGAGTTTGAGCGACATAAGGCTGAAGCATATGCAGAGCTTGAGCTTGAGGAAACGGACGAAGAGCATTTGTTTATGCAAAAAGCGGCTACAATGTTAACTCAACTATTAGAAACTGCTGGTTTTTATAGATACGATGTAAAATATGATTGGCAGTATGAAGCGGTTATTATCTGCTCAGCAATTGGGTACGCAAGAATTGACGATATCGCTAAAACCAATCAGATTATTACAGACTATGTTGAGTGGTGGGCAAAAATAAATAAACTTTGGGTCAATACGGGTAGTTTTAATGAATGGCCGAGAGGGCTAGGAGACATTAGACCAAGAAATGTGGAAGAATACAAACTAGAACTTCATAGAAAACTAGCTGCTACGGTTGCTTATTACTCTGGCTGGATTGGAGGGCTTTCGAGCAAAGAAGATGTGGCAGAATTTGCCAAGACCGTTAGTGACCCAACACAAGATTTTTCATCTCGTTTAATACCGGTGATCTTCAGTGATTATTATCAGCATTTAAGAGGTGAGATCTCTCAACAGGGTGAAGAGGCTGTTTTTAGTGCTCTGAAACAATATGAGCAAGAAATAATTGAAGTTCGTAACCTTCAAATCAAACTTTCAAAATCAAAGACCAATGATAAGCACTACAAAGACTCAGAAAAGTATCGTAACCTAAAAGAAGAGTATATTAAAAGGAAATCTTCTCTGGATGATCAGAGAATAGTATTGTCAGTAGTGTTGATGGAGTTGGCGGCTCGAAAACACAAAGAGCGTTTAGAAGCAATTAACAGTGGTAAACAAGCTGGGGTTCATAATCCAAATTTCGAGTTAAATTAAAACATGATCAGCAAAGAAGAAGCGCTCAAGAAGAAGCACTCAAGAACTCACGGCATTATTTTGAGATAACCAAGCGGGCTTTAGAATTGACTGGTATAGTGAAGAAGCTCAGTAGCTTTGGTGATATAGAGCTAGAGGGAGCTATAAGTATGACTTGATGGGCCAGGCCGATATAGACTTTGAAGTATGCAGAGCCCAACATTCAAAAAATAGCAGATCTGGCAAGAGAATATATGATAATGCCCAATTTAATTAAGGTAAATCTGGTTAATTACACTGTCTATCCGGTATCGCGACCAAGCTTGCCACCTGGTGTTTGGCTGGGCATAGAGTAGATATAGATGGTGAGCTAGTAAACTTTGATATTTGGTTCATTAGACCTTCTGATCGGCACGCCGATGAGTTTGCTGCCAAGATGCCAAAAGATTGGTGATTTAATTTAAATGAGCAACAACGAGAAGCTATTATTTATCTCAAAGCTCTCTCTCTCTCTCTCGAAACGGCATCCTAGACCGTGACTATATGTCAAACGAGATTTATAGGGCTGTTGTGCTATCAGATGTAAAAAATCAAGCCGATTTAATTAGTTGGAGCAAGAATAGCTTAGATTAATTCTACATTTTTTATGCTTGTGTACATGCTAAAAAAACGCGTACAATAGGTAAGAGAAATTTTTCTATGAAAAAGTTGTTGACATGTACGTAAGGTGTTCGGTATATTGGTATATATAGAATATAAACCGAACATACTTTTAGGAGGGTATAATGGCAACAACAACACCAGTAGAGAAAAAACTAAAATCAACCTTAACTCAGGAGAAACCATTGAAAGAGCCAGCTAAAAAACCTAAAGCAGAAAAACCATCATCGAACGATGCTAAAGAAAGGGCCTCTCGCCTCAAAGCCGTAGAGCTCGCAGTGGAGCAAATCGAGCGCCAATTTGGTCAAGGCTCAATCATGAAGCTTGGCGAGGGCATGAAGGTCGCAGTCGAAACAATACCTACAGGCAGCCTATCGCTTGATCTTGCTCTAGGTGGAGGATTGCCAAAAGGTAGAATAGTAGAAATATATGGGCCTGAATCCAGCGGTAAAACAACTCTTGCGCTACACGCAGTCGCAGAAGTTCAGAAGAATGGCGGCCTAGCTGCTTTTATAGATGCAGAGCATGCAATGGATCCCGAATACTCCGCTAAGATTGGGGTTAAGCTCGATGACCTATTAATATCACAGCCCGATACAGGCGAACAGGCCCTAGAAATATGTGAGACCTTAGTGCGAAGTAGTGCAGTAGACGTAATAGTTATCGATTCTGTAGCAGCCCTAGTGCCAAGAGCTGAAATAGAGGGCGATATGGGCGATAGCCATATGGGTCTGCAGGCTCGGCTCATGAGCCAAGCTTTGCGTAAGCTTACAGGCGTAATAGCTAAGTCCAACACGACGGTGATATTCATCAATCAGCTTAGAATGAAAATCGGAGTAATGTTTGGTAATCCAGAGACAACTTCTGGTGGAAATGCACTCAAGTATTATTCATCTGTGAGGCTTGATATTAGACGTAGTGAGGCTCTCAAGGATGGCGATAATATCATCGGTAACCACGTTAAGGTAAAAGTGGTTAAAAACAAAGTTGCTGCACCATTCAAGGTTGCCGAATTCGATATTATGTATAATGAGGGCATTAGTACAGCAGGGGATTTGATTGATCTAGCTGTCAAAGAAAACCTCGTGGCTAAGGCCGGCGCTTGGTATGCCTATAAGGATGAAAAGATTGGTCAAGGCCGAGAAGCCGCCAAGCAGTTCCTAAAAGATCATCCAGAGGTCATGAAAGAGCTCGATAGTACAATTCGCGCCAGACACTTTGACAAATAGGTAGCCAATGCCTGTAATTACCAAGATATCTCCGCAGGTTAAAAGAGATGGCTACTATAATATCCATATAAATGGTAAATACGAGCTTTCACTGACGGAGAAAGATTTAGAGCTTTTCGAGCTCAAGGTCGACCAGCGAATCGATAAAAATAAATTAGAGGAATTAAAGTCCGCACAGTCAAAATCAAAAAGTTATAACTTTGCCATAAGATTCCTAGCACTAAGGCCTAGAAGTATTATGGAAGTAAGGCAGTATCTACTGGTCCGCAAGGGCTTCCCGGCTGTTGATGTAGACTTGGCGGTCGATAGGCTTATATCCCAGAAGTATCTAAACGATTACGAGTTTGCAGAGATGTGGATTCGCAATAGAATGCTACTAAAACCTAAATCCGATAGGGCCTTAAGTGCAGAGCTTATGGCAAAAGGAATCGACCGCTCAATCATTGATGTTGCCATTTCCGACATGGGGGACGATTTTAAGCTCAACTCTCTTAAAGAAGTGATCACCAAAAAGATGAGACAACTCAAATATCAAGATAAACAAAAACTCACCGAATATTTATCTCGGCAAGGATACAACTACAGTTTTATAATAAAAGCCTATGATGAATTAGCTCTTTTTGAGAACTAATCTAAATATCACGACTGCTATAACTACCCACACTGCTACAACTAACAAGCTTACTCTCCTTTGTATTTTTTTATTATAGTCTTAATAAGCTTTAGCTGGCAATACATTTATGCTTTTTTCATTACTTTTTATTGCTGCACTTTTTATTATGATTTTGTCATTCCTGACCTCTAGTATTTGTCGTCTATCGATTATAAGCGATTCGTTTACTATCCTTTTTATTATTCTAGGGTTAATGTGTAGCTTTGATACTTTAAAGCTTTCATAATCAAGCGTAAAATTCTTTACTCTGCCAAGCTTCTTACCGTCTTTAGTTATGACAGCAGCACCTATTAGCCTGAATTTTGATTTGATTGTATCCTTTTGTCTCACTAGATCCTCTTCCAGGCATAAATCTGATTCATAATTCATTACTACTGGGCCTTTACTAGTAACTGAGTGGATATCTTTACTAAGCAATAGGTAGATTTTATTATCATCCATGACTTTTACCTCAAATATTTCAACCGCTAAGTTATCCTTGCTGACTATATAGTTCGTTACTAGGCCGGCTATTCTTGCTTCTCTATAAACAACAACTGGTTTATTTATTATTGCCGTAATTAAATTTTGCATAAGTGCATTATACATAACAATAATTTATTGTAACCTCTATTTGTCTGATTGGTTAAGTATCAGTACAAAGCTATTTGTTTGACACAAATAATATTTAGTTATATAATATTAAGACTAAATTGTACCTACCCAAGGAAGGAAAATGACTGAAAAAAGACACGATAGACCCTCAAAAGAGCCAGGGTCAAGAGTTGTTTGCTCGGCGTTGGCTGCTATGGGATCTAGTTTTAGCAGTAGTAATACCAAGATGGTATTCGATTCTAAATCTGAAGCGAAAGCAGGATTAAAAAAATTTGACCCCTCGCACAAGCAGAAACCTTACCTGTGTCAACACTGCGGGTATTGGCACTTAGGAAACAACACGAAAGTCAGTACTACCGAGCAAACTTTCATCGTTCCAGTAAAAAATGAACTATTATTCTCTTCGAGGCTAATACCTGGTACGCCTTTGGCAGAAGCGGTTAGTAACCTCAGTATGAGTCAGTATGTGCCAAATGAGCAAATGATGGAAAGAATGGCAATAGTGCTCGACCAGCATAAAGGCTTTAAATGTAGCGATATGAAGATTTTTACTCTTCAGCCTTATGCCAAAACCGTTGCTTGGGCAATCCATGTACCGCCATTACAGCCAGTGTTTTTGCTTCAAGAAGATAAAATTTTCTATAGTCGCCTAGCGAGCCAATATTGGGTTTGCTAGCTCTTGGGCCCCCATATGGGGGCTTTTAATTTGCCCATTTACCATTGACCAAACCTGATAAATAAGGTAAAATGACCAGGTTAAATTAATTAACCTTTTTGCTTCCACCGGCGGTGGAAGACGACTGCGCCAGTGGCGCACGGGCCAAAGAGAGGAGTACTAAAATATGCGCAATTATGAAATTGCAGTAGTTCTGCACCCAGACCTAGAGATCGATCTGGCTGCAACACTAGAAAAAATAGAAGCTATCATCACCAAGAATGGTGGCAAGATAACCAAAAAAGATAACTGGGGTAAACGCAAGCTTGCTTATACAATCAACAAGCAAGATTGGGGTATCTATGTATTTTACGAAGTTTCTTTGCTACCAAACAAAGTTACCAAAATAAATCAAACTCTCAGAATTACCGAAGAGGTAATGCGTTATCTAATAGTCTCACTTGAAAACATCCGATATATCAACAAGCCGCAGAAAAAATCCACAACCAAGCCAGCGGCCAAGATTGAAACTAAGGAAGTTAAAACAGGAGATAAAGAATAATGGCAAAAGATTTTAACCAAGCAATAGTTATGGGCAACTTAACCCGAGATCCAGAAATGCGCACCACTCCAAGTGGTCAAAATGTTACATCATTTAGCGTGGCCACTAATCGCAGCTGGCAGGATCAAAGCGGGGAAAAGAAAGATGCCGTGGAGTATCATAATATAGTTGCTTGGGGAAAACTGGCAGAGCTAGTAAATAGCTATCTGAAAAAAGGCCGCAAGGTATTAGTATCTGGCCGCCTACAGACCCGTAATTGGGACGCCGAAGATGGTTCTAAACGTAATCGTACCGAAATAGTAGCAACTGACATTAATTTTGTTGGTGGTCAAAACGACGGTGGCGGTGATTTCGGAGGCGAAGATACTAGCCAGCAAAAGCCGAACAAAAAAGACGAAGCCCCAATTGATGATTTGGGCGATGGAGATATTAACTTGGACGACATTCCATTCTAAATAAGAGGAAATAATTATGGCAGAATATTACAAAGCAAAGCAGAATAAAATATATAGTGAAGAAATTGAAGACATCGACTATAAAGATGTCAAAATGCTACAAAAGTATGTTAATAGTATTGGCAAAATAGACGGCCGCAAAAAGACCGGCGCCAGCATGAAGCACCAACGCATGCTTGCAGTCGCCCTAAAGCGCGCTAGGCACCTAGCCCTATTGCCTTTCGTGGTTAAATAATGTTAAGCCCAACCGACCTTCGTAAAGACACGCTTATAGAATTTGAAGGGTCGCTTTACAAAGTTTTAGAGTATGCTCAAAAGCAGATGGGTCGCGGCGGCAGTATAGTAAACACTAAGCTAAAGAATTTGATTACCGGTCAGGTAATCGATAAGACTTTTCGTAACGATGAAAAGGTCGCCTCAGCCGAGATAGATCGCAAAACCATGCAATATCTATATAGCTCTGGCACTAATTACAGCGTCATGGATCAACAAAGCTATGAAACCATTGAGGTTGATAGCAAGCTAGACGATAATGTTCCAAAATATATTGTCGAGGGCGGTACTATTGACGCCTTAGTATATGAAGACAAAATAATTGGCTTCGAATGGCCTAAAAATGTTACCCTGAAGGTCATTAGTGCCCCAGGTGCCGATAAAGGCAATAGCGCTAGCTCGAGTACCAAAGAAATAGAACTTGAAACTGGCCTAAAAATTCAAGCCCCCCAATTTATTAAAGAGGGGGATGTTATAAAGGTAGATACCCGAAGCGCCGACTATATTGAACGCGCCAAGTAGATAATAAAAAAGACCCAATAATAATTACTAGGGTCTTTTTTATTTGTAAGATTTAGGTATGTCTAAAAACAGTTACATCGCCATTTTGGAATTCGTAATCCTTGCCTTCAAGTCGAGACTTGCCGGCTTCTTGAGCACCTTGCCAGCCGTTGCCAGCTACAAATGAGTCATAGTCTACCACTTCAGCCCGGATAAAGTTCTTTTCAAAATCCCCATGGATTACACCAGCCGCCTGCGGGGCAAGCGTGCCTTTACGGATAGTCCAAGCTCGGCTTTCTTGCTCTCCGCTAGTAAAATAACTAATAAACCCTAATGTCTCATAGCCTAAATGTATCAGCGCATTGAGCCCGGATTCCTTTTGGCCCATACTTTCAAGTAGCTCACGCGCCTCGGCAGGCTCAAGGTCCATTAGCTGGGCTTCGGTTTCGGCGCTCAAGAACACACTTGGGCTTGGTGCGACTAGCTCAGCAAGTTTCGCCTTACTTTCCTCATTGCCCAAATCATTCTCGTCTATATTAAACACATAGATAAATTTCTTGGCTGTTAAAAGCTGCAAGTCCTTTATGAGTTCCATATCAATTTCATCGTGTTCCGAAATGAGCTCGCTATTATCGAGCAGTTGCTCGGCCCTTTTGAGCTCATTAAGAGTTGCAATTAGCTTAGGCTCAGTTTTAACTTCTTTTTCTAGTTTAGCAATTCTGTTCTGGGCACTATTTATATCGGCCAGGCATAGTTCGGTGCGGATAATATCTATATCTCGCTTTGGGTCGATATGCCCCTCGACATGCACGATATCGTCATTCTCAAAGGCTCGCACGACCTGTACGATGACATTGTTTTCGCGGATATGACTAAGGAATTTATTGCCCAGCCCAGCACCTTCGCTGGCTCCCTTGACGATGCCTGCGATATCCACAAATGTGCAGCTAGCGGGGATAGTTTTGGCGCTCCCAGAAATTTCTGAAAGTTTATTTATTCTCTCATCGGGTACATTAACTACACCAACATTTGGCTCAATAGTAGCAAATGGGTAGTTGGCCGCCAGCACGCGGTTTTTGGTGAGGGCATTAAATAGGGTGGACTTACCGACATTCGGCAGCCCCACAATTCCAATACTTAGTGACATAGTTTGTACTCTCTCATAAGGTGTAATTATACCATTTTTACAGATACCAGGCCAGTAATGTGCAAGCAGCTAGCATATGCGGTATAATAATTTTATAAGAGGGTAGTGTGGAACAAAATTTAAATCAGCCTAGTCAACAATTAAAACACAAGATGCCTAAGAATAGTTGGTGGCACAAAAACCGCAAGATTATTAAGGTTGCTGCTATTGCGTTAGCAGTAGCTCTAATCCTTACGGCTGGTGGGTATTTGGGTTACAGGTATTATAAGAACCGGCAGAATAGTGCTAGCACCACCGACAGCAGAGAAGTTATATTCAAAAAAGAGATGTTGAATCCAAATAGTAGCGATGAAACTAGGGCTAGTGCGGTAGCAAGCTATTCAGAAGATTATGGCAAATCACTAGAGGCCACATCAAATACAAACCCTGCAAAATGGGATAAAGCTAAAGTTGATGATGCATATGTCACTCTACTGTATGTAAATAAAATGGGTTCTTTTTCGCAAACTCTCCAGTACATTGCATTGCTAGAAATTGCTAAAGCAGGTGGTGTCGACATAGACAACAACAGCTACGGAATAGACCAAAGAACGAGAGATGAAATATATAAGACAGCCAAGCAGGAATCAGACAAGGCGCTAGGCCAAAAGGGTACAGGCAATTGAGAAGATTTTATAAAATACTATTTTTTGCATTTTTTGCTGCATGTTTGTTCTTATCACTAAATAAAACTGCAGATGCAGCAGAATATACATTCTCACCCGTCAGCGCAACCCCAACCGCAGACCGCGGTACTTGTGGTACGGGTGAATTAAACGGTTTCACCGCTTATATCAGTAACCAGAGTTTTAATTCTACCTCAGGCACTTTTTTTTATAATGTCAATGTAAAGTGGGGCCGGTGCCAACTAAATGGCGATGACCCCACTAGCCGTGCATACGCTATATTCGGGTCTTCTAGCTTGTGTCCAAATTCTGGAACATATGGCGATAATGGTCTTGCATATGACTGCGTAAAGTACGTAGGTAGCCCAGCTTATTCAAAGCCCAGCGATCTTAATGGGCCAAATTGTGTTAATACTGCATGTACAACGAGCGCCTTTAATGCGGCAATTGTCGAGCAGCAGTACCCAGACTTTCCATATCCAACTTCACCGAGTAGAACGTATTCACAGAGCTATACAATACCCAACTGGAGCAATGTGATTAGTAGCAGTACATCATATTCAGTCCCAACAACTAGAATGTGCCAGTATTATAAAATTGCATTTCCCAGTTGGGTAGCTGTAGACAATAACAATTGTCTTGATATGTCAATAAGTGTTAGCTGGACGAAAAATTACTACGCAGGAACCGTCCAGACAAATAAGTACCTTACAAACGGCAGTACGAACACTTTGACTGACCCAACCGTTAGTGGGGCAAATATTACTCTTAGCCATTCTGGGCAGGGCTGCAACTCATGGTCAGAATCTTCAACTGCACAGTCCTGGCAAAAAGCACTTTGGGTCAACCCATGCGATTCTTCGGTTAGTACTCAAGGCGACTATAATAATAGTATAGTAGTGCCTACTGGTTACAAGCTAAACAGAGTCCAGCTTACTGGTGGCGACACGGATTTGTTAACTACAGTTTGTACTGATAATACAAATAAAAGGGGAACCTGTACTGCTAGTGGCGTAAGAGTAGTCAACGGTACTTATACGTACGTGAATTGGTTCTTAGAGAAAATACCACCAACGCTGACCGTTAGTTGCACCAGCGATAATGGCGCGACCGGAGGCTATATCACCGTCACAGCTAGTAGTAATATCCCAGGAGACACCAATCCCGTTATTATAAAGGAGGCCTATGACAGCGATGCGCTCCTACCCCGCACATTAAACACAAGCCCTGAATCGTTCGATATTAATTCGAAATACCGCGATGGTTACCACACCTACAGTGCCACTTATGGTGGTCTTGAAAAATCAGTCGCTTTTGGCCCCGCAATAGCCGGAATACCCTGCAATATAGATAAATGGTACTACCCATGGCTTCAGACCAGTCAAGGGGATGTAGTGGCCGATGGTAAAATAGAAGGCCAAACTACAAGCACGGGCACAGGCACACTAGGTGCCAGGCTAGATAACGCCGCCGCTAAAGAAGCCGAATTCTTAGTCATTTCGGCTGTCGGTGGGGGCGGTCCATTTTGTAGCACATACAAATACATTTTAACCAACACAAGCTCCCAAGGTACTGACTGCGGCAACGGCTTAGGCTACAACTTCAATTCGACAGGCATAGATAATGACACGGTGGATAGGGTAATAGGTGGGGTCAAACAGGCTTTTGCGGATAATGGAAACAATGCTACCCCCACACCTCCCACATGTACTACCACAAAGCCCATATCGACTGCTACAGTTACTGCTATGCCCGCCTCTATATCGACAGATTGCCCTGGGGGAGTTATCTACAAGCTATCTTCAGGCACGCTTGGCGCAACCACGCTAACAAAAGGCAGGGCCACGATTTTTGTGGAAGGCAACTTGACGATAACAGGGAATATTTCGTCTGCTTCATCTCCAGCCCAATTAGACCCTAGGCTGGCACCAACACTAGCAATTGTAGTAACTGGAAATATAAATATAGACCCTACTGTATCCGCAATATATGCTCAGTTGTATTCGGCTAAAAAAATAAATACCTGCACAGCAAACACCAATGAGTGTAGCCTTAAACGCCTTGTGGTGGTTGGCTCGCTCTCGGCCAAGACAGGTTTTGAATTCAAAAGAACTTTTGTAGATACTGCATACCAGAATTCTGCTGAACGAATAAAGATGAATGGCATTGCATTAGCTTTCCCACCTCCAGGCATAGATTCGCGCTACTTCTATAACAACTTTAGCTCCTATAAGCTAGACTCGGCTGAATATAATCCGCGATTTTAAGTATTAACACTTTCATTAAAACAGATTATAATTCTTATAGTAATTAAGAGGGTAGTGTGGAACAAAATATAAATCAACCTAGTCAAAAGTTAAAACACAGGATGCCTAAGAATAGTTGGTGGCACAAAAACCGAAAGATTATTGTAGTTGCTATTGCCATGCTGTTGCTAATTACGGTAGTTACTATTATTACTACCTTTACTCTAGAGAACAAAAAAAGAGTAGACCAAACTGCTTCAAAGTGCGCTAGTGAATCTGAAGGTAGCTTTGTCAAGACTTCTTCGGTCCAGCTGGCAAATACTAAATACCGAGATTTAGATGTTACTGTCAAAGAGATCAAAAAGCTAAGCAATTATTACAATTACCCTAATTGTAATTATATTGTTGCAGTTAACGCACTAAATTTTGGAAATACTAAAGAAGCTAATGACATGTATATTAAGCTTATTAAGCTGGACTACGGCGCGATATCGCCACTGCTAAAGGCTCAGACTAGTCCAAATACACTAGAGTATGTAAGAAGGCAGATTGAACTTATAGAAATACAAACAAAGCAGAATCAACAAAATTTTACAGCAACAGGGCGGAGCTATTAGTATGTTATTTAGCAATATCAAAAAACATATTATCCCAGCTGGCGCGTTCCTTATCTTTTTTGTACTTTGTTTTTTAAGTCCAACAGTAGCAAGAGCAGAGCTAGTGCCGCTAGACCATATACCTCTCGATGGTACTTGGGCAACAGGATGTGATATATATTCTGCAGGTCAAAACATTAGAGTTTCTAAGCCACCTACGCGTGCCACAGATGGGTACCTAGATTTTAGAAATCAGACTATCACAGCAACAGCCGGCCAGACAGTAAACCTTGAGATAGTTATATATACTACGTCATGCCGCCCTGCTGATACCTACTACCCCCTGGGCACGGGTAACTACATTGGCAACATTCAAATAGACGGCGGCGCTACAGTGACACCTTCGCTGGCTGGTGCAATTGCAGTTATTGGCTACAATAGTAATGTCTTGAGTATCGAAACATATAGAATAGCTATAAGTGTTACTATACCTGCCAATTTACCCACTGGCACTAAGACTTTTACGGTCGGTTTGAATGGTGGTGAAAAAATAAATCTCTTTAAAAATGGTGTTTATCAGTGCGTATTGAGTGGCGGTAATAGGAGTGGGTACGACAATCCACTGCACTATTATGGGTGTGCACCGGGCCCAGCATCTTTGAGTTTTAATGTTAATGTACAGGCTGCTATACAACAAACTTACCTAGGAACCGTCCAGACCAATAAGCGGCTCGCTTCAGACTCTTCATTAACATCAGACCCAACCGTTAGTGGGGCAAATATTACTCTTAGCCATTCTGGGCAAGGCTGCAACTCATGGTCAGAATCTTCAACCGCACAGTCATGGCAAAAACCACTTTGGGTCAACCCATGCAGTTCTACGGTAAGTACTCAAGGCGACTACAATAATAGTATAGATGTGCCTACTGGCTACAAGCTAAATAGAGTCCAGCTTTCTGGTGGCGACACGGATTTGGTATCTACAGTTTGTACTGATAATACAAATAAAACGGGGACCTGCGTGGCTTATGGCGTACGAGTAGTCAACGGTACTTATACTTTTGTAGACTGGTTCTTAGAGAAAATACCCCCAACGCTGACCGTTATTTGCACCCCCGATAATGGTGCGACCGGAGGCAAGATCACCGTCACAGCTAGCAGTAATATCCCAGGAGACACCAATCCCGCTACCATAAAAGATAGTATTGACGCACCTAACCCACCCACCGCAACCCGCACATTAAACACAAGCCCTGAATCGTTCGATATTCTTTCGAAATACCGCGATGGTAACGACCACACCTACTACGCTACTTATGCTGGTCTTTCAAAATCAATCACTTTTGGCCCTAATCAGCCCAACTGCAAAATAGATAAATGGTTCTACCCTTGGCTTCAGACCAGTCAAGGGGATGTAGTGGCCGACGGTAAAATAGAAGGCCAAACTACAAGCACGGGCACAGCAGGTACACTAGGTGCCAGGCTAGATAGCGACGTCGCCAAAGAAGCCGAATTCTTAGTCATTTCGGCTGTCGGTGGGGACGGTCCATTCTGCAGCACATACAAATACATTTTAACCAACACAAGCTCCCAAGGTACTAACTGCGGCAACGGCTTAGGCTACAACTTCAATTCGACAGGCATAGATAACGACACGGTGGATAGGGTAATAGGTGGGGTCAAACAGGCCTTTGCGGATAACGGAAACAATGCTACCTCCACACCTTCCGCATGTTCGGCTAACGGCATAGCGACTGCTACAGTTACTCAGACACCAGCAGTAATGTCTACAACTTGTACTGGGGGAATAATCTACAAACAAAGCTCAAACACACTTCCACCACTTATGAACTTAAATAAGGGCAAGGTCACGATTTTTGTGGATGGCAACCTTACTATTACTGGACCTATCTTTTACACTGTGCGCACAGATTTGTACCCAGTTGCAGATCCAAGGCTTGTGCCAACTCTGGCGATAGTTGTAACTGGCGATGTAGATATTACCTCCAATACCACGCAGATAGATGCACAAATTTATTCCAAGGGTACAATAAGGACTTGTTCTAAAAACTCCATTAATACTGCAGCAGCAACACCACAGGATTGTTCAATTAACAGATTACTTGTGAATGGCTCGCTCTCGGCCAAGGCAGGCTTTGATTTTAGAAGAACCTTCATTAGCGAGGCTAGCCGTACTTCAGCTGAATTTATAAAGCTAACGGGCAACTCGATAGTAATCCCGCCTCCAGGCATAGATTCGCGCTACTTCTATAACAACTTCAGCTCCTATAAGCTAGACTCGGCTGAATACAATCCGCGATTTTAGACAACAATTAGACAACAAAAGTATAATAATTTCATACTCCTTATGCTAAAATAGGTACATGGATGCATTCGATCAAGAACAGAACTACTTTGGTCTCGATCTCGGCAACAGCAGTATTAAAGTTGCCCAATTAAGAGAACTCCATGGCCGACCTACCTTGGTTACCTATGGGGATATTGATATACCCGAAAACATAATGGCGTCGGATTCTCAAATAGACCAAGACAAAGTCGCCGAATCGGTCAGGCAGCTAGCCAGCGATGCTAATGTAAATAGTAAAAATGTCATTGCGGCTTTACCATCGACTGCTTCGTTTACTTCAATAATCAAGACACCTCGCCTGAGCCAAAAAGAACTAGGGGAGAGTATTACCTACCAAGCCGACAAATATATTCCGATGCCGATAGACCAAGTCAAATTGGACTGGGCGGTAATTGGGGATAATCCAGCCGAAGAAGAACTAACAGTGCTACTAGTAGCGGCGCCCAATAATATTGCCACAAAATACCTAAATATTATCCAGAAGGCCGGCTTCGAGCTACTAGCCCTAGAGGTAAATGCCCTTGCTTTAGCGCGATCCCTAACCATATCCTCCCAAACTGAGCTCACAACAATGGTAGTAGATATCGGTACCAGTAATTGCGAT